>Ga0256404_1003729_pt1 | contig 30236 bp, 18 predicted proteins | sample RumenRJG_01DNA_FD_185990 | JGI IMG/M metagenome (GOLD analysis project Ga0256404, IMG submission 185990) | Bovine rumen microbial communities from Lethbridge, Alberta, Canada - RJG_01 | ecosystem: Host-associated > Mammals > Digestive system > Stomach > Rumen | place: Canada: Alberta | collected...
CCAGTGTCAGATGACCGTGATTGAGGTCAAAGAAAACGGGGCTATCCGCACGAAAATGCTTTCGTGCGACAGCCCCCTTTATTTTATCGGCCCGCTTGGGAATTGTAAAGACTGTGGTGGATGTTATGTGCCAATCCTTTCACCATGAGAAAACAGTTTCACGAGATGGTCGTTGGTGAAGTGCATAAGGATGTTTCTAGATGGCGCATAGAAAGAACGTTACGAAATGATGCAGAAAAGTAATTGCAATGAGGCCTTATTTCATTGTACGATCATAATCCACGCCTTGGACGATGCGCGTGCGGTGGACCTTAAAAGCTGCATTTACCAAGCTTTTCGATGCATCGTATTCCGGCGTGCGGATATCGAGAAGATCGAGCAGGGTATGAATCATGTCGTCTGTCATATATGGTCGTTGCACGGCGACACAGATCTGCTGCCATTTTTCTGGATGGGCAGCGCGCCAGGCCGGTGAGCCATAGATGATCAGGGGAACCTCCAGCATGTAGCGGTTAGGATGTTCCTCGACATGGCCTGACATGTTGGAATCATTGTCATAGACGGCTTCGCCGTGATCCGGCAGATAGACGACGAGCGCATTCTTATCCGCGAATTTCTCGATGAGAGAGCTCACGATGTAGTCATTGTAATAAATCGCATTGGCGTACTGCGCAATTTCCGTGCGTTTGGCCTCGCTATAGCTATTTTCCGGAGCTGCGAGATCGTCTTTCAGGAATTTCGTGAAAAGATACGGGTAACGGAAATAATAGAGGCCGTGTCCGCCCATGAGATGAATGACGTAGAAATCTTTCCCTGAGCCATGTGCGATTGCATCGTCCACCAGCGGGAACAACGCTTCATCCAAGGTGGTATTCTCCTCATGCGATTCCCGCATGCGCGTGAAGACTTTCGTTGTCGAGCGGTTGGCGAAGATTTGCGCTACATTCCCCCAGATGCCGGAACTTTCCTGATTTGATATCCAATGTGTTGCATAACCGGCTCTGTTCATGACATCGATGAGGTTGTTGGTCTCGTACCACGGCTGCCCCGCGGCCACGCTTTCCTCATCTGCAAAGGTGAAGAGTTTCCGCAGCACGGCGACGGTCGCTCCCTCAGGGCTGATGACATCGCGAAAAACTGCAATTTTCCCCTCCGCAGCCATTGCATCGAGATTGGGCGTATTTTTCAGCGGATAGCCGTAGAGCTGCATACGTCCTCTGGCTGTCGCTTCTCCGAGGATGAAGACGACTTGAGGCGTGTCACTGTCATTTTCTGTGATTTCCACTCGGTTTTCCATGGAGTCTGCAAGTTTTTGATAGGCCTTGATATTCTCTACAGAGACAGCCGTCGCTTGCCCCACGCTGACAAGCGGGATGTCAAGAGTGCCGCTCAAGATGAAGTTCATGTAGTGTTTGAGCAGTAATGTTCCCGCCAGTATGCCGAAAATGGATACAGCGAGGAAGATTCGGTTCCGCCCGCGGCGGCTTGGCCAGGCCAGGCGCTTCTGGAACAACCACCCCCATCCCAGTGCAAGCAGGAGGAAGAAAGTACTGACAGCCAGCAGGCTGCGCCAACCGAAATACATGGAGAGGAATTCTCCTGCTTCCTGCGGATTCGTCTGCAGGATGGCGGTAATGATGCCTGCGCCGACCAATGTCTGATATGTCGTGATAGCGAAAATTTCTAGGCCGGCCAATGCTGCTGATACTATCACGGACAGTCCGAGCAGCAGCTGGCGCAGACGGTGGCAAGGCACACAAGCGAGCAGTACGACATAGATGCAAGCACCGAAAAACAGGAAGATGCCGTCCAGCAACAGGACGGGAATCTGCGTATCTTGATACTGTGTGAGATTCTGCCAGACAATCGTGAAATAATTCATGAGAAACAGCAAGATGATCCAGCCGATATGCGTTTCCGCCAGATATTCCGCCGCAGCCAGCAGTGATAAGACTCTTTTCTTCAATGGAAGTGCCTCTTTCTCTTTTCATTCTATGTGTTCTGAAACGCTGGATATCACTGATGCAGTCATAAAAATGCAGCTTCCCCCATGGGAAAGCTGCATTTTCACGCGCATCCATATCCGTTGGCAGAGTCGCCTTGCATCGGGCGCGCTGACGTTTAGTTCAGACTCACTCTTTTTCAAACATTTCCTTGCCGACGCCACAAACCGGGCAGACCCAGTCGTCCGGCAAATCTTCGAATGCCGTGCCCGGTGCGATGCCGTTATCCGGATCGCCGACAGCGGGATCATACACATAGCCGCAAGGGCCGCATACATACTTGTCCATAATGCTACCTCCTACAATATTACGCATTATCTGCCGCTGGAGTTTCCTCCAGCAACGCCTTCACCAACTCTGGAATCTTGGCAAAATCATCTTCACCGGGATTCCAGAGAGATTTTACATGTTCATCAACAACTGCGAAACCGGCATCTTGCAAGCTCTCCTGAAGGAACTTGACACCCTCGCCGCTCCAACCATAACAGCCGAAGGCCGCAGCACGTTTTTTCTTGAACTTCAGAGATTTCAAGAAGGCCAGCCAGCCTGTCACACTCGCAAGCACGCTATTGATATAGGTCGGTGAGCCCACAGCGATAGCGCGGGACTTGAAGACCTCCGTCATCACTTCGTTCTTGTCGCTCTTGGCAATGTTGTATACCTTGACAACGGTCGCAGGGCTCTGGCGTTTTATCTCTTCGGCGATGGCATGCGCAATCGCTTCTGTGCCGTTCCACATCGTATCGTAAGCGATCGTGACCTGATCCTCCTGATAGGCCTTTGCCCATTCATCGTATTTCTCCACGATGGTGAATGGTCTTTCACGCCAGATTGCGCCGTGCGATGGCGCAATCATCTCGATGGGAAGTTGCAGTGCCGCAATCTCCTCGAGCTTGCGGGGGATGAGCGCCGCGAACGGATTGAGAATATTGACAAAATACTTGAGCGCCTCATGCCAGAGAATCCCCTGTTCCGCTTTGTCGGCAAAGAGCTCGCTCGTCGCGTAGTGCTGCCCGAACGCATCCATAGAGAACAGGATGTTGTCTCCCGTGAGGAATGTCGCCATGGAATCCGGCCAGTGGAGCATTCGCATCTCGACGAATTGGAGCTTCTTGCCATTGCCGATGGGGAGTTCATCTCCCGTTTTGACAACATGGAAATTCCAGCCGCGTTTCCCATACTGTCCCTCGAGGCTCTTGACAGCCATCGCCGTGCAGTAGAGCGGCGTTTCGGGGATTTCTTCGAGCAAATCTGCAAGTGCGCCGGAATGATCTGTCTCGCCGTGGTTCACGACGATGGCGTCGATCTTTTTGAGATCGATTTCCCGCTTGAGATTCTCGATGAAATCGAAGCGGTGCGGCGCCCAGACCGTATCGACGAGGACGGTCTTTTCCTCTTCAATCAGATAAGCGTTCTGGCTGGAACCGTGAAAGATCGAATAGTCATCCCCGTGAAAGTTCTCAAGTTCCCAGTCAAGATAGCCTACCCAGCTCACGTTGCCTTTCACATGTCTCTTCATCTATTTTCCCCCTCATCCCGTACCGGTTCTGCCAAGGGAGCAAAAGCTCGGCAACGGGATATCCCGATATAATTTCTTCAGAATATTTTATTCGACATCTCAGGTGCAGATTCCTGCCCCATTATGCTATAATGAAATGAAAATATCATGGGAGTACCGAATGAATCGGTATTTCCTCAAATATGGAGGTCAGAGTATGACACAGGAAGCATTTCATAAGCTCGTGCATCTTGTCATGGCTTCACCAGCAAAACCGCCGGAAAAGCTTTTTCTCGGCGGTATGGATGATTGGCATGCGAGGGCAAGGCTGGCGCATTTTCTCGCTATGCCCGCGGTCGGGAATACGGAAGAGGCGCTCGAACTCTTCCATTCTGTTGTCGAGGCGGATGTGGATGAAGAAAACGCTGAGGATGTCGAGGAGAAGGTCTTTGCGCTCCAGAAGCTTTCTGATCTTGAGCGCAAGCAGGACAATACAGCAGAGGATGCCCTGCGCCATATCGATGCGGCCATCGAGCTTGCAGAGAGCACGGACTTTCTCTATAAGTATATTCTGCGCGGCGAGCTCTGGGGCGATCGCTGGAATATCATGCATCAGCTCAAAATGAGCAAAGAAGCCGAGGAGGAAGTCGATGAGCGCATCGAAGCCTATAAGGATATCCCCGTCTCACATGTCAGCTATCTTTACTACGGGTACCGCTTCAAGGCCATGTTGGCCGCAGAGCGCGGAGTGACACTCGTGGCCAAGGATTACATGCACATGGCGCTTCATTCGATGGAGATCCCACCGCAGTATGAGGCGGGACTCGAAAAGGCTTTTTCCGCCACGCATGACAATGCATCTTGGATCCTCAACGAAGTCGATCGCGCGACACCGAATCCTGATACCGTACAGTGGGATATCTGATCAATCACTATTTCATATAGTGGTTCCTGGTGCAAACGAGAAAAAACACTTGCAAGAGCGCTATGCCTATGGTATAGTGTATTCAATATCGTATCAGCGATGATGAGAAGAGTAGAGCGAATGTGTAGCTGGTAGAGAGAATGCGGTTGGTGAAAGCATTCAGGACCGTCGCTTGAAAGCTGCCTCAGAGCTGCAGGGAGGCATATCCCCTGCCGTTGGCCGCGTTAAGGCATTGAGTGGCCGGACGTATCTTCGTGTTCGGCTGACAAAGGTGGTACCACGGGAAACAGAGCCTCGTCCTTTTTAGGACGAGGCTTTTCTTTTTCTTGTCAGGTGGTCAAGCAGAATGGAGGAAATGGCATGCGTGAACTTTTAGAGCTTTTAGAGCACGATGCGCGTCGCCCGGTCAGTGAGATCGCGCCCATGCTCGGCAAGAGCGAATATGAGGTTGAGCAGGATATCAAGCGTCTGGAAAAGGACAAGGTGATTCTCTCCTACAACACGCTCATCAACTGGGAAAAGTTCGGTGACAACATGGTGACAGCCATCATCGAGGTGAATCTCATGCCGCAGCGCGAGGTCGGTTTCGATGCGATTGCGGAACGTATCTATCGATTCGATGAGGTTCGCACTGTCTACCTCATGAGCGGCAGTTTCGACCTCATGGTCATCATTGAAGGAAAATCTCTGAAAGATGTCGCGAATTTTGTCTCGACGCGCCTCTCCACCATCGAGGGCGTCACGCAGACGCGCAGCCATTTCATCCTCAAGCCGTACAAGAAAGACGGCGTCATCATCAACGATGAGGAACGTGACCGCAGATTGGTGGTGTCGCCCTGATGAAGACGGAAAAAGTTTTCCAGGATCGCCTCTCTCCTGCGGTTCAATCCATCAAGCCGTCCGGTATCCGCAAGTTTTTCGATATTGCCGCCAAGATGGAAGATGTCATCTCGCTCGGTGTCGGCGAACCGGACTTCGTCACGCCGTGGCCGATTCGCGAGAGCTGCGTCTATGGTTTGGAGCAAGGATATACTTCCTATACCGCCAACCGCGGGCTACCGGAGCTGCGCGAGGAGATTGCTCGCCACTATGCCGATGTTTATGAAACGCATTACGATGCGGCGACGGACATCCTCGTGACAGTCGGTGTCAGTGAGGCGCTCGACCTCGCGATGCGCGCGCTTCTCGCGCCTGGGGATGAGGTGCTCATTCCGGAGCCATGTTATGTCTCCTATCAGGCCTGCACGATTCTCGCTGGCGGCGTTCCCGTCGCCGTGCCCGCCAAGCAAGAGAATGAATTCCGCATCACGCCCGCCGAGCTCGAGGAGCACGTGACACCACGGACGAAGGTCTTGCTCATTGGTTATCCGAACAATCCGACGGGTGCGATCATGACGCGCGAAGACTTGCTGGCGATTGCAGATTTTGCGCAGGAGCATGACCTCATCGTAATCTCAGATGAAATCTACGGCGACCTTACTTATGGCGGCGAAGCGCATATCTGCTTCTCCTCCCTGCCCCACATGCAGGAGCGCACATTACTGCTCAACGGTTTTTCCAAAGCGTATGCCATGACAGGCTGGCGCATCGGCTATGCACTCGGTGCACCGGAAATCATCGCCGCCATGACGAAAATCCATCAGTATACGATGCTCTGCGCTCCCATCACAGCACAGCTCGCAGCTATTGAGGCGTTGCGTCACGGTGAAAAGTATATGAAAAAAATGGTCGCGGAATACGATCGCCGTCGTCGGCTCATCTACGAGGGCTTTATGAAGATGGGACTGAACTGCTTCGAGCCGAAAGGCGCTTTCTATATTTTCCCCGATATCACGAGTACAGGCTACACGAGTGAGGAGTTCGCGGAGAAACTTCTTGAGGCTGAGCATGTGGCGCTCGTTCCAGGCAGCGCGTTCGGCGACTGCGGCGAGGGGCATGTCCGTTGTTCCTACGCGACTTCGGTTGATAAGATTTCCGAAGCGCTCGCGCGTATCGAGAATTTCGTCCGCCACCACAAGAAAGCGTAACATCATCATTGCTTCTCTCCCACAGCATTCTGTGGGAAAACAGTGTCTAAGAGGCCAGACTGCATCATGAGAAATGCAGTCTGGCCTCTTTTTAGGAAAGTGCCGATGAAATGAGGTGTTGACTGCGTTGATGCGCTGCATCTCGCTAGGAAACAAACTGGGGGCGTAGCAGCCAAAACATTTCATCGCGTTTTGTGCTGAGGATTGTCGAGGGCGATGAGAGGACCGTACAGATACGCAAAGGCGGGGTGCCGGATGAATCAGTACGATCTCGATGATTTCCTTTGTGCAGGCAATGTGCCGTCTAACTCCAGAATCATATCGCGTAATTCAGCCGCGCGCTCGAATTCCAGTGCGCGCGATGCCTGCTGCATTTCGCGTGTCAGCGTCTTGACGAGCGTCTCTTTGTCTTTCTTCGTGAGCTTCTTTTTCCCTTTTCCCGTGCCATAGTTTGCGTTCTTTTCCGCGACGAGTGTCGTTTCGATGAGCGGCTTGATGGGTTTGACGATAGTCTTCGGCGTGATATGATGCGCGCGATTGTATTCCTCCTGTATGGTACGGCGGCGCTGCGTTTCCTCGATGGCGCGTTGCATGGAGTCTGTGATGTGATCCGCGTACATGATGACATGTCCATTGGCGTTGCGCGCCGCGCGGCCGATGATCTGGATCAGCGAAGTATCCGAGCGCAGGAACCCCTCTTTATCGGCATCGAGGATGGCGATGAGCGATACTTCCGGCATATCCAGTCCCTCTCTGAGCAGATTGATGCCAACGAGTACATCGAATTCCCCCGCGCGCAGATCATGAATGATTTCCGCGCGTTCGATGGTCGCGATATCCGAGTGGAGGTAGCGCACCTTGATGCCGACCTCTTTCAGATAGTCGGTGAGGTTTTCCGCCATGCGTTTCGTGAGTGTTGTCACGAGTACGCGCTCCTGCCGCTCGATGCGTTTTTTGATTTCCCCGAGGAGGTCGTCAATCTGTCCCTCGAGCGGACGTACCTCGATTTCCGGGTCGAGCAATCCCGTCGGGCGGATGATTTGCTGCGCAACCTGTTGGGCATGCGCGAGTTCATACTTTCCAGGCGTTGCAGAGACGAAGATGATCTGGTTGATGCGCGCTGCGAATTCCTCAAAGGTAAGTGGGCGATTATCAAAGGCCGAAGGCAGACGAAAACCGTTTTCGACAAGTGATACTTTGCGACTGCGGTCGCCTGCATACATCGCATGGAGCTGTGGTAGCGTCACATGACTCTCATCCATGACGATGAGGAAATCTTCCGGAAAATAATCGAGCAGTGTGTAAGGCGCCTCTCCCGCTTTGCGATGCGCGAGATGGCGGGAATAGTTTTCGATGCCGGAGCAGTACCCCATTTCCTGCATCATCTCCAGATCGTAATTCGTTCGCTGTTCAAGGCGCTGCGCTTCGAGTAACTTGCCCTCTTTGCGGAATTTTGCGAGTTGCTCTGCGAGCTCGGCACGGATGGTATCCATCGCGAGCTTCCTGTCCTCTTCCGGTGTTACATAATGCGATGCCGGGAAGACCATCGAATGCGTGCGCTCGCCATAAATCTCTCCTGTCGTGACGTCGAATTCGACGATGCGGTCGATCTCATCACCGAACATTTCGATGCGCACGGCACGGTTATTGTAGCCCGCAGGGAACACCTCGATGACATCGCCCCGTACGCGGAACTTACCGCGCTCGAACGCGATATCGTTGCGTTCGTATTGAATGGAGACGAGCTTCTTGAGGATGGCGTCGCGCGGCACATCCTGCCCTTTGTGCAGGGAGAGCACCATCTCATGATAGCTCTCCGGCGAGCCCAGGCCATAGATACAGGAGACGGAAGCAACGATGATGCAGTCACGCCGCTCGAAGAGAGAGCAGGTAGCACTATGGCGGAGTTCATCAATCTCATCGTTGATGGACGCATCCTTGGCGATGTAAGTATCGGTCGAAGGAATATATGCTTCCGGTTGATAGAAATCGTAATAGCTTACAAAGTAGCCGACATAATTATGCGGAAAGAACGTTTTGAACTCGCTGGCAAGTTGGGCAGCCAGCGTCTTGTTATGTGCAATCACGAGCGTTGGCTTCTGCACTTTTTCAATGACCTTTGCAATCGTATACGTCTTGCCAGTGCCGGTCGCGCCGAGCAACACCTGCGTGTCCATGCCGTTTTCCACGCCGGCAGCAAGTTCCTCGATGGCCTCTGGCTGATCCCCCATCGGTGCAAATGGAGACACGACTTCGAAGGGTCGTTGCTCATCGAATTGTGTGGTATTGAGTTTTGGCACCATTGCCATCCGGATTCCCCCTTTTTCTCGTGAATTCATCATATCATATACGAAAGAAAAAGGCCACTCGCTAAGCGAGCGACCTCTTCTATGTTTCATGACATTTCATTATATCTGGAACACGTTACCATACAATGCGCAGACACACTGCTTGACATGAACATTTAAGGAAGCGCTGAGGAGAAGTACTCCAGATTTACGTGGTTGCGCTGTATCTCTCTGGGAGACAAGCCGGAGGCGTAGCAGAGCTACACTGAGGAATTGTCGACGACGCGAGGACAGTGCAGACGCGTGAAGACGAAGTGCCGAATGAATCAGTGGTTCCTTAAGCTTCCCTTCCACTCAGCAAATAGTTGATGTATTGCTGCGCCGTCCGGCCAGAAACACCGGCATGCCCCATCTCCCATTGCACTGCGCCGGCCTGAAGCTCGTCATCGGTGAGTTTGATTTCCGGATGGCGGCGTGCCAATTTCTTGACCATATCGTAATACTCTTGGCGGCTGGGACGGAAATAGCCGATGGAAAGACCGAAACGAGCGGAAAGCGAGAGCTTCTCCTGCACGGTATCGTTCTGATGCATATCATCGCTGACATGATCCGGTCGGTCATTCCAGCTTTCGCGGATAAGATGACGCCGGTTGCTTGTCGCATAGATGAGGACGTTGTCCGGCTTCACTTCGAGACCGCCTTCGATGACTGCCTTGAGGTATTTATATTCAATCTCGAAATCCTCGAAGGAAAGATCATCCATATAGATGATGAATTTATAGTTGCGGTTTTTCACTTGGGCGATGATGCGCTGGAGATACGCGAACTCGTGCTTGTAGACTTCAATCATGCGTAGCCCACGGTCATAATATTGGTTCAGGATCGCCTTGATGCTTGTCGACTTGCCCGTGCCGGCGTCACCATAGAGCAGCACATTGTTGGCCTTACGGCCCTCGACGAAGGCTTCTGTATTGTCAATAAGGCGCTTCTTCTGACTCTCGTAGCCGATGAGGTCGCTGAGTCTCATATCTCCCGTCGTCGTGATGGCTTCGAGCAATTCCCCTGTCGTCTCGTGGTTGGGAGAGATGCGGAATGCCTTGTTGAGTCCGAACATGCCGACACCGTAGCGGCCGTAGAAGTCCGTAACGATGGAGAACATCTCTTCTCCGTCGGTTGCCTGTTCTATGGCGCGACTGAGCTCCTGCACTTTTTCGCTCACGCTCTTGTTGTAAATTTGCTCCTTTTTTTCCACGGCATGATAGTCTTCGATGATGTGGAAACAGTTAAGCCCCAGTACTTTTTCCAACGGCGTGAAATCATAGTCGAGCAGTTTGCGGAATACGTCCATGTCGTTCTTTGCGAACGCTTGCACACTGCCCTCGCTCGCGCCGTGTTTTTCGCAGACGAGCGTAAAGGGTGTCTCCGTCATTGCGAGCAGAAACGCGAGATAGTTATGCCAGAGGTTGCCGTTGAATCCGTAGCGCGTCGCAAGATCGAGCAGGCGGTTGATCTGTGTCAAGACACGACCAGCGAGTACATCTGGGCTTTTCTTCCCTTTCTTGAGCGCACGGCAGATATCGGCAAGCTGGAACAGGATGCTCTCCTGACCGACTTTGCGGTAGATGATGAGTTTTGCAACAAGACGATACATAGTATATCTCCCTCGAGGCATCAGTGGCAAAGGAGCGCTTCGACCTGGCCGTAACGCAGATATTGGCTGGCATCGCAGGGGTTATCCCCCAAGACAGCTTCCTGCACTTTCGGAAGGTTGTCCTTATCAATCTGAATGCGACCCGCTTCCAGCTCTTTGCTGATTTTTTCCCACAGCTTTTTTTTCGAGGCAATCGTGTCCTTGAATACTTCATTGTTATAAAAAATATTCATCGAGGCGCGCGATTTTGTCTCATCGCAATTAAAAAATACATAAACTTTTTTTGGTGCTTTCTTCGTTGCCATATTCATATCCCCTCTTCATGACAAATTGTGTGTGAAAGATAAATGTCTTTCTCTACATCACATATTATAGGCTTCTTGACGATAAATTGTCAAAGGGTAAGCAGAGAACCGTCATGCAGCATATAGAGACAACGCTCTGCGACCGGTTGTCCGAGGATGGCAGCAACGGCCTCGCTGTACAGATCCAGCTGGAGCGCGTAGCGTGAGCGTATGATTTCCGGACGCGTATCGCTGTCCGTCTTGTAATCGACGAGAATGAGGCGCCCTTCCTCGGTTTCAAATAATAAATCGATGATGCCCTGCACGAGCAGTTCGGCAGACGCTTCTGCTGCGGGGTAAAAGCGGCATGCCGGCAGCAGGCGGCTGAACGGCAGCTCCCGATAAATACGGCGCGCATGGCGGAGCTCGTTGCCGAGCGGAGAAGCGAAGAATTTTGCGATATCTGCCACACGAACCGCAGGCACATCCTCAGGAGAAATCAGTTCGCGTTCTGCCAGGAAGGCAAGCTGGGAGCGAATGCCTTGTTCGCTGCAATCACCGTGTACATCGAGATATTGCATGACGCTGTGCATGAGACTGCCGAACTCCGTGCCCGTCAGACTGGCCGATTCGCGAAGGAAGCGCGGACGCTTCCAGGGTGCGTGCTTCTCCTGTGTCAGGAAGATGCGGCCTTCCTCGCGCGCCTCTCGCTCGGCGAACCGCTGTTTGAGTTCGCTGACAGAGAGTTTCGCCGGTATCTTTTCCAGTCCGTGATCAGCGTAGGTCCAGGAAAGCAGTGTCTCTACGGCTGCACGTTGCCGACTTCCCGGAAGCGGCTTGCCGCTGCGAACTGTCGCGAGAACCTCGTCCTCTGGCGCCTGCGTCTGCTGACTCGTTGGCAGCGCCGTCGACGGTACACAGGATACCTGCCATGCCGCGCTTTCTTGCAGATTGCTGAATGCTGGTAAGACAGCTGGCAGGCCTGCCAGCTGCCGCAGCTCTGTACATGCCGGATGGTGCATGAGCGCCGTACCCACCCAATCGAGGAAGGAATTCGCGTCGAGCGGGATATAGCCGGGGAGTGCCACCTCTTTGCGCATTGCCGCGCGCCCCCATACGGATGCGCGGTGTGCGAGTGCCGTCTCGTCTTTTACGCTACCGACGAGGATAAGGCGCTCGCGCGCGCGTGTGAGCGCGACATAGAGCAGGCGCAGCTCCTCCGCTTTGCTTTCCTGTACGATTCTGGCAGCAACGGCATGGCGCGCGAATGTCGCATAGCGCACGGCGAGCTCCGCGTTCACGGCATAAGGCCCCAGACCGAGTTCCCTGTGCATCAGAACCTTTTCCCGGCTGTCGCGGAGGTTGAACTGGCCGCCGAGATTCGCTACGAATACGAGAGGAAATTCCAGTCCCTTGCTCCCATGAATGGTCATGATGCGCACGACATCCTCGCTCTCCCCCAGCGTGCGCGCCGCCGCGAGATCCGTATCCATCGCGCGCATCCGTTCGACGAAGCGCAGGAACCGGAACAGGCCGCGGAAATTCGTCTGTTCGTATTCCGCTGCACGATCGACGAGCATGCGCAGGTTCGCCTGCTTGAGCAAGCCGCCGGGCAGTCCGCCTACATAGTCATAGTAACCCGTCTCGCGGTAGAGCTGCCAGATGAGTTCCGGCACGCTGAGCGCCTGCGCGAGTGCGCGCCAATGTGACAGACGCCCAAGGAATGCCTCTGCCTTTTTCTGCAGCGAAGGCGAGAGCTTCTTTTCTGGATTCGCAGCCGTCAGCAGGGCTGTGAAGATATCGCCTTCCGGCTCTGCGAGGCGCACGGAAGCCATCTCGGAAAGGGAGAAAGTGCCAATCGGCGAAAGCAGTACGGCCGCGAGCGGGATATCCTGCCGGGCGTTGTCAAGGATGGAGAGCAGCGACAGCATGCATCGGACTTCCTGCGCCTCGAAGTAGCCAGCATCACTCGCGGCATACGCGGGGATGCCGTGGGCACGCAGGACCTCGAGTACTTGCTCTGCCTTGCCTGTCACACTGCGCATGAGGATCACGATATCGCGGTAGGAAATCGGATGGTAGGCCTCATCCTCCTTATGGTAGACGAGTGTCCCCGCAGCGATAAATGCCTGGATGCGCTGCGCAATATAGGCTGCCTCGCGCTCCAGAGAAGAGAATGCTTCTGCTTCTCCGCCTTCCTGCGTGTCCGCATCATCTTCCGCATCCGCGCGGTTAGCCTGATACAGTAGAGCGAGCTCCTGTGGTCCCTCGAGCGTCGGCCCCTCCGCCTCAGGATACGGCAGTCCGGGATGGAGCGCGGCAGCATCGTCATAGGCGAGCTCCATCGTGTCCGGCACCATGACCTGCGCGAAGATGTAATTGATGGCCGCAAGAACCGCCGGCCGACTGCGGAAATTCTGTGAAAGATCGATGCGTGCGCAGGTTTCCTTTTGCTCGGGATACGTCTGATATTTCCGTAGGAAGAGCGTCGGATCGGCAAGTCGGAACCGATAGATGCTCTGCTTGACATCGCCGACGACGAAGAGATTCGGTGGCTCCTGCCGCGTGACGAGAGAGACGATTGCCTCCTGTACGCCGTTGGTGTCCTGGTACTCATCGACGAGCACTTCATGGTACTTTTCCTGCAGCGCGCGCGCGATGGCAGACGGCGGCAGTGTATCGTCCGTCCGTGAGGCTTCGTGGTCGATGAGGACAGCCAATGTGAAATGCTCGAGATCGCTGAAGTCTGCCAGCGCCCTTTCCTTCTTGGCTTGCTGATACGCCGCGTGGAATGCCAGTGTGAGCCGCACAAGCTCCCGCATATCGGGGGCCGCGTGGCGCAGGTCGTCCATGAGCTCCTCCTCGGTCTCCTGGAAATACTTGGCGCTCAAGTTGGTGATGACCGTCTTGAGGTCCTTGCGCAACTCTTGCAGGTGTTTTTTCACCGTGTCATCCAGTTGACGGTCCGTTGACAAGCGGGAAAACGAACATGTAGAGAAGGCATCGCTGAGTATTTGCCAGCTTTCTGCTGCGAGAGCCTGCATCAGGGATTGTACCAGCACGCGATCCTCACGGAATGTCTCAAGGTAAGCGTCAGCACCGGCTGCTTCTGCCTCCTGCATCATATCATCGACCACAGCCGACGCCTTTTCGAGTGTGCGGGCGATTTCGCTCCGTATTACCGGATACCAGACCGTAGACGTGAGATGCGTGCCGTCCGGCAAATCGAATGCCTCGGCCTGCTTTTGCAGCCAGGCATCGGGAAATGGCTGAGAGAGTGAGAAGAGGAAGAGCTGCTCGACCAGAGCGTGAAGCGCGGCATCACCGTGGTCATCGCCGTAGTCAGAGACGAACTGAAGGAACTCCGGAGTCCCTTGCTCATAGGATGCGTCAAAAAGATCCGCCATGACATCCTGGCGCAGTAATGCAAGCTCCTGCTGCCCACCGAGGCGGAACTGTGGGTCGAGGTCGATGGCCTCGAAATGACGCCTGAGTACTTGCAGACAGAATTTATGCATGGTGGAGATGGAAGCACCCGTCAGGAGAACAAGCTGCCGCTCGATGCGTGCGGCCTCCTCGGGCGTTCGCGCCTTTTCGAGCGCTTTTTCGAGCGCCTTTTCCACGCGTTGGCGCATCTCGCGGGCGGCCGCATCCGTAAACGTCATGACAAGAAGTTCATCGACATCGCACGCTCCGCTGAGAATAAGCGAGAGGATGCGCTCGACGAGTACGGCCGTCTTGCCGGATCCCGCCGCAGCTGCGACGAGGATATTCTTATCGCGCGTCTCGATGGCCGCGCGCTGTGCCTCGGTCCACTCAGGCATCTTCATGCACTCCCTTCTGTCCTTGTTCCTCCATCCATTCCATCGTATCGATGATGTCCTCATCGCCAAGCGCATTGAGGCGCCGGTAACTGCAGCCAGAAAGCTGTGGATCGAACCCGCACAGACTGCCATAGGGGCAATAGGTGCACGGCGTCTTGTCGCCGAGCAGATAGGGATGCGGCGCGACTGACCCGGCAAGGATCTGTTCTCCTATTTTTTCCAGCATGATGCCGACATAGGAGAGCAGGACGGAAAACTCCTCCTGTGTCTTGACCTTGGGACGATCGCTCTTGTAAATATCCCCATTCTTGCCGAGCCGGACACGCAGGAAGCGACCTGTGCCGTCAATGGCGCGAATGACCTCCGGATCTGCGAGCACCCAGCCTGGCATCTTGAGCTCCTTGTCGAAATGCTGCCGGATCTGCTCCGGCGTCGCCTTCTGATCTGTCTCCCACCACTTATATTTCAAGAAGCAATACAGCATCCCCGCTGGCAGGCGCTCACCGTCCCCGCTGCGCTGCAGGAGATTCCTTGCGACGAGGAGATAGGTAAGCAGCTGCAGCTTCAAACCATAGTATACTTCGAGCAGATTGATGCCCATCTCTCCCGTCTTGTAATCGACGATGAGGAAATATCTGCCGTCTTCATCGAAGTCGATGCGGTCGATCTGTCCGCTGATTTCCAGCTGGACACCCCTGGGCAATTCATAGGTAAGTGGCGGCATAGCACCTGTTCCACGGCCGAACGCACGTTCAAACGCCACGGGATGGAATTTGCTCGCTTGATCCATGGAGATGAGGCGCAAGAGAGAACGCTGTGCGGTCAGACCGATACGGGAAAGCAAATGCTCGTAGCCTTTCGTGCTCAACAAAAGTTCATTCTGCAGGCGTGGTGCTAGTGCGCTGAGCGTTGACTGCACCATGGACTTCCCCTCTTCTGCGCTGAGATCTCGCCAGCTGCGTCCGGCCGCCTTCAGCTGTTCCCCGCAGCTGCGCAGGCAGCTGTGTAGGAGCGTACCGAAATCAAAGGCATGCAAGCCCTGTTCCCGCCGCTCTTCGAGCCGCAGACCATAATGCGCGAAATGACGGAATGGGCAAGCGGCGAACTCCTCGAAGCGCGTGACGCTGCCGCGCAGGCGGTGCTTGCGTGCGAAAAGAGCCAGGGCCATAGTTGCTGGGACATTTTCTTCAGGCGGAGCGGCAAAGAGGCCGGCGAGTGCCAGCGAGAGCGGCACTGCAAGTTCAGGCTGCTCTCGCGCCCAGTTGTATACATCGCGCCAATAGGGAGACAGGATGCCGCGCTCTCTCACGCCCCGCAGTGCGGCTGCGAGTCCCGTGACAGATTTGCGACCATCAGCCAGCCGCAGCTCCGCATAGCGGCTGAGCCCGCTGTCGTCTGTCTCTTCAAGTTCAAGGCTCTCGAGTGGCAATGAGAGGAAGTCTGCATCTGGCAGAAGCCTCCGCAGGCGGCCGACATAGGTGGACGGCGCCAGGCCGCTGCCGGCGTCATCCGCGAGCGCATACGAAATCCAGAGGTGCTCGCGCGCTTCTGTGAAGCCACGGTAGAGAAGGAATTTCTCTGATAACGTCCCATCGAGGCCTCCCGAAGCAATTTCCAGACCCGCCTCTGTGAGGTGTTGCCTGTCCGCGTCGGTGAAAAGACCTTTCTCACGGCTGCGGCGCGGCATGACGCCCTCATTGGCACCGACAATATAGATTGCCTGCACGTTCATGAGGCTGTTCTGGTCGAACGAGGCGACGGTCACGTAATCGAGTCCCGGCGGGATGATCGACATCTCCAGAGCGTCCAGCCCTTCGCCGAGAATCGCCTCATAATCGCGCCGACTGCTCTTTCCGCCTGTATCGGCCTCCACGAGCTGGTCGAGGAGCTCGAGCAAGTCAGCCCATATCTGACGATGTTCCGCGGCCGCTGCGAGGCGCTCCTCCTGTTCGTTCTGCTCTGTGAGTTGTTCGAGGCGCTCCGGTACAGTGAGCTCCTCGAGCAGCGCATAGATTGCTACCGTATAGTCACGTACGGTCGAGCCCGCCTGCAGGGCAGCGGCAAAATGCAGGAGCGGCAGAGCTGCCTGACGGCGGAATGCATCAATCTCAGCGAGTGCCTGCTGTTCCCTTGGCAAGAGGTCTTCCTCTGCGTTGTCGAGAGATCTGCGTCGGTACCAGTGCCACGGCTCGGCCATCGACCAACGCTTCGCACCGCGGATGCCGAATTCCAGCACATAATTTTCCAGCCGGTCTACCTGCTCGTTGGTGAGTGGGAAAAAACCGGTGCGCAGGCAGCGGAACACCGGCTCGTACCGCCAGCCGCGCACAGCCTCGAAGGCCGAGCGCACGAGCTCCGCCAGTGGGTGATGGACGGTCTCGCGTTTCCCGTCGATGAAGAAGGGAATGTGCCTGTCCTCGAGTACCAGTTTGAGCAGCCTATCGTAGGCATCTTCTTCCCGCACGAGAATGCCGATATCGCGGAAGCGATAGCCGTGATCGCGCGCGAGGCGCAGGATATCTGCGGCAACGGCCTCGACTTCGATGCGGCGGTTCGCCGCTTCTACGAGTATGACACCTTCAGGGGCAACGGCGGCAGGGAGGACAGGAGACTCGAAGAGTCTCCTCTCGATAGCCGCCAGTGCGGGCCGCTCGAAGCGTCCACCGTCCGCCGGTGCCTGCCGGAACGATACCGTAACCTCTGCGCCACAGGCTTTTGCCTCATCGCGCAGCTGCAACATGGTGCGCCAGGAGCGATGAAAGAGCCCCGTCTCGCTGAGGTTTTCTCTGCTTTTCAAGTCAGGGGCCAGCGGCAGTGTCACATGGACGGTACAGCCGAGCTGGAGGAGTCCCGTGAGCACTTGGCGTTCCTGCGGATTGAAGAAGATAAAGCCATCCACCCAGATTTCTGCACCGCACAAAAACGTAGAACGAGGAAGCTTCTCGATGAGCAGCCGCATCATGTCTTCCGCATCATCATAACGCCCCTGCATGGCCTGTTGAAATGATCGTTCGAGAAAAGCAAGGTCGCGTAGCTTCCCCGCCAACCCTTCCTGCTTCGCGTCGAAGGTACCGGCAGTCTCCTCTAATGCTTCTGGCGTGAGGCCATAACTCTTGAGCTCCTTGATGGCATCAGAAAGTGACGCGCTGAAGCCTCGTTGTGCCGCAGCACGTCGAAAAAAGGAAAGTGTATCACCATGTTCTTTGAGGATGCGCCGCAGGATGAGACGTCGGCCTACCTCCGTGATCCGAGGACGCAGCAAACCGCCGGCATCGAGCAATACTTGGCGCGCGAAACGGCGGAAGCCGAACACATAGGCGCGCAGGAATCCCCTGCCCTCTCCTGCACGCTGTGCGAGTTGCCGCTCCATCTGATACGTCATATGTTCCGGCAGCAGCAAAATGCATGCCGGTCCAAGTGGCGCTTCCTGCAGGCGGTCGACGATGGCGGAGAGGCAGTATTCCGTCTTGCCGCTGCCTGCGCGGCCAGCGATGAATTTGAGTTTTCCCGTCATAATATCCTCCCTTGCTTGTCCGTTCTCAAAAGCAGTCTTGAATTTACATCAAATGCTCCCCTCTTATCCCGCTAGCATGCAGAACATCTGCATAAATCAAGGATACATCATTTCATCAGTGCGTCCTAAAAGAAACCCCCTGAACCTCTAGACAGAAATTCAGGGGACGCATGTGGTTCACATGCTGAAGAGTTCGAGCTGATCGCTCTCGCTCATGCCGTCGAGGCAGCCGTGATCACGCAGGATTTCGATACAGGTCTTGGAAATACCTGTGCGCGTACGAAGGTTTTCCACCGAGGTGAAGATACCATCACGGCGCGCCTCCACGATGCTCTGCGCGGCCTTGGTTCCCATGCCCGCAAGGCTGGCGATGGGCGGCAGCAGAGATGTTTCGTGGATAATGAATTTCTCAGCCGAGGAAGTATAGAGATCTACATGCTCGCAGCTGTAACCGCGCAGGTACATCTCCCAGGCGAGCTGCAGGACGATGAGCGTCGCGTTCTGCTTCGCATCGAGCTTGCCCTTTTCCTTGGCCACCTGATCGAGATCACTGATGCAGCGCGCCACGTAATCCTTGCCGCGCGCGACAACATTGGCATCAAACTCAGCCGCGCGTATGGAAAAATACGCAGCGTAGTATGCAAGCGGATAATGCACTTTGCAGAATGCGATGCGATACGCCATCATGACGTATGCCGTAGCATGCGCGCGCGGGAAAAGATACTTGATTTTCTGGCAAGAAGCAATGAACCACTCCGGTATGCCGCCCTTGCGCAACGTCTCGACAACATCTGGCGCGATGCCTTTTCCCTTGCGAACCTTCTCCATCGTCTTGAAGGAAAGAAGCGGGTCGATGCCTTGATGGATGAGATACATCATGATATCGTCACGTGCGGAAATCGCATTTTTGATGGTACATTGACCGCCGCGGATGAGATCCTGCGCATTTCCCAGCCATACATCCGTGCCGTGAGAAAAACCGGAAATACGCACGAGATCTGAGAACACATCTGGATGCGTATCGTCAATCATCTGTCGTGTAAAAGGTGTACGGAATTCTGGAATACCGAATGTGCCGCTTGTAGCGCCCAGTTCCTCCGGCGTAAGGCCGAGTGCCGCCGTCGAATTGAACAGCGACATCGTCGCCGGGTCATCAAAGGGGATGGTCTTCGGGTCGCGATGCGTGAGATCCTCGAGCATCTTGATGACGGTCGGATCATCGTGACCGAGAATATCGAGCTTGACAAGGCGGCTGCTGATGGAATGATAATCGAAATGCGTCGTAATCGTACCGCAGTTCATATCATTTGCCGGATGCTGGATCGGTGTGAAGAAATGCACATCCATGTTGCGCGGTACGACCATGATGCCCGCAGGATGCTGGCCTGTCGTCGCTTTGACGCCCATGCAGCCGTGAGCGAGATGATCGATATAGGAGATATGTTTTTTCTCTCCCTTTTCCTCGAAAAATTTTTTCACGTAGCCGAAGGCCGTCTTATCCGCAACCGTCTGGATGGAGCCTGCGCGATAAACATTATCCTTGCCGAAAAGGATTTCCGTATACTTATGGGCGACTGGTTGATAGGTGCCAGAGAAGTTCAAGTCAATATCTGGTACTTTGTCGCCGTCGAAACCGAGGAAGACCGCAAAGGGGATATCATGCCCATCCTTCAGAAGCGGCGTACCGCAGACAGGGCAGACCTTGTCCGGCAGGTCATAGCCGCAGCCGTAGGAACCGTCTGTAATGAACTTGCTATACTGGCAATGTGGGCAACGCCAATGCGGCGGCAGCGGATTGACCTCTGTGATGCCGGTCATCGTCGCGATGAAGGATGAGCCGACGGAGCCGCGCGAGCCGACGAGATAGCCGTCGTCGTTGGACTTCTTGACGAGGCGCTGTGCAATCAGATACAGGACGGAGAAGCCATGGCCGATGATGGGCTTGAGTTCCTGCTCCAGGCGGTCCTCGACAATCTTGGGCAGATTTTCACCGTAGAGATATTTTGCTTTGCGGTAGGACATGCTGCGGATTTCTTCATCCGCGCCGGGAATCTGCGGCGAATAGAGATCGTCTGGAATCGGCTTGAAGCGCTCGATGCTATCACTGATTTTACGCGGATTGGTCACGACAGCCTCATACGCCAGTTCCTCGCCGAGATAAGAGAACTCTTCCAGCATCTCTTCCGTCGTCCGCAGATAGAGCGGCGGCTGCAGCTCCGCATCATCAAACCCCTTGCCCTTCATGAGGATGGCGCGGTAGATGCTGTCCTCCGGATTGAGGAAATGCACATCGCATGTCGCGACGAGCGGCTTGCCGAGTTTCTTCGCAATCTCAGCGACCTTGAGATTGATGGCGCGCAGGTCATCATCTGCCTTGATTTCAGGGAAATTATCGCTGCGCTTCAGAAAATCATTGTTGTGGATGGGCTGGATCTCAAGGTAATCGTAGAACGAGGCAATCTTCATGAGCTGCTCATCCGACTGATGTTCCTCGATTGCACGGATGAGTTCGCCAGCTTCACAAGCCGAGCCGATGATCAAGCCTTCGCGGAACTCTTCAATCATCGTGCGCGGCAGACGTGGTTGCCGGTGGAAGAATTTCAGATGTGCGAGAGAAACAAGCTGGTAAAGGTTGCGCAGGCCGATGGGCGTCTTCGCCAAGAAAATAATATGATTGGCGCGTTTCTGCTCATAGTCTTCGCCGACGAGATACCCCTCCATGCCGTAAATGACCTTGAGATCCGTCTTGCAGTCCTTGAGCGCCTTGGCTGCGTCTGGGAATGCCTGGACTACGCCATGATCCGTCACGGCAACGGCAGGCCAACCCCAGCGGTCTGCTGTCTTTATGAGGTCTTTGACCGACACGACGGCATCCATCGCACTCATCGTCGTATGGGCATGCAGCTCAACGCGCTTGACCTCGGCGTGATCTTCGCGCAACTTGACTTCCTTTTTCGCCAGGCTGTCCAGTGCGAGCACATATTCGTTCAGATACGTGTCGAAACGAATCGAGCCGCGCACGCGGACGCACATGCCATCTTTCAGCTGCGCTGTTACCTTCTCGAACTCCTCTGGATCAGCATTTTTTCCACGTCCTGGCTTGAAGAATTTCTTGCAGGCGATGCCGTTCGTCGCATCTGTAAGACAGAACGAGAGCATCTTCGTCCCCGTCTTGAATTCCGTGGTGCGGATGCCGGATCCGGCACCCTCGCCAATCCAGCCTTCGAGGATGACGTTTTTCTCCTCGCCCTCGATTTCATCAATGGTCTTGACTGCTCCTGCGACGCCGCGGCCGAAGACAAGATTCCCTGCTGCAGGCATGACGACCGGTGTTCCATACGCAGCTGCCTTTCCGGCAGTGGAACGAGCTGCCGCTGTGGTTTTCTTTGCCTTCGTAGGTGCAGGCTGCTTTTTTTGTTGCGCGGCACGCGCTACGTTCTCCGCATGGCGCTCCTGCCGCAGCGCCGAAAGATATGCCGGAGTATTCTTTGTTCTGCCCACGGGAACAGGGGGAGCCTCTTCCGCCGCCAGGCAGGTAACTTCGCAGGAAAATCCCAAAAGTCCCTTGATGTTTTTCTGTAGTTGCGCGGCAACATCATGGGCACGGAAAATCTCACCACTGAGCTCTCCGCCTACCTCGAGCACGAGCCTGCTGCCATCGATGTTCAGTTGAGCTTGGCGCAGAAGCGAAAGCACCGCAGGGTTGCCCTCTGCCGTGCGCGACGCAAGTTCCTCCCATGCCTTTGTAATACCCTTTTCCATATCGATGACGTCCTGATAGAACGTTACGCCGGAAATCTGGCAGTTGTCAGAAATATGCTGCGAGATACGAAAGAGAAGCTCTTCTCTCAGCAATTCCTGTGTCTGAAGGAGAATCTCCCAGCTATTGTCTCGCGGATCGATCTCCACATGCATGATACGGCATGTCTTGAGCAGCAGTTTCTCTTCCCTGCTCAACTGCATGCCTCGGACAAGCTCCCAGAACATATTATTCTTTTGGGGTACGATGCAATATTTCTTCTGCATGGGCGATGGCTCCTCCTGCCGTGCGGTTTGGAAAAGAAATCATGCATCCACGGTCAAATTTGCAATCAATACAGTGGGCATGTATGCTGCATTCAATCAGCGGTTCTCTATAGACGCTGTCAGAACTCCCGTGGACGATCTTTCGTAGAGATCTTCATATTTTTTCTGATATTTCAGTACGCGCAGGACGTATTCCCGTGTTTCTGCGTAGGGAATTTTCTCGACATCAGAAAAATCCTGCTGCCAGCCGTACAATCTCATCCAAGACTGTACATTACCACGGCCGGCGTTGTACGCCGCAAGCGCGAGAATGTCATTGCCGTCAAACTCTTTCTGCAGCGCAGCAAGATACCAAATACCGTAACTGATATTCACCTCGGGATCTGAGAGGCTCACGACAGAATATCGTTGATCTCCCATCTGGCCGGCAATCCACTCCGCAGTATCCGGCATGAGCTGCATGAGGCCGACGGCGCCGCGATGTGATTGCACATCTACACGGAAACGGCTCTCTGCCTGGATAACACCGGCGGCAAGGCTGCTGTCAACACCGTAGATATCCGCATAGTGCTCCACTGTCTCCCGATACGGATAGGGATAAAGGTAGTCCTTCTGCACCCATTCTGTTTGTGAAAGGAAATAAACGCCAAAACAGCACAGGAACAAAAAGATGCCGCAAGCAAGGGAAATCCCCTTGCGCTTTTCCTGGTTCCTCTTTTGCTGCATGCGCTGTGCAAATCCTGACATGGAGCAGTGTTCCTCCTTTCCTGCGTGGTGCTGATTCTATGAGATACCATGGCGTTCTCCGCTTGCTAACAGCAATCAGACAGGACGACGAAAAGCCTCCTGTACCTTCTTTTCCAGCTGAGCCTCAGAACCGCGATTATCGATGACTACATCCGCGCGGCGCATCTTTTCTTCTTGTGACAGTTGCGATTCCATACGGCTGAGCGCTTCCTCTTCTGTGTAATGATTGCGTGCCATCAGACGCCGAAGCTGGATGTCACGCGGCAGCACTACGACCCAGGTCTCGTCCGCCAATCGCTCCCAGCCAACCTCGAAGAGCAGCGGCACATCGAGTACGACGGTCTGAACATCTGATGTACGCAGCGCTGCCAAGCGCCGCTGCACCTCCCGGTATAATAAGGGATGCGATACATCATCCAGCCATCGCCGCTCGTCTTCATCGACGAATACGATTTCTCCTATCTTGCGGCGATCCAGAGTGCCTTCTGGTGTGAGGATTCCCGCGCCCCAATGTGTGATGTATGCTTCATAGAGCGGGGCTCCTGGTTCTGCCAGTTCGTGGGCAATCGCATCCGCATCGATGGCGACGGCCCCCATAGACTGCAGGATGCGAGATACTGTGCTCTTGCCGCTAGCGATGCCTCCCGTAAGACCGATGATGCGCATGGTAATTTCCTCCCGTCATTTCTGGCATATAGGACAGAAACGCGTTCCCCTTCCGCTAAGCTTGATTTTCTCAATCTCTGTGCCGCACACGTCACAGGCAGTTCCCTCGCGTTCATAAACGTGCAGATGCTCCTGATGGTGCCCTTGCCCGCCATCTGCGTTCTGGTAATCGCGGAACGTCGTGCCGCCGTCTGTAATTCCTTCCCGAAGCACCTGTCGCACGGCCTGGTGCAAACGCGACCATTCTTCAACTGTGAGCGTATCCACACGACGTGCAGGATGAATACCAGCGACGAACAGCGCCTCATCTGCGTAGATATTGCCAATGCCCGCGATGTTTTCCTGCTGGAGCAGGAATGCTTTGACAAAGGTTCGCCTCCCCTGCGCTTTTTGCCTGAGGCCTTCTGCTGTGAACGCATCGGAAAGTGGCTCCGGTCCGAGGGAAGCCAGACCGGTAATCCTGTATAGGTCATGGCGCGGCAGCAAATAGAGCGCGCCAAAGGTCCGTATATCGCCGAAGACGAGCACCGCCCCTGAAGCGAGCAAGAAAACGACACGCGCATAGCGGTCACGCACCTCTCCATCCGGCGCGTAAACGATACGTCCTGTCATGCGCAGATGAATCACCAGCATCATGCTGTGCGTAAGCGCAAGAAGGAGATACTTGCCCCTACGCTGCACTTCTTTAATGGTACATCCTCGTATCTGTGCACGAAATTCTGGCGCTGACGGGAAATGAATCTGACGTGGCAGACGGATATCGACATCTTCGATGGTTTCGCTAAGAATATGGCGCGAAAGACCGCGCCGGATGATCTCCACCTCTGGCAGTTCTGGCATCCTCTTATTTCGCCTCCGCCCAGTTTTTTCCTGTCTTCACTTCAATGAGCAACGGAACCGACAGCTGTACGACATGTTCCATCGCCTCACGTAAAATCTCCGTAACCTCTGCAACTTCTGCTGCCGGCACTTCGAGCACGAGCTCGTCATGCACCTGGAGGAGTATGCGGCTCTTGGCGCCAGCGTCCTGCAGTGCTTTGTCCGCACGAATCATAGCGAGCTTAATGATATCTGCGGCCGTTCCCTGGATCGGGGTATTCATCGCCATGCGCTCCGCAAGTGTGCGTTGGTTGAAGTTGTGGCTCTTGATGGCTGGTAGTTCTCGTCTGCGCCCGAAGAGCGTCGTCACGGCGCCGGTTGCGTGCGCTTCTTCTACCATCTTGTCAAGGAATGTCTTCACTCCCGGATAACGGGTGAAATATTCCTCGATATAGCCTGCCGCCTCCTTCCGCGAAATATGCAGATCCCGTGAAAGCCCGTAATCGCTGATGCCATAAACGATGCCGAAATTAACAGCCTTCGCCCTGCGACGAAGTTCCGGTGTTACATCTTCTAGTGGGAGATGGAATACCTCCGCTGCCGTTCGCGCGTGAATGTCTTGGCCTCTGCGGAACGCATCGATAAAGCTCTCATCCCCTGACATGTGCGCCAGGAGGCGGAGTTCGATCTGCGAATAATCCGCGGATAATAGGTAGTCGAACCCTTCTCCGGGCTCGAAAAGCGCGCGGATCTGTCTACCTTCCTCCGTGCGTACGGGAATATTCTGCAGGTTCGGATCTGAGCTTGAGAGCCGCCCTGTCGCTGTCACCGTCTGATTGAAACTCGTATGCACCCGTCCAGACTCGGGGCGGATGAGATCGCCGATTGCATCGAGATAGGTAGACTTCAGTTTCGTCCAAAGGCGATAAGAAAGCACCTGTTCGATGATAGGATGCTGGAATTTGAGTGCTTCCAAAACCTCGGCATTTGTTGAATAACCCGTTTTCGTCTTTTTGACAGGTGGCAGGCCCAGACGCTCGAACAGGATCTCTCCAAGCTGTTTTGTGGACTTGATATTGAATGATGTCCCGGCCAGCGTGTAGATGTCCTGCTGGATTTCGTCAATGCGATGACCTACCTCTTCTGCCTTTTCCGCGAGGTGCTGACGATTGACGAATACACCTGTCTGTTCCATGCGCACCAACACTGGTACCAATGGCCGTTCTACGGTCTCATAAAGTTGCCAGAGTGAAAGCGATCTTAGTTTTTCCATCAGGGGATCGTGCAAGCGCAGCAAACCCTTCGCCTTGAATGCATCATCCATTTCCTCCGGCAGCGCGGTCTCTGGAAAGAACTCAGTAAGCAGCGATGCCACGCTGTAGATAGATGACTCAGGATGCAGGAGATATTCTGCGAGCTTTGCATCCAATATCTTTCCACGGAACTGTATCCCTGCATGTCCGTAAGATTTCAAGTCGAAAAGGATGACTTCTGGCGCAGTCTCTATCACATCAAGAACATGCGACAGCACTCCAGCTTGGGCGTCAACAAAAAACACACCTTCCGCACAGGCAACGACCAGAGAGACAGGCGATAGAAATGGTGTGCGCCCTTGGAACTGTGCGGAAACAGCGAGATAGTCAGCCCGCTTCATCGTGTCTAGCGCCTCGGGGGTAATGGGCAGGACCTCGACCGTCTTTGCGACCTCTGTGGTTTCGGAGACGCCATACTCCGGCAGTGACTTTTCTCTGGAATCGAGATTGAATACCTTGCCCGCACGCGAGAGAATGGCCGCAAGGCCGTAACGATGGCAAAAGGATGTCAGCTTCTCGCTGTCCGGCGTAGCAACCGCATCGTCAAGGGACAATGTCAGATCCGGTACTTGACAATTAATGGTCGCGAGCACCTTGGACAGGCGCGCTTGCTCCTCGTAGGTCGTCAACCGTTCTTGGAGTTTCTTGCCGGAAACCTCTGCTTTGTGTGTAAAGATGTTTTCCAGAGAGCCGTACGCCACCAAGAGCTTCGTCGCTGTTTTCGGTCCCACGCCAGGTACGCCCGGAATATTGTCCGACGTATCCCCCATCAGCCCCTTCAAATCAATCAAACGGATTGGCGGTAATTGATATTCCTCCGTAAATGTAGCTTCATCGTAGACAGCCAGCTGAGAAATGCCCTTCTTTGTCAGCATCACGCGCAGATTGGAGCGAACCAGCTGGAGTGCATCGCGGTCGCCAGTGACGACCAGCGCATCCAGTCCAGCTCCGGCTGCCTGCGTCGCGAGCGTGCCGATGATATCATCAGCTTCGTAGCCTGCGCGCTCAATGAACGGTATGCCAAGCGCTGCGGCAAAATCGTGGAGCAGTGGAATCTGCCCCAAAAGCTCAGCCGGAGTCTTGTCACGCGTGCCCTTATAGTCGGGATAAAGTTCCGTGCGGAATGTCTTTTTCCCTTTGTCAAAAGCGATGACTAGATAATCAGGATGCCAGTCTTCCCAAAGCTTCAGGAGCATATTGGCAAAGCCAAAAATCGCATTCGTATACTCTCCCGTCGGTGCGGTCAATGGCGGCAAGGCAAAAAAAGCACGGAAAAGAAGACTGCTTCCATCGAGAATGACAAATCGTTTTTGCAAAGCGTTCCCTCCTCATTTCGGGCAGATTTACTCTACGGAAGCACGGACAGCATTGCGTCTAAGCTTCGCGCAGCAGTGCTTGACACCCATTCGGCTCGTGATCACGCATCAGCCTGCTCACTTCTCGCTCCATCGGTCGGCTGCGTAACCGTGGACGGATGCTGCTCAGGCTTTGCGGAATCTGCCGCTCTTTCTGTACTTCCCGTCGTCACTGACGTTGCAGCGGTTGCCTCGGACGGTTCTGCTTTTCCTGCAGAAGTCTTCTGATAGGCGAAGCCGTCTTTCCCGGATTGGCCGCCGTCCAAATGATAAAGCGTCGCCACATCATCGGCATTGCAATACAGAACGTCTTTCTTGTCATAGCCGATGGCCTTGCCATACGTACTTGTGAGAACCTGGGCTGCAGCATCCCAGCCGAGATTGACACCTGCGGCGTCGGCAAGATCGATGGCAGGGAGATAGGTGATGCCATCCTGGATGACAGCCTTGTTCTTCATTTTCTTGCCGTCAACGGTGATATTATAAACTTTGCCGATATAAGTAGGTTCTCCATCTGATGCGTCGATTTTCTTTTGAATGTCCTCATCACTGATGAAATTTTGCACACCAAAGCCTGCGAGCCAGCGCGTTACCTCCGCAACATCAAGCGGCTGCCTGTCGTAGCCGTCCGGATAGATATAGAAAGCGACCGTGTCGTCCGGCGTTTTCTCGACGACGATGCGATTATAGGTGATTTCTACCGGTGTGCCGATTTTCACGAGCTCAAACAGTGCTTCGACATCCTTTTCATTCATACGGATGCAGCCATTGGAGACATAATGACCGATAGACTCCGGCTTGTTCGTACCGTGAATGCCATAGTTTCCCTGAATCTCCATCCAGCGATATCCGAGCGGATTGCTCTCGCCGGACGCAATGGAGTTTTCAGGATCCTCAGGATCTGTCCATGTCGGATTGACATCCTTCGAGCGAATGGAAAAATAACCTACAGGTGTCGGAGTACCTGGTTTTCCAGGCCCGATGGGATAAAGGCGGATTTTTTTCGTACCCTCGTAAAGCGCCAAGGAGCGACTAGCCAGGTTGATCATGATGCGGCGGCTGTTGAGAGCCGCTTCATCTGTCTTGCCAGCAGCAGATATCTTGTCCGTATTTCCAGATTCTACGGCGGGTTGTTCTGTCGCCGCCTGCGGTTTGTTCGTCTCACTTGCCTTCGTTGTTTTCTCGGCAGGTACTGCAGTGACCACATCTCCTTGCGTTACAGTAACGACGGGAGATACTTCTTCTGCAGCCCAAACAGGTGTGCTAGCAGCCATTAGGGCTACACTTAAAACTCCAGCTGAAAAATTTTTCCACATCATAAAAAACTCTTTTCTATACCATAATTAGAACATTGCTTTCCTGATTATCCTACCATTTCAAGCGGGAATTTACAAGGAAGCAAAACACAGGTTACAAGTAGTATCATGATTTAGAACGCAGATAATTTACAGCGGACAGACCTGCTTTTGCTCCTTCGTAGACAGCCTTTGCAACTTGAAGGAGACCGCCGGTGCAGTCACCTGCCGCAAAGATGCCTGGCACATTCGTCGCCATATTTTCATCCACTTTGACGCTGCGGCCCTCGAGCTGTATCCCCATCTTCTTCGCTAGTACAACGCTTCCCGCAGTACCGATGGCGATGAATACGCCATCCAGCGGCAGTTCTGCACCATCCTCAAAGACGACGCTTTCCACATGCTCCGTCCCTTTTATCGATGAGAGCTTACTTGTATGGACCGTCATCCCCTGAGGGAACTGCCTCGTTTCCTCAGCACCATTGGTCAGGATATGAAGTTCGGAGACATGGGGAGCAAGGACTTCCGCTTCATGCAGAGCATACGCGCCAGCACCGATGACGCCGACACGCTTCTTGCGGTAGAAGAATGCATCGCAGATGGCACAGTAGCTTACCCCCTTGCCTTCCAGTTCCGCGATGCCGGGAATCTGCACGCTCTTCCGAGAAGCCCCTGCCGCAAGGATTACACTGGGCGCAGAAAGCTCGAAATCTTTGCCCGCCACAGTGTAGCCGTCAAATGTATCATTGAAGCCGAGCTGCATGACCTCGCCGCTTTGCAGCGTGATGCCGAGGCGACGCGCTCCCTCGATGCCACGGCGTTCCAATTCTGCGCCAGTTACCGGTTCAGGAAAGCCATAATAGTTTTCAATGCGTTCCGCCTTGGCAAGCGCGCCCTGCCCTTTCGTGACTACCGTCACGGAGGCACCGCCGCGGCGCGCGTAAAGCGCAGCCGATATGCCTGCAGGACCAGAGCCAATCACGATGATTTTCTTTTCCATTTTGCTCATCCTCCCCTACTTGATAATAATATAGAAGGAAATCCACCTATCCCCTTTAGCTTAGATATTTCCATAGTTTCCTTCTGTGAGCATCTCACATGATGATGCCTATACTTTTTCAATCGGCGCGTATTTCTGCATGAGGCCTTTTACGCCTTGATTTGGGAAAGCAATTTTGAGTTCGACCTCCTCGCCCTCTCCCTTGACGGAAACGACGGTACCCACGCCCCATTTCCCATGCTTCGCCTTGTCGCCGACATGCCAGGAAATGTTGGTATCAGGACGGATCACGTCGCCGCTTTTCGGTACCGTATTCCGTGCGGAAAGCTCGCGCATAGCCTCGAGGGCAGATTTTGGCTTGCCAACAAAATGAGTGCCGCTGCCAAATTGCGCAGAGGAGGGGCGAAAGGTCATAACGCCTTGACGCTGCTGTGCCCCGTAGGAACTTGCCGACGCAAAACCATAGGCATTGCGGCGCGGCACAAGTTCTTCCAAACATTCTTTGGGAATCTCCGCGAGAAAACGGGAGGCCGGATTTGCATTGGCGCGGCCATAGAGCGTCCGTTTCGCCGCATGTGTCAGGTAGAGCTTGCGTTCTGCACGTGTAACGCCCACATAGCAGGCACGGCGCTCTTCTTCCATTTGGTCGTCATCCATCAAGGCGCGGCTATGCGGGAAAATCCCCTCCTCCATGCCGGTGATGAAGACAATGGGAAACTCCAGGCCCTTGGCTGCATGCAACGTCATGAGAGTAACGCGGTCATCCGCAAAATCAGCATGATCCACATCGGAGACGAGTGAGAGCTGCGCGAGGAAATTCTCGAGCGTAGGCTGTTCTTCCTTTTCCATGAATTCCTTGGCCATACCGATGAACTCCTTGAGATTTTCCAGGCGTTCCTTGCTCTCTGGCTTCTTGTCATTCTCCAGTTCTGCCTGATAGCCCGATTCCTGCATAACGTGCGAGATCAGATCGTTCATCGAGAGATTTGTCTGGATGGCCA
>Ga0256404_1003731_pt1 | contig 30229 bp, 25 predicted proteins | sample RumenRJG_01DNA_FD_185990 | JGI IMG/M metagenome (GOLD analysis project Ga0256404, IMG submission 185990) | Bovine rumen microbial communities from Lethbridge, Alberta, Canada - RJG_01 | ecosystem: Host-associated > Mammals > Digestive system > Stomach > Rumen | place: Canada: Alberta | collected...
TTTGACACTATCTTTGCACCGTCTTTCAGTTGAGAGGCGGTGTTTTTGATGCCTAACCTCTGCGCAACGTGTGCGCAAGGTCTGCTACTTGAAACGAAGTTGAAATGAACTTGAAATGATATAAAAACGGCATAAAATGCCGTGACAATTAACAAAATATTTTATTAACCCCAAAAACCTAAATCACTATGGCAAAGTATGAACCGATTGAGATGGTGAAGTCTTACAGCGGTAAGATTTGCGAGCACAGCGATGTGTATTTCGCGAAAAAGGGTAAGACCTTGTACACCGGTAAAATCTGTAACCCGCGTACGAAACCGTTCAGCGAGGCAGAGTTGGCACGTCAGGCTAAGTTTACCCAAGCCCGTGCGGCTGTGAAGTCTCTGACTGCGGAGCAAAAGACCGCTTATGCGGAGGCATTTGCGAACCAGAAGAAGTATTCTTCGCTGCAAGGGTACATGTTCGCACAGGAGTATGCAAAGCTCGTGTAAACTCGGCGGGATAGCACCGAGGAGTAGACAGCATAGTCGAAACTCGGTTCTTACGCCCCGAGCACAAAACAAAATTTTATGTCTAACAACCTAAAAAACCTTAACGAATTTATGGCAAAAGTAGCATGGCAAGCCGGTATTGACTATGTATCCGGCGCATTGTGCAAGTGCGGAAAGAAAGCCCCGCACAAACATGGTCGAATGCTGTTGGCGACGCACCGTAGGGCTGCCACCACGAGCGATTCGTGTAACCGAATCTATCTGCGCGACGAGTCGAACTTTACGAAGTCGAGCAGCACGAATGCTGTTTGGGCTCGTTCGCGATTCCAAGCAATCGCAGAGATGGTGGATAACCGTCGCAAAGACCTGAGTAAGATTACTCAAGACCAAATGGACTTTATTGCTCAGCGCAACAATCCGCGCGGCATAAAGACCATGAGGGCATACTACTGGCACATCTGCGGTCTGGAGTATGACGCTCAGCATCCGCGTCCTTAACGAAAGGAGGTAGCCTATGAAAGCTAACATCCAGTTAATCACTGCGGCTGTGCTTTCTATCGGCGGATTAGTGCTCTTGTTCTGCGGGGCGTTTATCGCTCCGCAGGGCGAGATTCATGAGAGCCTGTTAGTAGGCTTCGGCGAGGTGGCGACATTCGCGGGAGCGTTATTCGGGATTGACTACACTTACAAATGGAAGAGTAAGCATGGCAACCATCCACCTGAAGAGAGTTAGCCAAGAGGGCAAGGCAGTGCGTGGCACCGCCACGATACCGATGGGCGCAGACAAAATCGTTTGTGCAACGTTAGAGAACGCAGATTATATCATACCAGAGGGCACATATCAGCTCGTGAACACAATGTCACCGAGATTCAAGAAAATACTGCCACTCTTGGTAAACGTGCCCGGTCGTTCCGGTATACGCGTTCATACAGGCACAAAGCCTGAGCACTCGAAAGGATGTGTGTTAGTGACCGCCTTCGGTAAACAACAAATCATGGATTTTATAAACCAAAACAGAAAGGGAAATGAAAAAGTATATCTTACTATTAGTAGTGCTGTGTAGCGTGGGCATGGGCTTGACGAGCTGCAAGGCTTGGCGAACCATCAGCACAAGCGCAACCTACACGCAGGTTGGTGACAGCACGAAGACCACAACCACTATCGTCACTAAGACCGTGGAGGAATATCAGGGCGTGAAGAAATGAGAATTGGAGCGGCTCACAAGAGTCGCTCCGTTCTCGTTTACGGACGGGCGAATATGAAATAGAGACGTACACGAGAACCCACACGGCACGAACGTGGAGAGAGTACCGGCGCAGCGGTAATCCGCCTACACCGCAAGCCAACACGAGGAAAGGCAAAGAATACAAACACAGCGAACTACTATGCAAAAATGTTAACATCCGACCGATAGTAATTATTAAAAGCGAAGCGCTTCTCTTTCCCCCCTTTTTCGGAGCGAAGCGACTTATAATAAATATTTGTCGGTTGAGATACTCATTTTCGAGACGAGGAATGGCAAAAATAAAGAGGGCTGGAACCCAAAGGTAACCAGCCCTCAATTATCCGAGAGAGACAAGAATTACTCTTGCATTAAGAGTTGCATTACCACTTTGGCGGAGTAAGCAACCGGTGTACCCGGACCGAAGATGGCGGCAACACCGGCTTTGTAGAGGAAGTCATAGTCCTGCGCGGGGATGACACCACCGGCGGTGACCATGATATCCGGACGACCGAGTTTCTTGAGCTCCTCGATGACCTGCGGGATGAGGGTCTTGTGACCTGCCGCGAGGCTGGAGACACCCAGTACATGGACATCGTTCTCCACCGCCTGTTTAGCTGCCTCTGCCGGAGTCTGGAACAACGGTCCCATATCGACATCAAAGCCGCAATCGGCATAACCGGTGGCTACCACTTTGGCGCCACGATCGTGGCCGTCCTGACCCATCTTAGCAATCATGATACGGGGTTGACGACCTTCTTTCTTGGCAAACTCTGCCGTGAGACGACAAGCTTCCTGGAAGTTATCGTCGTTTTTAGTACCTGAAGCGTACACGCCTGAAATAGTTCTGATGGTTGCTTTATAACGTCCTACGACTTTCTCGCAGGCATCGGAGATCTCGCCGAGCGAAGCGCGGAGACCGGCTGCTTTGACAGCGAGTGCGAGGAGGTTCTCACCCTTACCGCCGTCAGCCCATTTCTGTACGGACTCGGTGATCTCGGCAAGGGCAGCCTGCACGGCTTTCTCGTCACGGTTAGCACGGAGTTCGTTGAGGCGGGCTACCTGCTGCTCACGTACGGCGGTGTTATCGATCTCGAGGATGTCGATCGGGTCTTCGTGCTCCAGACGATACTCGTTGATACCGATGATCTTCTGTTTGCCGGAGTCGATACGCGCCTGTGTACGAGCGGCGGCTTCCTCGATACGCATCTTAGGAATACCGGTCTCGATAGCTGCTGCCATACCGCCGAGTTTCTCGATCTCCTGGATATGTGCCCAAGCCTTGTCCATGAGTTCCTTGGTGAGCGACTCTACGTAGTAGGAACCGCCCCACGGGTCGATCTCCTTGCAGACCTTGGTCTCTTCCTGGATGTAGATCTGGGTGTTACGTGCGATACGAGCGGAGAAGTCCGTCGGCAGCGCGATAGCCTCGTCGAGTGCGTTGGTGTGGAGCGACTGGGTGTGACCGAGTGCGGCTCCCATCGCTTCGATACAGGTACGACCGACGTTGTTGAACGGGTCCTGCTCGGTGAGCGACCAACCGGATGTCTGGCTGTGCGTACGGAGCGCCATGGATTTCGGGTTCTTCGCGCCGAAAGACTTGACGATCTTCGCCCACAACATACGGCCTGCACGCATCTTGGCAATCTCCATGAAATGGTTCATACCGATCGCCCAGAAGAAGGACAGACGCGGCGCGAAAGTGTCCACATCCATGCCGGCGTTGACACCTGCGCGGAGGTACTCCATACCGTCGGCAAGTGTGTACGCCAACTCGATATCTGCCGTTGCACCGGCCTCCTGCATGTGGTAACCGGAGATGGAGATGGAGTTGAACTTAGGCATGTTCTGCGAGGTATATTCGAAGATATCAGCGATGATCTTCATGGAGAACTTAGGCGGGTAGATATAGGTGTTACGCACCATGAACTCCTTGAGGATATCGTTCTGGATGGTACCTGCCATCTCCTCGAGTTTGGCACCCTGCTCGAGTCCGGCGTTGATATAGAACGCGAGGATCGGCAGCACGGCGCCGTTCATGGTCATGGAGACGGACATCTTGTTCAAGGGGATGCCGGCGAAGAGCACTTTCATGTCCTCCAGCGAGCAGATGGACACACCTGCTTTGCCGACGTCACCTACGACACGCATGTTATCGGCATTGTAGCCGCGGTGGGTCGGGAGGTCAAAAGCGACAGACAGACCTTTCTGACCGGAGGCGAGGTTGCGGCGGTAGAAAGCGTTCGATTCCTCGGCGGTGGAGAATCCGGCGTACTGACGGATGGTCCAGGGACGCAGCGGATACATGGCGCTGTACGGGCCGCGGAGGAACGGAGGAATACCCGAGACGTAGTCGAGGTGCTCCATGCCCTGCAGGTCCTCTTTGGTGTAGATCGGCTTGACGTCGATGAGTTCCGGCGTCTGCCAGTCGGCGTTGTTCGGGCCAACAACCTTCGTTGCAGCCACTTTCTTAATATCAATTTCTTTGAAATTCGGTTTCATAGGGCTTACTTCTTTAAGAGTTGTTGGTTAAACGATTTGAGTGTCTCGAGGACGTTGCAACGAACGTGGATGAAGTTCTGGATGCCGAGCTTCTGGAGGTCCTCCATACAAGCCGGGGCACCGGCGACAATGAAGAGCTCTTTCTTGCCCTGCAGCTTCTTCCATGCCTTCGGCGCGAGGTCGGCGTACTCGTCGTCCGACGAACAGAGGACGATGATGTCCGCTTTCGCCTTGCGGGCTGCCTTGATACCTTCAGCGATGGTAGCAAAACCGTTGTTGTCGATGACCTTGTATCCTGCGCACGCGAGGAAGTTACAACTGAACTGCGCACGCGCAATACGCATAGCGAGGTTACCGATGGTGAGCATGAACGCAATCGGCTGTTTCTTAGCAGCCTCGGTCTCGAGACGAAGTGCCTCGAACTCCTCGGCAGCACGAGCGATCGGAAGCGTCGGAAGCGTTGCTTCGCAGCCGCATTTGTCATTTGACATTTGACATTTGACATTTTTAATCTTCTTCCCTGCTTTCTCCGTGAAGTTCGGGAACTGGTTGGAGCCAAGCAGCACTTCCTTGCGACGAGCTACATCCTGCAGACGCGTTTTGAGGTTCGCCTCCATGTGTTCCTGCACCTTGCCTTCGCTGACCAGCTGGTACATGCCGCCGCGCTCCTGGATGTCGAGGAACTGCTTCCAAGCCTCGGCAGCGATAGAAGCCGTCAGGTTCTCGAGGTAGTACGAACCCGCTGCAGGGTCAACGACCTTATCGAAATGAGCCTCTTCCTTAAGCAGCAGCTGCTGGTTACGGGCGATACGCTCGGAGAAATCCGTCGGACGCTCGTAGGTGATGTCGAACGGCGTAACGGTGATCTCATCCACGCCGGCAAGGGCTGCAGACATCGTCTCAGTCTGCGTGCGTAGGAGGTTCACATACGCGTCAAAAATAGTCATGTTGAAACGGCTCGTTTCTGCGCTGACGTTCATCTTAGCAGCGTTGCGAAGAGCGGTCGTGAAGATCGGGTCTTTGTATGCCTCAACGATCTTTGCCCACAGCAGACGGCCTGCGCGGAACTTGGCAATCTCCATGAAATAGTTACCGCCGATACCCATATTGAAACGGATGGCGTTGGCAGCGCGATAGTTAGGCACACCGGCTTCGGTGAGCATCGTCATGTACTCGGCACCCCAAGCGAGGGCGTACGCAAGCTCTTGTGCAGCATAAGCGCCGGAGTTATTGAGGATGACGGAGTTGACGCCTACGACGCGGTAACCCGGCAGCGACTTGGCTGCTTTGACGGTCTCCGCAATCTTCTCCGATACCTGTTCACGGGTCAGGGCTTTGCCCTTGAGAAGCATGTTCTTGATCGGATCGACATTGATAGAACCGATGAGACCCTTGGTATCATAGCCCATGCGGCCGTAGTAACGCACGAGGATGTTCGCCAGCTTCGGCGCTGCGCAGGCACAGATAGAGAAGTTGATCGCCACCGCCGGTGCATAAACGCCGTTGAGGAGCGTTTTGATGAAGTTGTACGTCAGTTTGTCTTTGTCCAGACAGAAACCGAGGGACGTGATACCTTTGTTGAGCACCTCCAGCGCTTTGGCATTGGCCTTGCGAGCGTTCTTGCACGCGCAGATGTTCTGGCGGATTGCCCATTCGTTGTTTGTACGCGTACCGCGGACGTAGGGGAACTGACCGGGGGCGGAGACGGTGGTCTTCAGCCCTTTCAGATCCTCACGGCGGTAGAAAGGCTGCACGTTGAATCCTTCCGGCGTGCGCCATACCAACTTCTTGTCGAAGTCGGCACCTTTCAGGTCAGCGATGATCTTGTCCTTCCATACTTGTGTGGAGACCGGAGCAAAATCGGCCAACAGATTTAATTTTTCGTTGTCTGCCATAAATTTGTGTTTTTTGGTTTTATATCTAGTTGTTCTAATCGTTCTAGTTTTTCTAGTATTTCTAGTCGATTTTCCGGCTTTCGCATGCTTGCGAGCCAAAAATCGCACAAAGTTACTACATTTTTCGGAAACATGCAAATATTTTGGCTAAAAAGTGCGATATTTTTTTCTTTTTAGCCGTTTTCATGAAGTTGCGAGGGGTTTTATGCGATTTTTGTGCGGAAAAAGACGCGGCAGAGGATGGCGAGTGGCGCTTTGAAGCGCTTTTCTCGCTCCGCAGGACTGTCGCGGCGATGTTTTGCATCGAATTTGCTCCTTTTCGGGATATCGGGATACCGTTATACCGGAATACCGAAACATAATTTCTTTGATTTGGTTGAAATAAATTTGCATATATCAAAAATTATGCGTATCTTTGCAGCAAATTTTGACGCAAAGATGAAAGTTTTATTGATTAATGGTTCGCCGCGGAGGAGCGGGAATACGTATCTGGCGCTGAAAGAAGCGGCGCAGGAGTTGGAAAGGAATGGCATCGAGACCGAGATCGTGGGTGTCGGAACGAAACCGGTACGCGGGTGTATCGCTTGCTCGACGTGTAAGACGAAGGGGAATGGGAAATGCGTGTTCGACGACGATCTGTGCAATGAGGTAAGCGCTAAGATGGCGGAAAGCGACGGACTGATTGTAGGTTCGCCGGTTTATTACGGGCAACCGAACGCGACCGTGCTGGCGTTGGTACAGCGAATGCTGTATTCGAATGGCGCAGCGTTTAACGGCAAGCCGGCAGCCGGTGTGGCGGTATGTCGCCGAGGAGGCGCAACTGCTGCGCTCCAGACGCTGAATATGCCGTTTCAGTTGCTGAATATGCCGATCGTGACGAGCCAGTACTGGAACATCGTCTATGGACGGTTAGAAGGTGAAGCAGCGCTTGATGCCGAAGGCATGCAGACGATGCGGTCGTTAGCCAAGAACATGGCGTACCTCTTAAAGGCGACGGAAGACCAGCCGAAACCGGAATACGAGGAGCGGCAGGCTATGCATTTTATTCGATAATAATAAACATTAATGAGATATGAAAAATGAACTGAATGCCTTGATCATGGAGGCAATGAAAAACCATGATACGGTGCGCACGGAGAGTCTGCGTGCTATTAAGAGTGCGTTTTTGAATTGGCAGACCAGCAAAGAGAATGCCGGTAAGGAACTGACGGAAGCGGACGAGATCCAGATCATCAAGAAGATGGTGAAACAACGTCAGGAGTCGGTTGAGCAGTATATAGCAGCCGGCCGTCAGGAGTTAGCAGACGCCGAGAATGCGCAGATCACCGTGTTAGAGACTTTCCTGCCGAAGGCAGCAAGTGAAGAGGACATCGTTCGTGCATTCAATCAAGCCAAGGAAGCCAATGGTTGGGAGGCAGAGAAAAAGAACATGGGTCTGTTCGTGAAAGCCATCAAAAATGCGCTACCCAATGCCGATGGCAAAATGGTAGCGCAAGTTGTGCAGAGTCAGCTAGCCTAAGAGTTAGCGGACTTTTTGACCGGTTACGGTATAGATCTGGTCGCCTACTTGAATAAAGAGGCGGCCATTTTTTATATATTTACGATTGGACGATTTACGATTTACGTTTTCAATATCCGTAGAACCACAATCGGTGAGGAAGGCGGAATAGGTGACACCGGAGCCGGTAGCATTGATGGCGACACGGGTGAAACCGATACCCTGGTTGGTGTTGTAGTTAGTAGAGAACGTCAGCGGTGCGATACCGGAGAGCGGTTGGGTATTGGTCCAGGTATAGTCCGTAAGCGTCTTACCGTTGGTAGCGACGATGGTAGCGATCCGGGTGTCACCGGCTTTGACATCGAGGTTACAATACGAAGTTCCTCCGTAGGTGCGTATATTGACTTCGATGGACGAGAGTCCGGCGAGGTTGATCTCCGGAGAGGTGAGCATTTTGCCTTTATCGAGCAGCCAATAGGAGTTATTCATAAGGGAGGCGGTATTGGTCCATCCTTCGGTATTGTTCGCATCATAGGTATAGACAACAGGTTCTACGGCAGCACCTTGTTCGCCATGCGCAAAGACGGCATAGAGAGTGATATCACCAGTGATCACCGGTACGTCGGAAGGAGACTTATAGAGCAACGGAGCTTGATCAGCTATACCTTCTATCGGAGCGGGTGTCCAACCCATGAAGACATCGCTGACAGAGGAACAGGAGACAGGTGTCTCCGGTAAAGCCGTAACCGCCCGACCGGCGACGATGGAGTCTGTATACAAAATGGTACCGCAAACAGACCAGGAGACACCGTATTTGGTGACTTGACTCGGGTCATAACCGCCGCCATCGCAGGTGGGTGTCATCGACGCAAGATTGATGGTCTGCCCGACTTTATTGCCCCAGATATATTCGGCGAGTTCCGGATAATCGATAAACGGGTTGCGGTTATGCTGAATGCCATAGACAGCCTGGTTACGATCGATCTCCTTCTGCGAGACAGGGTCGTTGCGGTGCCATTCGAGCAGGAAAGAGAGGCTGTAGGCCGTGAGGTTGGTAGGGCTCGAAGTGAACATCTTCGCTCCGTTTCCGGAGTTGAGGGTGTTGGAGCGATAACGCGCGACCATGTAGAAGAACGAACGCGCGAAGTCGCCTTTGTAGTTATCGTCGGGTTCGTAGCAAGTACCGATGCCGGACGTAGTGGACGTGCCCAGTTTGCCCAGACCGTGGTGATCGGGATCCTTGGAGAAACCGGAGAACGAGCCGCTTACGACGCCGTAGGGGTAGTTCGAACGGAGGTTATTGATACGTGCGTCGGTGGGATAGACGTTGAACAGATCCGAGACCATGGGACCCGACCCCAACCACGACTGGCAGACGAGGTGCTCTTTATTCCAACCGTCACAGACAGCCGATTGCGGGACGTTAGCGTGCGACATGTAGAAGGTACAGGTCGAGTACATATCCCAGAGGGTGTCGTTGTAGAAATCCGTTTGCTCGTAGTACGGCTCGAGACCGGCATAGGCGATGACGGTATGGTTATCGATGATGCCGTTGAGCGCATTGAGGATGTTATCCGCATTTTTCTTGCCATCGACGTCATAGTAATAGTTCTCAGGGATAGCAGCAACGCCGATTACGACATTCGCGAAAGCGGGAATACAGACTGCTGCGCTGACAGAACACAGAATACAGATAAATATTTTTCTCATTTCACACGTTGACCTTGGAGGTTGAACAATTGGTCGTTGAGGATAATGTAGATTTGGCCATTGATCAACAGTTTCCGTGCCGGGGCGTTGTCACAAGGAACGAGTTCCGCTTCGACCGTGCTTTGGCAGGACGTGATATAACGGCTATAGATCGTTCCGCCGCCGATACTGTTACGGGTGACGGTCATGGCATGGATACGACGATGACCGCTGGTACCGCCAATGGTGAAGATAACCTGATCGGCGTTGCCTGTCCATGTATCGACAGAGAAGGTGCCTACGTTCGGTGTAATCGCATTGGAACCTTCTCCGGAGCTGAACTCAAAGAGGATCTGCGTTATTCCGTCGGCTGTAACGGTGATTGTGTTACCTCCGTACGCACGCATAGCAGGGTCGTAGTATTTAGGAGCCGTGTTACCATTCGCTTTCTCAAAGACGATGGACACGTCGTTCGACTCATAGGAGATAGGTGTACTGAACTCAAACGGCACATCGCCCAGTTCCGGACCATACTCGACGGTCTCTGCTTTGGCGAAGACGGCATAGTAGGTAACGTCCTCCGTGACAGCCGGGAAATCGGTAAGTTTGGTATAGAGGACAGCGGGTGCGTTGTCAAGTGTACCGGAGATAGCGGCGTCGGTCCAACCTCTAAAGACGTTCGATTCGGCAGAGCAGGAGACGGGTGTAGCCGGTAAGGTCAGAATGGCGGTGTTCTCCGCGATCGAATCGACGAGAGAAGCGGTACCGTTAACGGACCATGTGACACCGTATTTGGTCACTTCAGGTTGCGGACCCGGAGGCGGTGTTTCACCGTCATAGGCAGAGACAAGCGCAGAGAGCGTAACCGTTTGTCCTACTTTGGTACCCCAGATATATTCGACAAGTTCGGGATAGTCAATGAACGGATTCCGGTTATGCTGGTGCGCATAAACAGCGTTGTTGCGCTTGAGTTCTTTCTCCGAAACAGGGTCTTCACGGTGCCATTTGAGCATAAGATTCTTCATATAATCCGTGAGGTTAGCTACTCCACCGGAATAGGTAAAAGAGGTAGAACCGGAACCGGAGGTGAAGTTCGTCGTGCGATAACGGGTAGCCATATAGAAATAGGTGCGTGCCAGATCGCCTTTGTAGGAACCGTTTTCCCCACCCTCACCCGGGTCAAAGACCGTACCGGTGTAACCGGGGAAAGTGCTGGTGCCTACGCTACCGTAACCATAGTTAGCACAACCTTTGGCGGCATTGGTCTCGCCGTAAGGATAACTGGAACGAAGGGAGTTCATTCGTATATCCGTCGGATAGACATGGAAGGCGTCGGATTTCATAGGCGACTGCTCGTTGAACCAGGACTGCGGCACGGTGTGCTCTTTATTCCATCCTGTTCCGCAAGTAGAAGCAGAAGAACCGTTGTCAGAGCTCTTGTAGGGTTTGGACGAATAGATATCCTCCATGGTCTTGTTGGAGCCGTTCACGAAATCGGTCGGGTTAGAGGACGCAGCGTACATCTGCGATTGGAGACTGGAGTAACCGATAGAGGTGTAACCGGTACTGATCACCGAGCAGAGGGTCTTGCGCAAGTCATCATTCGCATTGGTTGTCTTGCCGTCAATAGAGGCATAATAAGTGGTTAGAACCGTGGAGGGTTCAATACCTTCCGCCCAACTAATCTGCGCTACAAAAATCAGCGCAACAAAAGAGATAAAAATCTTTCTCATGGTATTAATGTTTTAATAATTTTCAAAAAGTTTGCAAAATTACTGCTTTTTTTTGATATACACAAATAAAAACGGCACATTCTTATAAAAATGCACCGTTTTTGTCAAAAATGAACATTATTATACACTAATGAACAAGGCGTATGGCTTGACCTCCGCAAATTGGATTACCATACATATCACCTCCATTAGCTCCAAAAGCTAGTCCCCAAGCATATCCGGCTCCATTCGGAGTAGAAGACCAATAATAGCCATAACTATAAGTATTCATATCAATATAACCATCACACGTACAAAAACCGGTCACCGGCAAAATAATAGAATTACCATTCGGACCAGTTGCAAGCATGCCGCATTCTTCCCAAGACAAGGTACATTTTTCCGTCAACTCATCCCATTGTTTTTTCGTTGGAAGATTATTACCATACAACGACATCGCTTCTTCATACGAAATCAAACCGCAATCTTCATTTTCTTCACTCCACAGTGTACCGCTTGGTAAGCCTAAATCCACATAACTCTCTTCCCAGCAACCATAATCAAAATCATCCTCGTAATAATTTGATTCTTGCATTTGTTCTTCGCTTTGAGTTGATTTATTGCCACAAGCCGTTAAGATCATCGCTGTCACTAATAGCGAAAATAGGAATAATTTTTTCATAGATAATTTTTTTTACAATTTATAATATTTCTTATTTCGCGTTTCTCAAACGATTATCTCGTGCAGGATTTCGCTGACCGTGGGGTGCGGAAAGACGACTTGCTCAAATTCCGCCGTGGTGTAGCCCATCCTTACTGCAAATGAAGCCGCAGCGATGAACTCTGAACACGGGTTACCTATACAATGAACACCGAGCACACTGTGGTTCTTAGCATCGACGATCATCTTACAGAGTCCGGTTTCCCCTTCATTCTCCGCCAGGAAACGACCGGAGAAGGTCATAGGCAGGCGACGTACTTCTACCGGAATAGACATCGACTCGGCTTGGGCTTCGGTGATACCGACAGACGCTATTTCAGGGTTGGTATAAACGACCGATGGGATGGCGTTGTAGGCAATTCGTTGAAGCGGAATCTGTTTCAACATGCGACCTACGGCTACTTCTGCTTGGCGTGCTGCGACGTGGGCGAGCATTATCTTACCGGTTACATCTCCGCAAGCATAGACGTTCGGGAGGTTGGTCTTGCAGAAATCGTCAATCACGATGGCACCTCGATTGAGTTCGAGGTCGTTGAGGGCATCGAGACCCTGTAAATTAGCGCGCCTTCCGACCGAAACGAGGATTCGCTCTGCTTCGAGCCATTCGCCATTCGCCTTTACCCTTTCGCCATTAATCTCTTCCACTTTGGTGGAAGTGAGGATATTGATACCGGCTTTTTTGTATTTCTCTGACAATACAGCCACTACTTCGGGATCGAGGTTCGGCAGAATGGTCGGTAATGCTTCGATGACAGTAACGGGTATACCGAGTTCGTGATAGAGCGTCGCAAACTCCATTCCGATCACACCTCCTCCTACGATGATAATCGACTTCGGTAATTCAGCCGCAGCCAAGGCGTCCGTCGAATCCCAAACAGCAGGATTATCTTTGATGCCCGGAATGGGCGGCACGAAGTTCGTCGAACCGGTACAGATCATTAGGTTCTCCGCCTCAAAGGTTTCGCCGTTGCAAGAGATGGTGACCAATGCATCGGTACGGTTTTCTACTTTGGCAAAACCCGAGACAAGCGTACAATGTTCGTTGTTGAGGCGGGCTTTGATGCCGGCAACGAGTTTGCGCACCACGATGGTCTTGCGTTTCTGCATGGCCGCAAAGTCAAAGGTGACGTTTTCAGCCGTCACGCCATACTTGGCGGCATGGGTAGCGTTATAATACTGCTTCGCGCCGTAGAGGAGCGATTTGGTAGGAATACAACCTACATTGAGACAGGTGCCTCCAAGCGCATTCTGCTCAAAGAGCACGACATCTTTACCGGCTTTGCTGGCTTTCTCTGCAGCAGTATAGCCTGCGGGGCCGCCGCCGATTATTGCTAAAAAGTATTTCATATTATATAGTCTTTCCTATGTATACCATGGGTACATCGAGGGTATATCGTATCCCACCAATACCTATAATATACTATGTATATTATTCCGTGATTTTGAAATTGGTTTTTTTCAGATAGATCCTTACGGTCTCAGCAATCATCTCACTACAAGGTCTCTTCTCGTAGTATTGCTGTGTTCTCTCAGCCGGTTTGGGTTCTTCGGGACGAGGAGCCAAGCCTAATAGTTCAGCACAAATCAAACTGCCGTATTTACCCTTAAACTCACCTGCCAATTGTTGAACAAAGGCATAGTTCGCCATCTTACCTTCATTGTCATGGGGCGTACAAGAACCGTTTTGGAGTCCGGCAAGCATAAACATACCGGAGGCAGCCCCGCAGACAAGACGCATGCGCCCCATTCCTCCGCCGAAAGAAGCGGATAGACGGAGGGCCAGTTGTTCATCTGAAATGCCGTACAAATCGGCACAGGAAGTAAAGACTGCCTGGCTGCAGTTATAGCCTTGTTTGAAGAGTTCTACGGCTTTCTGAGCGCGTTTTTCAATGTCTTGTTCGGTCATAGTTCACAAATTGGACTGCAAAGGTACACTTTTTTTTGCACATATCAAAATTTTTTTGTAATTTTGCGCCATATTTGCAAATATTCGTTATGGAACGGGAATTTATTTTGATTAACATCATCGGTTTTGACAAGCCGGGTGTGACGTCAGCAGTGACGGAAGTGTTAGGTAAATACGATGCGTACGTGCAGGATATCGGTCAATCGAACCTGCACCATCAATTGAACCTGAGTATCTTGATTCGCGTGGACGATCCGAGCCAAAGCGGCGATATGATTAAGGAAGTTCTGTTCTGTTGTTCGCGGCTGGAGATGATTGTACGATTCACACCGCTGAGCGAAGAGGAGTATGCAGCATGGGTAGGGAGACAAGAACAAGAACGATATGTGATTACCTTGCTGGCACGTGAGATCACAGCACGGCATATTGCGAGAGTGGCAGCGTTAGTGGCCAGCCGGCAGTTGAATATCGATAATATCCTGCGCTTGAGTGACCGTCCGAACATGGAGACTCCGACCGAGAAACGTCACAGCTGCATGGAGTTTTCATTACGGGGTAACTTATCGGACCGGGAAGCTCTGCAAAAGGAGTTGCTGGAAGTGTCGCGGGAAGAAGGCATCGATATCTCGTTCCAGAAAGACGATATGTTTAGACGTAACCGCCGTCTGATCTGCGTGGATATGGACTCTACCTTCATCCAGACGGAGGTGATCGACGAATTGGCGATGCGTGCCGGTGTAGGCGACGAAGTGAAAGCAATCACACTGTCGGCGATGCGGGGTGAGATCGATTTCAAGGAAAGTTTTACAAGACGCGTAGCATTACTGAAGGGCCTGGACGTCAGTGTACAGCAGGATATCATCGACCATCTGCCGATCACCGAAGGTGCAGACCGTTTGTTCGGCGTATTGAAGAAATGCGGTTTTAAGATTGCTATTCTGAGCGGCGGTTTCACGTTCGTAGGCAAATACCTGCAGCAACGGTTTGGGGTGGATTACGTGTATGCGAACGAGTTGGAAGTAGAAGACGGCAAGTTCACCGGTAGGTATTTAGGTGACGTCGTGGATGCCAAGCGCAAAGCGGAGTTACTGGAACTGATTGCGCAAGTAGAGCATATCGATTTGGCGCAAGTGATTGCCGTAGGAGATGGTGCCAATGACCTGAATATGTTAGGCAAAGCGGGTTTGGGAATTGCTTTCCACGCCAAACCGAAAGTGAAAGAGAGTGCGAATCAGGCAATCTCAACGGTGGGTCTGGACGGTATCCTATACTTCTTAGGATTCAAAGACGCGTTCCTCAAATGAACTGTTAGCTGTTAGCTTTTGGCTATTGGCTATTTTCTCTTGTCTCCAGGACGAGATATACATGACGATGTAATAGACGGCAAAGTACCAGAGTGCTTGTTGCCATAATGCGATGTACTCCCATTGGACCTGTTCGAGTGTAGCACCCATGGAGTTGATATGGATGAAACCGTGTACGCCGAAAGTGTACGGCAGCAGGCAAGCAGCTAAGCGCCATATATCCGGCATCATCTCTTTTGGCCAGGACACTCCGGCGATGAAGATGAAGATGAGGGAGGTAGAGATCAGCAGCACCAGTCCCGACTCCCGGTTACGGATAACAAGGCTGACGCACAGCGAGAAACCGATACACGCCAGGATATACGGCACGTTAAACCGCAGGATATCGCCTATGTTTCCAATATGGGGGAGGTCGAAGAGTCGTGGGAAGAACCCGACAAGGATAGCCGCCAAGGCATAGTAGATCACGAAATAAGCAAGCGCACGACCGACGACCATGTGAAGGACACCGAACGAACGATGTTTGCCTACCGTTCGGTAGATGACATTATTCTCTTCTCTTGCCGTACCGGCTAACATGCAGATTCCGAATAACATCGTCTGATGGAGGATCAGCATCAACACCGCCGGAATGAGGAACGAACCGTATCCGCCGGTGGGGGTGAAGAGAGCTGTCTCGTGATAAGGTGCGTCTTGGACGAGTGCCCAAGCAAACTCCTTATCCATACCCATGTCTTCGTAGCGGTCAATCTGGATATTGCGCATGGACTCCAACATGACCTGGTTGCAACTGAGATAGATGCCTTTCATATAAAGGAAAGAGGACATGTCGCAGTAGAGCGATATATGGGCCTGACCTAAGGGGTCGGCTAACTGTGCCGCAAAATCCCGTGGGAAATAGATGATTCCGTGCACTTTCTGGTCCTTGAGCAAAGCTTCGGCTTCGGCCATCGAGGCGCAGGTATGGGTCAGTTTGACGTCCGGTGCCGCATTCCATTTATGGAGAAACTCCCGGCTGTCGGAAGACTGGCTGAGATCGACCACGGCAACGGGGATATCTTCAATCCGCTCGTTGTAATACATGGCCTTGTAGATGAGCGGATAGACCAAGGTAGCGATGAAGAAGATCAGCATCACACCGGGGTCGGTGAAGATCCGTTTGAGTTCACGCGTAAAGACAAATGTATAGTTCGATCCCATTATTGTTGTTCAAATTGTCGGTCATTTATCAATACTTTTTTCAGTCTCGGTGAGGCGATCAACGCGACGAGTACAAACCCCAGCAGGGCCAAGGCGAAAGGCATGCTGTTCATCGCCGGTGCGCCCATAAGCGCCTCATTGACATAGATGAGGTAGTAATGCCTGAGCGGTTCGAGATAACTGAGTGCCTTAACGGGTGCCAACATGGACATGTTCGGATACGTGAATCCCGACAGGGAGAAACCGAGCATGGCGTACAAGGCACCGATAGAGAGGGCATCACGGAGGGCCGGCAGGAGAGTGATCATCAGTACACCGAGGGCCTCCATGGAGAAGATGAAAAGCAGTAAGCCGAACATCAAGCGCACGTGGCTGCCGTGTACCGGAAAACCGACATAGTCATACAAAGCCATGTGACAACCGATACCCAAAAGGAGGTATAGGATGGTGTACGGCGTGAGTTTACCGAGGATGGCGATCGTAAAGTTATTGCCGGACATGGCCATCCATTGATGTGCCGTTTTCATCTTCAACTCATAACCGATCACGAAGATCGTGAGCATCATACAGACGAGGCCGAGGATACCGGGCAGGATCGTGCTGACCAGATAGACGGAGTAGTTTCCCCAGGGATTGGCGATCATATGCCCGTCCACCGCCAACGGTTGAATACGATGCATAATAACATCGTCCGGTAAACCTTTCTTCCGCAGCACTTCCCGTTGGAAGGCACCGGAGACGAGGTTCGCCATCGTCAACATCTGCTTGTACGCCGTGTTCCCGCCTACGGTGTAGGAATTGGTCATGTAGAAATCCAATTGCGGCCGCTTGAAAGAGACGAGGTCGCGATAGAAACCTTCATGGATGAGGAAGATACCGTAAATCTGTCCCTTCTGCATGGCGTCACGTGCCTGCGGATAGGAGTTGGTGACGAGTTGGATATCGACCGAAGGGGTCGCCTGCATCTCGTGAATGAGACGCTGGGAGATCGTACTCTGGTCCATATCAACGACAGCCACCGGCATCTCTTCGGCCGAACCTTTCTTAAGCAAGCTTAAGAAGAAGATCGTACAGAAAGCCATCACGCCAACGGAAGCGACGATATACAACGGTCGCGCGAACATCTGTTTGAGTTCGCGTTTCATGACCTGCCATATGGTCAAAAGAATGTCTCTCACTCTACTACCAATGCGGTCATTCCGGGACGTAAGTTAGGAATAGTCACCATCGGACGACATTTGACGTCGAAGGTACGGACATCATAACCGCCGTTCTGTTGCGTGGAACGCCAGGTAGCGTAGGTGCCCATGGCTTTGACGTGGGTGACCACCACCGGATAACGCTCTTCTCCCAAAGACGGAATCTTGATGGTAACCGTACTTCCTTGATGGAACTTAGCCAGCATGTCTTCGCGTACAGCAAATGTGAACCATACATCGTTCATATCGACAATCGACATAACAGGACTACCCTGTCCTACCAGTTCGCCTACCCGGGGGAAGAGTTCACTCACCTCACCGTCGCAGGGCGAAAGCAGATAGCGCTCCGCTTCGGCCGCAGCGATCTCTTTGAGGATACCGTCCACACGGGCTACTTGAGCTTCGGCGGCCGCCTTATCTTCGGCACGAGCACCGGCTAACGCCATGTCATACTGACTCTTGGCGGCTTTGACGGTAGCAGCTGCCGCTTTGTACTGCGCCTCTACCTCATCCCGTTTTTGAGCCGACACGACGCCCTTATCAAAGAGCCGTTGTACACGCTCGTAACTCTTGCGGTAGATCTCTTCTCCGGCCTTCGCTTTCTGATACAGTTCGTAGGCACCCATGATCTGTTCTTTCTGGGCACCGTTCTTCGCTTTCTGATTAACCGCTTCGGCCATGTCACGAGCCGCCAAAGCCTGTTCTTTCTTCGCCTCCACTTCGGGCGAATAGATAATCACAAGAGTGTCGCCTTTCTTGACCTGATCGCCTTCCTCGTAGAGATACATCTCCACACGTCCCGGCACTTTACCGGACACACGGTACTCGGCAGCCACCGCTTCTCCTTGAATGATCGTCTTCTCCGGGCGCAAGGCCAGGATACCCACCAATGCTACTATGGCGACCACGGCCAACAGGACCAATGCGCCTAAGAGCAATCCTCCTTTTTTCTCTTTTTCCATATTACAATTGACCTAAATACTTCTTGAGTTGTGTTTCCATTGTCTTGGCTTCCACTTGTGCGTCCACTAAGTCGGTTGCGGCAGACAGCCAAAGCGTCTGCGCCTGCATAAGATCCGAAGCGGTGATCATTCCGGCATCGAAGGACTCACGCGCCATGCGCAGCACTTCGGCGGCATTCTTCTCCGTCAGTTTGGCCAAGGCGATCTTCTGCTGCGCCTCCATTAGTTTCTGGTTCGCCTGCGTCGTCTGGAGTGTCAATAACTCCCGTGTCTCTTCGGTCTTCAACGCTACCACGTTCGCCGCATGCTTGGCGGCTTTGTATCGCAGGATATCATCGGCATGCACAATCGGCACGTTCATTACCACACCGGCAGAGAAGAAACCCTTGCCGTCCCAGTTACTACTGTTTCCGTTATCGAAATTGGGATTGGTGTACATGTAACTGGCCTGCGCTATGATATTCGGTTGCAAACCGGCAGAAGCCAGTTTGGCGGTACGATTCGCGATCTCCTGCGCCTGCTCCATGAGTTGCATCTCCGAGCGATTGGCCACCGCCATTTCGGCATCCAGATCGGTCTTCGCCAGGTCGGTTCTCTCCAAACCGCTATCATCGAGCACGAAGGACGTGGACAGCGATAAACCGCACACCTGCGCCAATGCCATCTGGGAGAGTGTAAGACCATTCTCCGCCTGCAGTTTCTTCACCTGTGCGTCACCGCGTTTGGTGGTCACTTTGAGCAGATCCGACTGGGTCGCCAGACCTTCATTCACCGCTTCCTGGACATCCTTTTCCAGTTGGCACAGCAAGGAGTAATACTGTTCCGCCAACTGTTTCTTCTGCGTCACGGCTACCACACGCCAATAGGCTTCATCTACTTTGTAGATGATCTCCTCCCGTTTCGCCTCCGATTCTATCTTAGCGATATTCTCCGTGGCCTGTGCAATCTTGTAGGTCTGGATCAGCCGACCGCCTACGTAGATCGGTTGCATCACCGTTGCCTGGGCGACTACGACGTGCGTCAGATCGACCGTAGCCGCATCATAGACGTATTTGTACGCATCAGCGATATGCTGTTCGATGTCGGCAGACACGTTCTTCACCGGTTGCTCCAAGGCCGTTCCGGCTACTTGGGATTCGATTCTTCCCATCACGCTGTTATCGCTCCAGGTGAAGGAAGCGGTACCATCTTCAGCCACGGTAGCGGTTCCGAAAGAGAACTGCGCCTGATTGGCCACAAAATGGGCATCTTTCGAGTTCCACATATACCCGGCGTTGGCACTCAGACGGGGAAACATCGCCGCCAGCGCCGCTTTGCGGTTATACTCCGCCGCCAGCACCGCTTCGTGGTTCGCCTTCGCCGACGCACCGGCATGCAAAGCCATATCCCGGCAAGCATCTAAGTTCGTCAATAACGTGTCACCTGCCTGTACGGATACAAACCCAAGACACATCACACTTCCTAACAGGATTTTTTTCACTATCATATGTTTCATTTTTTCCGAACTTTTGTATTACAAAAATTATGCCTAATTGGACAAAAGATGTTGTATTTCTTACAAATCGGCAATTAAAGCGTAAAGATCGTCCTTTTTTCGATCAAAGAACCGAGCATCGATGCCGGCATTTTGGGCACCTATGACATCCGTTGTCATACTGTCACCAATCATCAACACCTCGTTCGGTTGCAGACCGCAGCGACGAAGGGCCTCCTGATAAAACCGGATATCGGGTTTGTCGTAACCGATATCCATGGAGATATAGGTGTCTTCAAAATAAGGCAGTATACCGGCTTTCTCCAAGCGGGCACGCTGCAGGTGACCGAAACTGTTGGACGCTGCAAACAGGCGATAACCCTTCTGATGCAAGGTCTCCAGCATCTCTTTGGCACCCGGAACGAGGGTATGGGTCGTTCCCCAAGCGGCACGGAAAGCATGCTTGAAGGGATCTACAGCCGATTCCGGATAACCGATCGCAGCAATGAACTGCTGCGGATACAAATCCATAACCTCAGCAATCGTATATTTGCCGTGTTTGGCTTCGGAGAACAATCTTCCACTTATCTCAAAGAAGAGGTCAAAATACTCCGGGTGCTCCGGTAAGGCCGCTTCAAAAGCTGCTCGACAACACGGAATGTAGTCGAGTAAAGTATCGTCAATATCTATAAAAATAGCCTTATACTGCATTTTTCTAACTGAAAAGGAGCCATGCGGCTCCATAATCGGTGTCGGGTAGGCGAGATTCGAACTCACGACCTCCTGCTCCCAAAGCAGGCATTCTAACCGGGCTGAACTACTACCCGCTCGGCTTTGCAGAGCGGGTAGTAAATCGTTCGAGCGAAGCGAGATAAGAACTACTACCGAGCCATGCTTATCCGAAAAAAGCGTGCAAAGGTACTGCTTTTTTTTGATATATGCAAATTTATTGACAAAAAAATGCTATAATTCGACGATCTGTCCCTTTTGCGGCACTTCCACATCCTTAAATCCGGCTTCTTCCAGGTGCCCCTTATACGTTTCTGCGGCAGTCTCTTCACCGTGCACCACAAACACGCGCTGCACCTGATCGACGGCCAGACTACGAGTGATATAATCGATCATCTCCTGATAGTCGCCGTGACCGGAGAAACCTTCGATCTTCGTAATCTGCGCTTTGATTTTACGGTCCTGTCCGAAGATAGAGATCCACTGCAAACCCGGTTGCTGAATACGGGCACCGAGGGTAGTAGGTTCACAATAACCGACAATGAGGATGGTGCACCGGGGATCGGAGATATGATTGGCTACATGGTGCTTGATACGACCGGCTTCCAACATACCCGAAGCGGAAATGATGATACTGGGTTCGTCCTTGTGGTTGAGCGCCTTGGACTCGCTGATATCCGTGATATACCGCAGGGTATTAAAACCGAACGGATCGGGATCGAAACGTAAGGTATCCTGCACTTCTTCGCTTAACTCATCCGGATACATGCGGAAGATCTGGGTCGCGTTCGTGGACATAGGACTATCCACATAGACAGGTATCTGCGGTAAGCGACCATCGTTATACAGCCGGTTCAGCACATAGACGATCTCCTGGGTTCGACCGACTGAGAATGAGGGGATTAAGAGTTGTCCTTTACGATATACACAGGTGTCATCGACAACACCCAAAAGTTCCTCTTCCGTCACCAACTGTTCATCATGCAAACGGTCTCCGTAGGTCGATTCGCAAATCAGATAATCGCATTGCGGGAAGAGTTGCGGCGGTGGTAAGATATGGCAATGTTTGCGCCCTATATCGCCCGTATAAGTCACTCTTTTCCAGCGTTTCTGTCCCGTAACCTGTAACCCGTAACCTGTAACCTCTTCTTCATACACTTCCAAACTGCATATCGCACCGCCGAGCATGTGGCCGGAGTTGGTGAAGGTAAGCAACACATCGTCAAAGAGACGGAAACGGCGGTCGTAACCATAGGTGACAAACAGCTTCATCGCCCGATTGACATCGTTCTGGTTATAAAGGGGTTCGATGAAGTATTTCTTGCCTTTCTCCTTATGGGGATTCTGCTTGTCGATCTTCTTGTTATAGGTGCGCACGTCCTGTTCCTGGATGAAGGCGGTGTCCGCTAACATCAGTGCACACAGGTCCCGTGTGGCGGGAGTGCAGTAGATATCGCCTTTAAAACCCATCTTCACGATATACGGGATCAGTCCCGAATGGTCGATATGGGCATGCGACAGCACGACGCAATCCAGTTTCGCCGGATCAAAACCGAGGTCACGGTTTGCCGCGTCGGTTTCTAATCCTTTACCTTGGTACATACCGCAATCCAAGAGGATCGTATGTCCCGAATCGGTGGTTATCAGGTGTTTACTACCTGTTACCTCCCGGGTTGCACCTAAGAATTGTATTTTCATGGCAGTATAATGGTGATAGATTAATGGTTATAGGTGATAGTTACGTTAAATCATAACCGTAGTGCTTGAGGCGTCCGGTGTTGGACCGCCAGTCCCGATCGACCTTGACGAAGAGCTGCAGGAACACCTGTTTCTGGAAAAACTCCTCGATATCCTTGCGTGCCAAGGTCCCTACCCGTTTCAGCGCCGCACCGGCTTTACCGATGATAATCCCCTTCTGGCTGTCCCGTTCGCAGTAGATGACGGCGTCAATGCGGATGAGTTTGTCCTCTTCTTTGAAGGATTCGACTTCTACTTCGACGGAGTACGGAATCTCCTTGTCATAACTCTGCAGGATCTTCTCGCGGATGATTTCGTTGACAAAAAAGCGTGCGGGTTTGTCGGTCAGCTGATCCTTGGGGAAGAAGGGTTCGCCTTCGGGTAAGGCCTCTTTAATCGCATCGAACAATTGGGCCACACCGAAACGTTCCTGAGCGGAAATAGGGAAGATCTCCGCTTCCGGTAACTGGTTATGCCAGAAAGCCACTAAGTTCTCCAGCGTCTCCTGGGTCGTCAGATCGATCTTATTGATAATAAGGAATACGCGTGCGCCTGCGTGCGACATCTTCTTCACTTTCTCCAAGAAATCGGCATTACGGTCTGCACTATCCGTCACATCGGTGACATACAGCAGCACGTCGGCATCGACGAGTGCCGAACGGGAGAACTCCAGCATCTTCTCCTGCAGGCGGTAATTAGGGGAGAGGACCCCCGGTGTATCGGAATACACCATTTGAAAGTCCTCTCCGTTAACGATACCGAGAATACGATGGCGGGTAGTTTGCGCCTTCGACGTGATAATCGACAGGCGCTCTCCTACCAGCGCATTCATCAGCGTGGATTTACCCACGTTGGGGTTTCCTACGATATTTACAAATCCCGATCGATGCATATTACATGACAGCGTCATACAGTTCATCTACCGAGTTGAACAGTTTACCCGGCGACAACTTCGTTACCTTGCAACCCATCTTCTTCTCGATCTCCTTGAGGTTGATCTTCTTGGGGTCACCCATCATAATGATTGTGATCGGTTTGCCTTGGATATTCTCCTTATAGAACGCTTCGATATCCTCGATGGTTAATGCATCGATCTTAGCGGCATTGACTTTCGCCGGATCCTCGGTGTACCCTAAGCGTTTCCAGTACTCATAAGTAGCACCTTTACCACGCATAGACGGTTTTGCCGTCTGACCGGCTTGACGCAATGCGGCACGAAGGGCCTCCATGTTCGTCGAATCAACCGGCATGTCATTGATGATATCCAGATAGGTGCTGATCGCATCCACCACCTTGTCGCTCTGGGTTCCGATATAACCGTAGAAGTAACAATCCTTACCAGGCAGACCCGGCGTACGATCGACACCGTAAGCGGTGTAAGCCATCGAACGCTTCTCACGGATCTCGTACATGATCAGACCCGTGAAACCACCGGACATATACTGGTTAAACGCCTCCGACGGGATATCCGACGCGATATCGTACGGACGACCGTTGATGTAGAAATACAGATCCGCCTGCTGTACGTTGCTGTTCGGCAAGAAGAGGATGGTCGGTTTGTTATACGCCACACGGTCCTGGATGAACGGCGAGTTAGACGGTTGCATACCTTCGGTCAACGGCAGTTCAGGAACCAGTTGCTCCTGTGTCAGTGTACCGCAATAGAACACATCCAATGCGTACGTACGTGCCGCTGCTATCAGACGTTGTACCTGCACACCGTCCATATTCCAGATGTCAGCAAACTTCACCTCATCCAGGTAAGCGGATTTCTTGCCGTAGAGTGCATATTGCAGCAATGCGGATTTCTGCACTGCCGTACGTTTCTGACGACTCAGACGGCTGAAGAACTCACTACCCTTCACGTTATCCAACTGTTTCTGCTCCAGGTACGGCATTAACAGCTGACGATTCACCAGGTTCATAATCTGGTTCATATTCTCATCCTCACCGGAGATCGAGATGGTGAAATACGAGTCACTGCATCCGTAGGATACCGATGCGCCCAGTTCAGCCAACTGCACCTTGAAATCCTCACCCTTCGTAGCCGGTGCACCCATGATACCTGCATCTTCCATCAGCACCGTAGCATACGGCAGCAACGGCATCTCGTGCTCACCTACACCGTAACGCAGCGTCATCGTGAAGACGTCGTTCTTCGTGTTCGGTGTGTAATGCAGCGTGATATTCTCGTCCAACTTGCTTACCGTCACGTCGTTGAAGTCATTGAACGTCTGCTTCATCGCCGCTTTCGGTAACTGCTTGAACGCCTTCGCATACTCAGTCTCCTCGTGGGACGGTTCAACCGGTTTGATATTCGGTTTCGGTAAGGTCTTGGCCTTCGGCGTCTTGGTGTCCTCATCGAACGAGATGGTCATATACGGTGCGTCGAAGTATTTCTTCGCTACGCGTACGATCTCCTCCTTGGTCAGGTTCTGGATCTTCTCGTTAGCGGTGAAGATCTCATCGGTCGATTTGCCATAGGTGAAACAGTCCACCAACGCACTCATCTTAGATGACGGATTCTCTTCCGCTACCTTCTCTGCCTGCGCATACATTCGTTTCACGTTAGCGATCAAGGCATCGTCGATCTCACCGCGTTTGATCTTATCCACTTCCTTCATCACGATGGCCTTCGTCGCCTTGTCGGATTCGAACATCTGCTGGTTCGCATCATAGTACGGAACGGCCTCGATGATCAGACGACCCGTGTTACGACGAGCGTCACTGAACACACCGGCGAACTGTACGTCACCCTTGGTGTTGATCTTATCGAGCAGACCCGTCTGACCGTTGTACAGCAGCGCACAAACGAAATCCAGTACGTCCTGATCCTCGTCGCCTTCCTTCACACCGTTGTAGATCCATGCTACCTGCGGATTGTAACCGAGGTTATAGTGCTTACTCGGGTTGCCTGCAAACGATACCTCCGGATACGTCGGACGCTCCGGCAACTGTTTTGCCTCCAGACGAGAGAAGGTCTCAGCGATCATAGGCTTAGCGGTCTCGGTGTCGAAATCACCCACGATGATCAGCGCCATGTTGTTCGGCACATACCAGGTGTTGTAGAACTCGATCAGCTTGCTCAAACGCGGATTCTTCAAATGCTCCGGCAAACCGATCACGTCACGCTCGTACGGACAACCGGCATAGATATCGGCAAACAGCTGTTTCTGTACCTGCGACGAGGGCTCGTTCGCATACATGTTATACTCCTCAAACACGTTCTCCAACTCCGCTTGGAAGGTACGGAACACCGGGTGAATCAGACGATCCGAGAAGATCGTCAACCAGCGGTACATCTCCGATGCCGGGAATGAGTTATGGTACGCCGTCAGGTCATAAGACGTGTAGGCATTCACACCTTCGGCACCGATCAGGTCCAGCAGCACGAAGAAATCCTCCAAGGACGAGATCTTCGCTTGACGCATGGATGCCTCGTTGATCTGTTTCTCCAAAGCTTCACGCACCTTCGGATCGGTAGCATCACTGTACTGATCGTACAACGCGATGATCGAATCATAGATCGGTTTCTCCTGCTCCCAATCCAACGCACCGATACGCTCGGTACCCTTGAAGAGCATGTGCTCCAGATAGTGTGCGAGTCCTGTGTACTCTGCCGGCTCATCTACGGCACCGGCACGAACGACGATGTAACCGGTAACGTCCGGCTGGTCATGGTCTTCCCATAACATAACCGTCAGGCCGTTGTCTAACTTGTACTCCGTCAGTCCCTCACGGGTAAAAGCGAAGCTTACTGCGATGCTGCAAACCAACAGCAGCGCGCTAAATAAAATCTTTTTCATAACTTAAAATATTTACGATTTAACGATTTACGATTTACGATTTATTGACGATTTTATCAAATTGTACAATTGGTTTCAATAGAACAATCATTCGTCCAATCGTCATTCGTCCAATCGTCAATTTTCATTACCATTCCAGTAATACTTTTCCGCATTGTCCGCTGACCATGACGTCAAAGCCTTTCTGGAAGTCATCGAACTTAAAGCGGTGGGTGATCACCGGACTGAGGTCCAGTCCTCCGAGCAACATCTGCTCCATCTGGTACCAGGTCTCCCACATGCGGCGACCGGTGATACCTTTGATCGTCAAGGCGTTGAAGATCACGTCGGACCAGTTCACTTGGGTGTTGGACGGCAGGATACCCAACTGCGCAATGTTCGCACCTTTGTACATATGCTCGATCATATCGTTGAAGGCCGCGGGTGCACCGGACATCTCCAGTCCCACATCGAAACCTTTGATACCGAGTTGTTTCATCGCACCTTCGATCGTCTCGCCCTTTGATCCGTCCACGGTGAGCGTGGCCCCCATCTTCTTGGCGATCTCCAGCCGCAGCGGATTGATGTCCGTCACCACGATATGTTTCGCTCCGGCGTACCGGCAGATACCGGCTGCCATCGTACCGATCAAACCGGCTCCCGTGATCAGTACATCTTCGCCTAACAACGGAAAAGCCAACGCTGTGTGCGTCGCGTTACCGAACGGATCCATGATGGCCGCAAAATCATCCGGAATCTCCGGACGTAATTTCACCACATTGCTCTCCGGAATCGTCACGTACTCGGCAAAACAACCGTCCTTGCCCATGATACCCACCGATATCGTGTTCTCGCAAACATGGCCCATGCCTCGACGGCAGTTACGGCAGTGTCCGCAGACGATATGTCCTTCCGCCGTGACGCGTTCGCCTACCGTGAAATTCCGTACACCGGCACCCACTTCCGCTACCACGCCCACAAACTCGTGACCCATCGTATAAGGCGGTTTGCAATGCGATTGACTCCATGCGTCCCATTTGTACATGTGCAGGTCCGTACCGCAGATAGCGGCTTTCGTCACCTTGATCAGCACATCGTTCACTCCCACCTCCGGCATCGGAACTTCTTCCATCCAGATACCCGGCTCGGGAAATCTCTTAACAAGAGCTTTCATCCTTTCATCTTCCTCCTTTCATCTTCCTCCTTTCATCTTCATCCTTTCAGCACAGCAAGTTTCGTGCCAATCTTGGTGAAGGCCGCAATACATTTATCCAATTGTTCGCGTGTATGGGCGGCAGAAACCTGCACGCGGATACGCGCTTGACCTTTCGGAACCACCGGATAATAGAAGCCTGTGACATAAATGCCTTCCTTCTGCAACTCGGCTGCGAAGACCTGACTTAACTTGGCATCGTAGAGCATCACGGCACAGATCGCACTCTGCGTCGGTTTGATGTCGAAACCGGCTGCCTTCATCCGGGCCACAAAGTACGCTGTGTTCTCGTGCAGACGGTCTTGTAACTCGTTACTGCGCGTTAAGATCTCAAAGGTCTTGATACCGGCTGCTGCAATCATCGGCGGGATCGAGTTCGAGAAGAGATACGGACGGCTACGTTGACGGAGCAGATCAATGATCTCCTTGCGTCCCGTTGTGAAACCGCCGACAGAACCACCGAAGGCCTTACCTAACGTACCGGTGATGATCTCCACTTTTCCGCGCATGTTATATAGTTCGGTTACACCGTGTCCGGTTTTTCCGACTACACCGGCGGAGTGTGACTCATCGACCATGACGAGCGCGTTGTATTTCTGGGCCAGTTCGTAGATTTTATCCAACGGACATACATTTCCGTCCATGGAGAAGACACCATCGGTCGCGATGATACGGAAGCGTTGTGCCTGCGCTTTCTTGAGTTGCTCTTCGAGATCCGCCATGTCGCCGTTGGCATACCGGTACCGCACCGCCTTGCACAGACGCACACCATCGATGATCGAGGCATGGTTGAGGGCATCGGAGATGATCGCATCCTCTTCGGTCAACAGCGGTTCAAACAGTCCACCGTTCGCATCAAAACATGCGGCGTATAGGATGGTATCTTCTGTGCCGAAGAAATCGGAGATGACACGCTCGAGCTCTTTGTGCGTATCTTGCGTACCGCAGATAAAACGCACGGATGCCATACCGTAACCGCGTGCATCCATGCGGTCCTTCGCCGCCTGAATCAGCTCGGCATTGTCCGCCAAACCAAGGTAGTTGTTCGCACAGAAGTTAATCACTTCCTGTTCCTTTGTACCTTGTACATTGTCACTTTGTACTTGTATCGCAGCTGTTTGCGGCGATACAATCACGCGTTCGTTCTTATATAATCCTGCCTCGCGAATCTCCTGGAGTGTCGCCTGCAGGTGTTTTTGAAAATCGGTATACATAATTTTCAATTTACGATTTAACGATGAACACTTTTCGGATTTACGATTTATTGACGATTTTATCAAATTGTACAATTGGTTTCAATAGAACAATCATTCGTCCAATCGTCATTCGTCCAATCGTCAATTAGATAATTCCTTGTTCCAACATAGCCGTTGCCACTTTCATAAAGCCTGCGATGTTGGCACCTTTGACGTAATCGACAGTGCCGTCGGGTTGGGTGCCGTAACGGACACATTGCTCGTGGATGGACTCCATGATATGATGGAGACGCTCGTCCACTTCAGCAGCTTTCCAGCTGAGGTGCTCGGCGTTTTGGGTCATTTCAAGACCGGACGTTGCCACACCACCGGCGTTCACCGCCTTACCCGGTGCAAAGAGCACACCGTTATGCTGGAAGAAATGAATCGCACCCGGTTGGCAGCCCATGTTACTTACCTCGCAGCAGCACCAGCAACCGTTTGCTTTCAGTTCTTTTGCATCGTCTTCAGAGAGTTCGTTCTGGAATGCACACGGCAGAGCGATGTCGCACGGAATAGACCATGCTTTCTTACCTGCGGTAAATACACATTCCTTCGGGAACTTATCCGCCATGTCTTGCACTTTATTGCGGTTCGATGCACGCATAACGAGCATGTAATCGATCATCGCCTTTGTGATACCGTCTTTGATAGCCACCACACCGTCCGGACCGGAGATAGCAACCACCTTTGCGCCTAACTCAACGGCCTTGGTAGCCGCACCCCAAGCGACGTTACCGAAACCGGAGATAGCCACACGTTTTCCCTTGATATCTTTTCCGGCCTTGTCCAGCAGGTGCTGCGTGAAATACAAAGCACCGAAGCCTGTTGCTTCCGGCCGGAGGATCGAACCGCCCCATGTCATACCTTTTCCGGTGAGGACACCTGTATGATATTCGCGCGCAAGCTTCTGGTACATTCCGTTCAGGAATCCGATCTCTCTACCGCCTACACCTACGTCACCTGCCGGGATATCCTGATCCGGACCGATACAACGCCACAACTCCAGCATAAACGCCTGGCAGAAACGCATAATCTCCGCGTCGGATTTACCTACCGGGTCAAAATCCGAACCACCCTTGGCACCACCCATCGGCAGCGTCGTCAAGGCGTTTTTGAAGGTCTGCTCAAAACCCAGAAACTTCAACATCGACGGAGTAACGGCTCTGTGAAAACGAAGTCCACCCTTGTACGGACCGATCGCGCTGTTGAACTGCACACGGTAACCTAAGTTCGTCTGCACCTCGCCCTGATCGTCGATCCACGTCACACGGAACGTGAAGATACGGTCCGGCTCTACCATCCGCTCCACGATCTTCGCCTGTTCGAACTCAGGGTGCTGATTATACACCTCTTCGATCGACTCCAACACTTCCTGAACCGCCTGCAGGTACTCTGCTTCCCCCGGGTGTTTTGCAGCTAACTGCTGCATAATCGTTTGTACTTTCATTGTATCTATGTGTTTAAAAGGTATTTTTTCAAAATCGCCTGCAAAGTTACTACAAAAATTTGGAATAAACAAGGATTTTACGATAAAAATTAAATTTATTTAAATTTTTAGCAGATAAATCGTTGTTCATTCGCACCAACGTGCGAACGTAACTTCGGGGGGACCCTGCTATAAAGTTGAAATGAACCCAAAAAGTTAGACACAAAACAAAAGTGTCGCTTATGGTACATTCATTAGAGGAGAAATTAGATGTAATTAAGATGCATGAAGATGGTGCAGGTATAAAACGAATCGCAAAACGACT
>Ga0256404_1003732_pt1 | contig 30228 bp, 28 predicted proteins | sample RumenRJG_01DNA_FD_185990 | JGI IMG/M metagenome (GOLD analysis project Ga0256404, IMG submission 185990) | Bovine rumen microbial communities from Lethbridge, Alberta, Canada - RJG_01 | ecosystem: Host-associated > Mammals > Digestive system > Stomach > Rumen | place: Canada: Alberta | collected...
CAACTGGAGGAGTTATGCCGGTATAGCTCAGTTGGTAGAGCAACTGATTTGTAATCAGTAGGTCTTCGGTTCGAGTCCGAATCCCGGCTTTTTAAAACAGGGTGGAAGCCCTGTTTTTTTAGTATAGCAAATTCATCTCTGGAATTATTTCTGCTTTTTATTCAGGCGGCTTGCCAGGCGTGGATTGATAAATTATACCGTCCGGATCTTTATTTTATCCTCCGGATATTCTTTTATATTTCTATTTGCTTCTGATTGGTTTATTATTTTTCTCTTTTGTTTATCGTAATTATATAAAAATATTATTTGTCGATAATAATTTTAGGTAAATGTAAGAAATGGATCATTTTATGATCCGGATTTTTATTTACTTTAGCCTCCCCTTATCGATATGTCTTCAGTTTGTGATTATTTTAATGTATGGGTATTAAAAATATTCAAGAAGTTTATATCGTAGATCTTCTGGGTGTAATGCTCATGATAGGTGTATTAGCCAGCAGATACCATGGCAGTAGTAGAAATCGCTGCAATAGGTATCTTTTTTGGCTGTCTGTTGTTATTACAATATCCTGCATTATTGATGCTATAGTTAATACTTTAAGTGTATATGAAATCATGGACTATAGGATTATCGCTTACATGGGTTATTTCTGGCTGTATTTTTCTATGATAGTAGTAGCACCTTTATGGGTGCTGATCATTGAACAGCATATGGTTCCCAAAACAAACACCTCAAAGTTACTTCAATCTTTGATCAACTATATATCGCTTGTGGGGTTGGCAGGACTTATAATAAACATATTTATTCCTGTTATCTTCACTATTGATTCAACATGTAAATATTACAGAGGTCAATATTTCTGGTTTTATATCGGTTATGCCATTTTTTTCTTTTTGATTGGAGGTCTGGTGTACGTCAGAGGACATAATCTTTCAGGATTGAAGACTTTTTTTCCTGTATTTCAATTCTTTTTCCCTGTTTTTATTTCACTGGTGTTGCAATTATTCATTACCGAAATATCCATAGCATGGACAGGCTGCGCCGTGAGTGTTGTCCTGATGTTTATTTCCCTGCAGAATGAAAATATATGTATAGATAAACTTACCGGGTTATATAACAGATATTATTTAGACCGTTTTAGTCATTGTTTTGAAAAGCTTGGAAGCTTTTGCTATATGATGATGGACATCAATGGGTTTAAACATATAAATGACAAATATGGACATTCTGAAGGGGATAATGCTTTGCTGATGGTGGCTGATGCTGTACGTTCCGGTGTAGGTTCTGCCGGTAGTATCATACGTTATTCCGGTGATGAATTTATCATTTTATTAAACACTTCGGAGTCCGATGTTGCTGATAAATGTATCGAAAACATCAATAAAAACCTTGAATATGCAAACAAATTCAGTAAGCGTCCTTACGAAGTATCTGTTTCAATCGGCTACGGTTTTTTTGATATGAAGCAGATAGGATTGGATGAACTGTTAGAAGTGATAGAAGGAAAAATGCGTGAAGAAAAAAAGAAGTATTATATGGCGCATGATCGAAGAAAAAATCGAGTTGATAATTAAATATAGGTATTAATGAAATAAGAATACTATAGCGATCATTACCAGTAAAAATACTATATTATATACGGTAAAAACGGTGATGTATTTTTTCGTATCAGCGTTTTTTGTTTTGACATATTGCTTAAACGAGATAAGGCTTGCCATGGAGGCAATGAGCGTCCCAAGGCCGCCGACATTGGTTCCGATGATAAGCTTCGAAATGTCAGAGGTAAAACCTGAACATAATATCGCTGCGGGTACATTGCTGATGAACTGACTTAATATGATTGAAGTACTGATTTCGTGTGAGTTCACAATGGCATGCAGCATATCGTTTAAAGCAGGTATCCTCTTGATGTTTCCTATAAATATAAAAAGAAAAACAAATGTCAGGATCAGAGAATAGTCAGGCTTAATGATTATTTCGCGGTCAAATATAAGAACAAAAGCTAAAATAATCAAGAGACCTGCCTGATAGGGAATAACATGAGCGACCACAAGTATAGACAATAAAAAGGAAATAGAATACATGAGTATAAGCTTCCTGTCATGTGTGGTTCTGAAATATGTTGTTTTTTCTGTCAGGGCAATGGCTTTTTTATCGATACAGATATTGCAAAAAATAAAGAGTACGATGGCGGATGCTATGCTGTAGGGAAGCATTAGCATGATAAACTCGCCTATGGCCATATTTGATAATGAATATAAATAGAGATTTTGCGGGTTTCCAAGGGGTGTGAGCATGCTTCCTAAGTTTGCGGCAATGGTTTCCAGCACGATGGTATTGATAAAAAGATCTTTTCTGTCGGCAATCGTTAATGTGATAATTGAAAATGGCACAAAAGTCAGCAAAGCTACATCATTTGTGATGAACATGCTGGAAATAAAGCAGAGTGCCACAAAGATGATGATCACGCCTCTCGAAGAGTTCATCTTATTTACAAGGAATTCACCTATTTGTTTGAATACATTCTGTTTCTGAAACCCTGCCATGGTTATCATCAGGGATAGAAGGATAACCAGTGTTCTATAATCAATATAACTAAAGTAAAGGCTGTCGGGACAGACAAAAAAACATGATACTGCAGCCAGTATCATTGATATAACAAGTACTATTTCTTTTTTGATGAAAGTCTTTAATTTGTCCATAATATTTATCCTCATCCAAATCCACGGATTTTGCGTTTTATTTCTGAAATACAGATGCCGTTTTTATAAGGGCTCTATAAAAGCTGTTTTTTTGTGATAAGGTACCAATGCTAACTACAGTGCCTCCCACAATTTTGTTTCGTACTTCGCACATCGAACGAAGATCTCGACAAATATTTGCTTTTCTTTCCCCTCTGCCAGGCGATCGACTATGTCAATCCAATTTTGGTTGGCTTTCGTGTAGTCTTCGCAAGCGTAGGCGTCGAACCAGCTTTTATATGCAGAATCTTCGATTTCGAGAAGATATTTCTTTCCTACCGTCTGCCCGATATAGGCATATCCCCAGGAGCATTGCAGCAGAAGCACGAGACCGGTCAGAGGCCCGTTTTCCAGGATCTGTTCTTTCATATATTTTGTGTAATCTGAGATTTCGCTGATTATCTCAGTTTTCCTGGCTTCGTCCTCCCTGATGCCGATTGCTTCCATGTTTGGTATATGGACGCGGTTTAGTTCTCTTTTTGTCTCAGCTATAACGTTTTCTACGAATTGAATCAGGCTACCATCAATTTTTTCGGCGCTGATGCTTAAAAGCTGAGCTTTGATGATTCCTAAAATTTCCAGATATTCTATTAAATAGAGGTAGTCCTGTATCATATAGTTGCGGAAGCGGCTGGGGTCAAGTGTGCCCCGCGCCATTTCGATGACAAAGTTTTGTGTTGCTGCTTTGTCCCATTCCGGTTTTGCCGCCTCCAATAATAGAACCGATAATTTGAGGTTTTCCTTTCCCATAGGTCTTATTTTTCAGCAATAATCGCCACGTATCCGCCACTCTTGTAGCCATCAACCACTTCTTCCGGCTCTTCGTTTGTGTAGAGCGGATTCTTCAACAAAGTCTGATAATAAGTAAAATTGCTTACACCGAGTTGTTTTAAGATGTTGATTTTTTCTTCAGTGGAATGCCATACTCCTGATGATGCAAGAGCTAGTGGATAGGGCAGTTGCGGCATGGTGCCTTCTAAAAACTCATGGTTGTAGGTATTAAGGCTTTTGCCCAAAAGATACATAAAGCCGAAGGCGCTCTCTTTCGGTACGTCAAAGAGGATGAGCTTACCACCTTCTTTTAATGCCCGCAGGCTTTTTTCGTAAACCGGTGCCAGGTCTTCCATATAGCTGGAACTGCCGTTGAAGTAGATGATATCATAGGCTGCTTCCGGGAGATTTACGTCTTCTATCATTCCGTACTTGATGATATTGACACCGCGCTTTTCTGCAATTTTTCCCATATCTTCCGACGGTTCGATGCCTTCAACCAGGCTGCAGTCGATGTAGCTTTCGAAGAGACCGCTTCCACATCCTACGGAGAGCAATTTCTTGCCGCTGATATCGCCGAGTGCTTTTTTAAAAAGACGCAGTTCACTGGTAAAAAGGTTGTCATTTTTCATAAACCATTCATCATACTGTGCAGCATACCCGTCAAATTTCTGTTTTGTTTTCATGTGTTTAATCCTCCTCGATGATTGCAAAGTTGTGTGCCATTGGACCTGATCCTTTTCCTAAATCAAGCATCGCTCCAAGGGCGCCTGAGATATAAGTTTTTGCCTGCTTTACGGATTCCTTCAGGTCTTTTCCTTTTGCAAGATTCGAGGCGATCGCGCTTGAAAGAGTGCAGCCGGTTCCATGGGTATTAGGATTATCAATTCTTTTTCCGGTAAACCAGATGCCGCCTGAGAGGACATCGTTTGCATCGTTGATGCTGTGTCCGCCCTTCACCAATGCTTCACAGCCATACTGTGTCTTCAGCAAATTTGCTGCTTTTTCCATCTCGGCTTCGTTAGTGATTTTCATTCCGGTTAAGATTTCTGCCTCCGGTATGTTTGGCGTGATAACCGTTGCAATCGGAAGCAACTGCGTCTTTAATGCCTCCACCGCGCTGTCCTCAATGAGGCGTGCGCCGCTTGTGGCAACCATCACGGGATCCACAACAATATTTTTTGCCCCGTATTGCTTTAATTTCTGAGCAATGATTTCAATCAATGATGAGGATGATACCATTCCGATTTTTACAGCGTCCGGGAAAATGTCCTCGAAGACTGCGTCTAATTGCTTCCCTAAAAATTCGGGGGTAACCTCCGAAATTCCTGTTACGCCGGTGGTGTTCTGTGCAGTGAGCGCAGTAATTGCACTCATCGCATAAACTCCATTCATGGTCATCGTCTTGATGTCTGCTTGAATTCCGGCGCCTCCGCAGGAGTCTGATCCTGCGATTGTCAATGCTGTTCTCATAATGTTACTCCTTTCAAAGTTTGATTCGCATTCACTTTTTTATCGCGACAGAAGGTGGTGCCCCCAATCTGCCGCCTGATGAAATGAGAGAACAACTCTCATTCATGCATAAAGGTTGAAGATGCTACATTTCTTTATATTGCAGGTAGGCTGCACCCTGTTTCATACTCATGGAAATAAGGTTTCTGCTGTAACTTTTTTCAGATTCTCGCTTGCTGCCTTGATATCTTTTTGGCCGTAGATCGCGCTGATGACTGCGATTCCGCAAATTCCGCTTCCTTTTAATTCCGGTGTGTTTTCTAATGTAATGCCGCCAATGGCAACGACCGGAATGGATACAGCTTCGCAGATTGCCTTTAAGGTTTCTTTGGAAACATCATCAGCGTCATCCTTTGAACCTGTTGGGAATACTGCACCCACGCCGAGGTAATCAGCTCCACGTTGTTCAGCCAGGATTGCCTGCTCCACGGTCTGGGCTGACACTCCGAGGATTTTGTCCTCCCCAATGAGGGCGCGCACGTTTCCGGCTTCCATATCACTCTGACCCACATGAACACCATCTGCATTCATCTTCAGCGCGATATCCACGTTGTCGTTTACCACGAATGGCACACCGTATTCCTTTGCCAGTTTCTGGAGCTGAACCGCTTCCTCATAAAAATGAGCCTCGTCCAAATCTTTTTCTCGCAGCTGAAGAAAGGTGACTCCGCCGTCAAGACTATCCCGGACCACATTATAGAGAGTGTTATCTCCCAACCAGTGGCGGTCTGTAACGGCATACAGTAATAATTGTTTCGCTAATTGACTTTTATCCATGATTCATTTCTCCTCATCTATAAACGAGTGTTTTGAGTCATTTATATCTGATACACAGATGTCAAACTAATCGGCTCTATAAACGCATGTTTTTTGCCGTTTATCTCTGACATACAGATGCAGATCTGATCGGCTCTCTAACGGACTTCGAATTTAGCGCCCTTTTCTAAGGTGTCACCATCCATATTGTAAATCGCGTCTATGATGCGATTTCTATAGGTTGAGTTTCCATCTCCATCCTGCATTCTGCTCCAGCCGATTTCTCCGGCCAATCCCATGGTGCAAACAGCCGCTGCAGCTGCTTCAAGCTTTGCCTTTGGATTTGCTGTCACAAATGCTGTCATCATTCCCGAAAGCTGGCAGCCGGTTCCAGTGATTTTGCCCATTTCTGCGCGACCATTGCGGATGACAAAGCACTTGTTTTCATCAGCGACTAAATCAATGGCACCGGTAATGGCGATGATGGATCCTGTTTTTGCGGCAAGATTTTTTGCAAAGTTGACTGCCTGATCAAGTGACTCCTCCGTTACGGCATCCGACACATCAGCGTCGACTCCCTTTGTGGTACCGCTGCCAAGAGCGAGGGTCTTGATTTCGGAAATATTTCCGCGAATCACATCAAAGTTCACCTTGTTCATCAGCCCCACAGCGGTATTGGTGCGGAGTTCGGAAGCGCCGGCACCGACAGGATCCAAAAGAACCACGTGACCAAGATCATTTGCTTTTGCGCCGGCACGGTACATGGCTTCGATGCTGTGCTGATTTAGCGTTCCGATGTTGATGTTTAATCCGCCACAGATGGATGTGATGTCCTCCACGTCCTCCGGTTCGTCCGACATAATCGGGCTGCCGCCGCAGGCCAAAAGTACATTGGCCACATCATTGACAGTTACGTAATTTGTAATGTTGTGCACCAATGGCACGGTTTTTCTCACATTATCGATACATTCTTTGAACATCTTTACCCTTCCCTTCCTATTGCATAAAAAAACAGATATGCCCACCTGGACATATCTGCAAAATAAACGATCCCTGAGGATCGCAGCATTCATTATATCCCTACGTTGGCATTACCCAAATCAAGTTGTGGGTCCGGGACATAACCTCCCGTTCTCAGCCTGCCTGCACAAGCTCCCCTTTTTTTAGTAAGTATATTAGTACTCTTTTATAGAAAATGCAAGAGGGGTAGTCCAGACGGCCTCCCGGTAATTTTTTATCAATTCTATGTTTGTCCCACAAAAAGGGGGAGCAAAGTCTCTATATATTCAAAGCCGCCGATTAAAAATGACAATTATAAAGATGGATTTAAACAATATAAAATAAAAATAAATTCTGCAAAAATATAATTGACGGAAAATATTTCGCATGATACTATTCTTTTACAAGAAGATTTGAGATACTCATAATTGTTCAATAGTTGGAAATATGAATTGAGTTTAAATTTTTGAGTGTTGATTTGATTTCGGAGTATCGTATCTTCTTTGTACATAAAATATATAGAATGTGAGGTTATTTATGAGAAGACCACACGAAAGGCAAAGGCTCTAGTATCTGAAGCGCATAGATACTGGAGCCTTTGACCGTGGTATATATTATTTTTCTCCAGGGACTCATATGGGTTTATAAGCAGATACAGGGTCAGACTTTTTCGTTTGACCCTGTTTTATTTGTTGTTTTTTTGAAATAAATGCACAATGGGGACAGATAAGACTAAATCGCATTTATAAAACCTGCTGTTTTAATCGATATTAAAGCTGTAAACATTGTTCTTCTTTCAGGTTTCATCATGAGATTTTTGACTTTCCAACCCTATGACTGGCGCGAAACAACTGTCGATAAGGCGATAAACAGGTATCTGGGATTTGATGCTGTTTATTGTGTTAATGCTGACTATATGGATGTTGCATTTATTAATGCATTTCTTATAACTCCTTCTATACCTGAAATCGCAATTTATTTTGAAACGGAAGATTTTTATATGATTGACAAGGCGGAGCAGGAGAAGTCTGTCATATTTACGGATAAATGTGATCTGGGTGTTGCATCGGCTGAAAGCTACAAGGAGATAGCAGGGGAATGGAACATTAGTCTGAAAAAGTATATCAATACTTATTATCCGTATAAATTTGAATATCTGGTAGATAAAAGACATATACGGGAAAAGGTAATAATCGATATATGTGACAGAGTGTCTAAGTCTTTTGGAGACAGTGATCAAAGTAAAAGGAATGATTTGAACGATAGCATTATGGATTTTCAGATGAACTCCTGGGAATTCAAGAAGAATAATCCTGAAAAATTCAAAAATATAAATGATTGTGTTTTTCTCAGAGGAGTCACCGCGCATAAATATCTGAACAGCTATCGTTATAATGAATTGTTTTTTGAAGATTATAAGAAGCATTTCAAAATAAGAAAAAAAGATACCGGAATCTCGGGAAAAAGAATAATTGATAATAAAGAGACGGTGTATGAGTTGCAATGCAATTATTATAATAATCCAAGCGATCATACCCTGAATCGATTCTGCAGTTTCCTTAACGATATTATAATGAAGACTTAAGTGGCTTTGGTCTGTTGAGGTACACATTTGAAGCTGACAATACAGGTTCAGATGTGTACCTTTTTGATTGTGGAAATATTTTTTATATATTATAATAAAAAAGAAGTTAATATTTTTTGAGAGGCGCTTTATACAGCATTAAGAGCCGGATTCATGAGCAGGTAATAATTTTAAAATACAGGTAATGTGTTTTAAGAAGACAAGCAATAAATGGAGCGGGGAATATGAAACATTATAAAAATCTTATGAGTGCTTTGGGAGATGCAATGCCTGTATGTCTTGCATGGAGACTAGCAGGAACAGAGGACAATTTTTTTAATGCAAGAGATCTGTTTGCGTTTGCATTGTCTGATGAAGAAGAGGAAGGTAATCTGAAAGAAGGGCAGTTTTACGTAGTATCCTCAGAAGGAGCTATCGGAATATCCTCAGGATATGAATATTTCGTCAGATGGCTGTTTATCCCTCTTGAGGGGAATGCATACGATCAGGAAGTAATGCGCCTGAAGCAGGAACTGGAAAATGATACGAAGCCACAGCCGGTACCACAGGGCGAGCTGCCTCCACAGGGTATACCACAGCCCGATGTTCAGCCACAAGGAGTGCAGCAACCAAATATGCAAGTACAAGGCATGGCAATGTATAATGAACAACCTCAAGGCATGAATCAGGCCAACGTGCAACAACAGAATATGCCGCAGTACAGCGGACAATCTCAGGCTTATGAACAACCACAGAGTATGACACAGTCAAATGTACCTCCACAGGGTATGCCGCAGTATAACGGAAAGCCTCAGGCTTATGATCAACCACGGGGCATGGGACAGCCAAACGTGCCTCCTCAGGGTATGGCGCAGCCTCAGTCTGAGGTGCAGCCACGGATAATGCCACAGGCCGGACAGAGACAGTTCTGCATACAGTGCGGATATAAGCTGGGTCCGAATTCAAAGTTCTGTCCGGGTTGCGGAGCACCTGTAAACAGATAAACATACACAGTTATCTTTCGTAATATGTTTTTAGCCGGAGGGGATATAAATGTTTCAGAACCAACAAAACAGTAATTCCGGTCCCGGATATCAGGGCGGACAAAATAATGATCCCAGGTATCAGAACGGACAAAACAATAATATAAATCCCGGATATCAGAACTGGCAAAACAATAATAACGGCTCCGGATATCAAAACGGACAAAACAATAATAATCCCGGATATCAAAACGGACAAGCGAATAACAATGGAGGTCAGGGTTATCAGAACCGGCAGCCAAATAACGGAGGTCCGGGATTTCAAAACCGGCAGCCAAATAGCGGCGGTCAGGGTTATCAGAACCGACAGCCAAATAACGGAGGTCCGGGATTTCAAAACCGGCAGCCAAATAACGGTGGTTCGGGTTTTCAGAATCGACAGCCAAATAAAAATGGCGGTTACGGAACGAAAAACCAACAGCCTGATAATGACAAGCTAAGATATCAGGAACCTACATTCCAGCAGTACTGTGCCGATCCTAAAGCTCCCAGATCATATATGGCTTTGATCATGGCAGAAATAAAGCAGAGGATAACGGGATTTTTCAAAAATCTGCCTACAATGGTGGTTATGATGGTAGTCGTTACGATAGCTACCACTGTTTTCAATGTTTATTTCTGGTCGGTTATCAATGATACCATGTGGGCCGGAAGAGGTCCGTGGGGAAGACTTTCTTTTATACCCTACCTTATCGGAGGCGGAGTATATTCAGGGTCAGCCTATAAGGGAGTTACACCGTTTGAAACTGCCGGCTTTTCGCTGACCGGCAATCTTGTTGCGCCATTAACATTTGCACTGGGGCTCCTGTTCCCGAGACTTCTCATGAGGAATAAACAGGGTGGTTCCAAAGCCATAACCGGTGATTTCGCAAGTGCCAGACCCATGAGGGATCATTATGAGAAGGCATTGGGCGTGTTGCCTCGTCCGACTGCAAACAAGACAAATTCAGGTTCCGGAACAGGTATGGCAAACAAACAGGGCATGCCGAACAATCAAGGTATGTCAAATAATCAGGGCATGCCGTACAATCAGGGCATGCCGTACAATCAGGGCATGCCGTACAACCAGAGCATGCCAAATAACCAGGGTATGCCGTATAACCAGGGCACACCTAATAATCAGGGTATGCCTAACAACCAGGCCATGTTCGACAGCCAGAAAATGGCAGAAAATGCAAAGGTTTTGGCCACTACCAACGGTTATATAGATCTATCAAATCTTTCCAACAATGTTTATATGCGTTTAGGACTGTGCTGTGCTGTGATTTTCGGATTTATAATCAGAAATCCCTTTGCAGTGCCTGTGTTTGCGGTCCTTTTATATTTTTCTTTCGGACAGGGTGGTCAAAGTGATATAGGTCAGCTGTTCTTCCGTTTGCGTTCGGCAGACGGCAGACTCCATAACGGAAGCAAAACCAAAGTGCCCCTGTTCTCCGAAGGCATGCTCATCATGTATTATATGGCCGTAGGTCTGTTTATGTACTCGGCTATCAATGTCGTTCTATGGTTTTTGTTTAACTATAACTTCTATTTCCGGTTCCTTGTAAGTGCAGGACTTGTTGCCGCAATCTTCATTCTGGGAGGCGGAGGCAGCAAGCAGGTCATGAATATGATTCCGATGATGATCCTTGTGGCCTGTGGAGCAATGCTTTTTAACTGCATTACCGCATTTGCGGATGACAACGGCTGGTCGGAATCCGGAAGGACCTTAGGCGGTCTTATGCATAATAACGGATTCCCCAAGTCCCTCGGAAGTTCTTTTATTCCACCGTTCTTCTGGGATATTGCGATCCTGCTTGGCTGGCCGATTGTTCCGCCGATGCCTCCGATTATAGATTATATACCGCCACAGCCGGTTCCGCCTGCACCGCCTCAGAATCCATATGACTTCCCTGAAAGACCAAAGGAATGGAGTCTCAATGATGAAGGCGATGTAAGCTTCGTGAATCCTATAACGGGTAAGCGGGAGAATTATGGTCTCGTAGGTTATGACGAAAATGGTAACCCAAGGTATATAAGTGAGAAGGGTGATTATTATGACCTTGAAGATCTGCTTATAAGTTATGATAATGCAACCTCCAATACACAGTATTACCAGGATGCCAACAAAGGTCTTCAGGAATGGCTGGAAAGACAGCGCATAGAGAATTCCAAGCTTTCCAGAGATGGTATGCAGTATCTTGAGGATAAATGGAAGTGGGAAGCTCAGCAGGCAAAGGAAGAAAGAGAAGCCGAGCAGCTATTCAAGATGTGGCAGAAGTACGGTGGCGAGCTTGATAATAAGGAATCTATCAGGCAGGCCATGGAGAAGGCTATAGGAGAAGCTTGGAAGGATGCGGAAAAATATAAAGCCGATGGTGAATACTGGGACAAGATGACAAAAATCGCGGAAGTAACCGAGAAGGTTGCTGACTATAGTCTGACCGGACTTTCCTATGTTACCGGTAATACTAAAATCAAGGATATATACGACATAACAAAGAAGTATGCTTCCAATATGAGTCAGGCATATGCTGACGGCAAGGGCGCCGAAGGGATGGGGAAGGCTTTCCTTTCGACCTCTGCAGAAATGTGTATTGACAAAGCAGCAGGAGTTATGGGCGGAGATGGCTGGCATTGGAGTGCTAAGCTTACCGGAAAAGTAGGCGGCGAAGTATCAAAACAGGTTTGTAAGAATCTTGAGCAGGGAAAGAAATGGAACGACGGTCTGGAGAAGGCAGCGTTTAACGGAACTGTTGATTATGTGACAGATAAGATGGATAAGATTACAGGTGGAGCATCCGGTGAGGCTGCCAAGAAGGTCTGGTCCAACCTTGAAGAAGGAAAGGATTGGAGTGACGGAGTTGGTTCTGCGGCCTTTAACGGAGGCGTCAAGGGTGGAATTGATCATTTGGCTGATAAGGTCAAAGATATGCAGAAAGAAAACCGTATGGAAACCTTTAAGAATGATACTGCCAATATGGCAAGAGCCGAACAGAACGGAATGTCTAAGAAAGGTCTTGAGTCCCTGGAGAAATTAAGAAATGATACATGGGTTGAGAATAAGAAGGCAGAAGAAGCATTTGGACTTGTCACTGATGCTATAAAAAATGAATCTAAGGATATTTATGACAAGGTTACCGGAGAGATGGGCAAGTACGAACGCGATCTTACCAAGGAACACAATGAAAAAATGCTGAAGGATCTTGCCAACAGAAAGGCGGAGAATGCAAGGCTTGCTGAAGAAAGAAAGATCCAGGAATACAGAGATGCCATCAGAAGCAATGCACAGCAGCCACTTTAAAAGTATCCAGGAGTTTGTATCAGGTTTTCTATGAAAACCTGATATGCAGCGTCAGCCGAAGAAGAAGTAGAATTTCAACCGGGTGACGTTCCCAAAAAAGAGAGGACGGTTATGGAAGGATATAAATCATTCAGGGAAGCTGTAGAGAGCGTTAGCTCCGTGGCAGGTCCCTGGCAGGATATCTCCACGGGAGCATGGCTAAGCATTGACGACCTTCGTGAAATGGGAAGGGTGTATGATGAAACTACTGAACCAAGCGGGTGGCTCTATTTTGTGACCTTTGAAGAATCCGGTGAGATCTGTCTTGCTAACACCTGCACAAAAGAAATTAATTTTCTCTTTGTGCCGGAGGGAAGCAAGTATCTTGAACTTATCGGGGCACAGGAAAAACGAATTTACGAGATACGGCAGGCACTGGTACCGGTAGCATATCAGATGGTAATGGACAAGCTGGAAGAGATGCACGATGATCCTGAGAAATTTGTTGCTGCATTTGAAAGGGATTCGGAAATGCTTGCTGAAGATCTGCTTGCCCGTGCAGAGGATTTTATAAAACCCGGATCAAATCCTGTCAACGAAAACAGGATCAGAGACGATGATGCAGCAAAAGTATTTCATATGCTGAGGACTCCCGGGCTTGTCATGAAAACAGCGGCAGCCAGGAATGAACTTCGGAATTCACCGGAGCCGCTGATCGAAACGGATACCAAAACGGTATTGGAACGCATGGATTACTGCGGTATGAATTGACATATGGAACTTGCCGGGTTTTCTATGAAGACCCGGCATTCATCATCAGCCCATGACGGTTAATGAAAGATTCATATAAGAAATTGTCAGTCAGTCCGTTTTTTCAGGAAAGGGAACATTAAACGAATGTTAAACGGGCTGATAAGGGGCCATTAGGCGAATATCAAACGGGTAGATTTATTCAAGGGGAGGAAGGAAAAATGAAAAGAATCGTAATAAGGGGATTGATCGCGGCAGGGGTGGTTTCTGTACTTCTGTCGGGATGCGGAGGCACAACAGCCAAAACAGAGACTGAAGCTGCGAAGACAGAAGCAGTAAAGGCAGAGGCGGAAACGTCAAATGCTGAGACAGAAGCAGCAAAAGCCGGGACAGAGGTTTCAAAGGATACATCAGATAAGAACGGGGCAGAAGCGGCAAATGCCGACGCAGACGTTTCAAAGGATTTATCAGATAAGACAGTAACAGAATTACCAAAGGGTTCCGGTGAAGTAAATATCTACACTGCTGTGGATCAGGTGCATTCGGAGAAAATCTTCAAGGAGTTTGAGGAAGCCACCGGCATCAAGGTAAACCCTGTATATGATCTTGAAGCGAATAAGACAACGGGACTTACGAACAAGATACTCACTGAGATGGAACACCCGGTATGTGATGTATTCTGGAACAATGAATTCGCCCAGACCATAGAGCTTCAGAGGCAGGAGGCATTGGCACCTTACGTTTCACCTGTAGCAGCTGATATTCCGGATGCCTACAAGGATAAGGACGGATACTGGACAGCCTTTGGAGGAAGAGCCAGAACTCTGCTTGTGAACAAAGATCTTCTTGAAGAGAAGGATTATCCGAAGTCTATATTTGATCTTACAAGCGGGAAGTACGAGGGGGACCAGATAGCGATTGCATATCCCATGTTCGGTACCACCAGAACACAGGCTGCAGCCATTTATGCGGCTCTCGGTGCAGAAAAGGGAAAGGAGTTCTTTCAGAAGCTTAAGGACAGCGGAGTGCAGGTGGTGGACGGAAATTCAGTCACCAAGGATATGGCAGCTTCCGGTCAGGTAAAGATAGGTTATACCGATACCGATGATGCCAAAGAGGCTCTGGAAGACGGTGCAAATGTTGAAATGTGCTTCACCGACCAGGAGGAGGGAGGCATCGGCAACCTTATCACTCCAAACACTGCAGCTATGATAAAGGGCGCTCCCAATGAAGATAACGCAAAGATATTCATAGACTACATAATTTCTCTGGATATGGAGAAAGAGCTTATCGATATGGGCTTCTTTGACCTTTCCATAAGGCCGGATGCGGATGTAGATGGTCTTAAGGTTAAGGGTATGAATGTAAACCTTGTGGAAGTATATGATATGCTGGAGACAGCAAGCAATGACATGCAGGAAATATTCTCAGTACAGTAAAACACTAACAGTATGCCTTGTGTATATGCTGCTTACCTTTCTTCCCGTGATTCTCCTTTTTGGTTCGGGAAGAGGTGAGGGAGCAGTCTCTCTGAATGCACGCAGGGCGGGACTGATGATCAATTCCTTTGTGATAGCATTTTTTACTGTAGCAATCTGTCTTTTGATTGCGGTTTTTGCGTCACTGTGGATTTATACTGAATTAAACAGGCGGTCGCTGCTGCGCTGGTATTTTCTTATTCTGGCGCCGGTACCGCCATATATTTATGCTCTCTCGTACATGAATCTTCTCAGGTTCCTGGGCAGGTTCTTTCCGGCGGTTTTGAGATACCGGATGGCCGGTATATTTCCCTGTGTTGTGGTAGAGACCTTCGTATACCTTCCCTTTGCCTGTGCGGCGGCACTTATCGCCCTTGATCAGGTGAATGAAAAAGAATGGTCCGCGGCTTTGGTCCTGGAAAATGCAGACAAGGTATTTATCAAGGTGATATTCCCAAAACAGCTCCCCTGGCTTCTGGCCATCGGTGCCATCATTTTCGTTTTATCCATCACAGATTATTCCATCCCGTCACTGTTTCAGGTTAATGTTTATTCCATGGAGATATTCAGTGATTATTCGGCAGCAGGGCAAAGTGTACATTCTTTGTATCTTTCATTTCCGCTAATGCTTACATCTTCGATTGTGATCATTCTTTCACTTCTGCCGCTTAGGAATATTTCTTTTTCGATGAAGGCGGAGACTGGGATAAAACCTGTTTATTCGAATGGGCTGAAGGCGGCAGGGATAACGGCTGTTTTCTGTACATTACTTCAGATCATTCTTCCGCTTATCTCATTTATTCCTTCTGTTCAGGATTTGGGAGGAGATCTTGTTTCTGCCTCCTCAGAACTTTGGAATTCCTGTATTTCCGGCATGTTTGCCGTTCTGATTCTGACGGTGCCCTCAGCGGCAATGGCGCTTCTTCTTTCAAGTAATGACCTGCTATTAAAAGCCGCTGCCTGGATGATAGCTGTGCTTCCTTTATGTATCCCGGGGGTTCTGACGGGAATAGGAGTTTTGAAGCTTTTCAGTTCAACCCCTCTCTACGTTTTAAGAAGCGGAGCATTATTTCCTGCCACAGGTCTTGCCATACGATATATCCCCTTTGCTGTTCTCATACAGTACGGCTGTTATTTAAGGATAGACCGGGACAGGATCAGCGCAGCAGAGTTATTGCAGGATAGGAGGGGGAAAGCATTTATGAGAGTGCAGCTTCCGCTCATGTTGCCCGGGCTTGTCATTTCCGGAATAGCGGTTTTTCTGCTTGCTCTTGGGGATGTAGGTACGTCACTTGTGCTTATGATGCCGGGAAGGGAACCTATGTCCGTTAAGATATATAACTATCTTCATTATGGCTCCTCCGAAAAGGTGACGGCATTTTGTCTGATGCAGATGCTGGTGATCCTGGTGATGATGGGAGCCGTGTGTAATATTTCAAGATGGTTTCAAAGAAAGAATCCAACGTAGTAGTGATGGATGGCGTGACATCTTCCTATGGTATGGAAGGGGGAATCTATATGTTTGAAATAAACGGTATAACAAAAGAATATCCCTCTGTGAAGGCTTTGGATAATGTTTCCCTGAGTCTTGATGATGGTGAGCTCATATCCATACAGGGAGAGAGCGGGTGCGGTAAATCAACACTTCTCCAGATAATTGCCGGCATCATAACGGCTGATTCCGGAACCATCACAAGAAATAATGTTCCGCTTCCGGAAGTTCCTCACAAAAGAGGAGTTGCCATGGTATTCCAGGACAGTCTTTTGTTCAATAACATGACGGTGGAGGAGAATATTTTATTCGGCTGCCCTCACAAGGACAGGAAACACAGGGACAAGATCGTTAATGACCTTGCTCTGGCTTACGGCATCGGCGATTTACTTAAGAGGTATCCATTCCAGATATCCGGAGGACAGGCCCGCAGGGTGGCTCTCGCAAGAGCACTTGCCTGTGAGAGGGAGCTTTTACTGTTGGATGAGCCTTTTTCAAATCTTGACAAAGACCTGAAGGAAAACATTATCAAATGCACCAGGGAATTCTGTGAAGGAAGGTGTGCCGCTATTCTTGTGACTCACAGTGAAGCGGAAGCACTGAAGTTTGCAGATAGACACCTGTACATGGAAGAGGGCCGCATACTATGACAGACATTTACACATGGAAGAGGGTCACATACGGTGAAAGATATTTATCATCACTGGTGTGAAGCGGTACAAAGGTGGAGGACCGGAGAATTGTATGAATAAAAAGAGCATATTGATACTTGTAATATTATTCGGACTGCTCACGGCTTCAGGTATCGCCTATCAGTTCATAACAAGAAAGCCTGCTGCGGAAAAGGATGAGGCATTATCGGTATTGATGGCGGGAACGGAAATATCTGCACTATACGATGACGGAGAGAAGGTTTGGGCAGGCACGGGTGAAGGAGTATTCATTATCGACCGTGATACCGGAGAAACCTTGAAAAAGCTGGAGCCGGATATACATATGATATTTTCTGCCATGATAACAAAGACAGAGGACGGGCTTGTCTGGGTAGGACATGAAGACGGGTTAAGTGCATTTGACAGGGGATATAATGAGGTATACAGGATCTGTTCTCCGGAAATTCCGGAGGGACGTGTAAATACGCTTCTTGCGGAGGATGACGGACTTTGGGCAGGAAGCCAGAACGGAGCTGCACATCTGAGCAGTAAGGACGGCGCCTGGGTGGTGGATAAAATAATTACGAAGGAGACCGGACTTTCAGAAGATGTTGTACAGGTCATCCGGAGAGTCGGTGATGAACTGTGGTTCGGCTCCTACCTTGCAAGGGATAAGGGAGGCATTAGCATACTTTCGGATGCAGGATGGAGTTACCTTAGTGTTGAAGACGGAATTCCCCACAGCTATATAAATGCGATACTTCCGCTGTCAGACACTAAAGTACTCATAGGAAGCGGTCAGATGATATACGGTGGTTTAAGCATTGCCGAAAAAACAGCCGGTAAATGGACCATAACTACTAACAGGGATCAGAATGACGGCATTCCGGGGATGAAGGTGCGGGATCTTTTCCTGGATTCTGCCGGACGTCTATTTATCACTACAGAAGCAGAAGGAATCATTATCCTGAAAAGTCCCGATGAGCTTGATACAACACCTCTTGAAGGTCCGATTCTGACACAGGAAAACGGACTTTCAGACAATGAGGTTAAATGCATCATAGAATGCGATAAGTGCTATTTCTTCGGATGTAAATACGGACTTACGAGATGGGAGAAATAATGAATAAAAAACTGATCATTTTCATAACGATGATATTTTCCGTAATCATTTTATCCGGATTCTCGAGCTGTCACGGGCCTCAGTATGAGGAAACCGAAAAAACAGAGATGGAGGAAAAGGGCAGGGAGGTAATGCAGACATGGCTGGACGAACATATTCCTGGTGCGGAGGTACTTTCAGCGGAGGCATACATCGAGAGGTATCCCAGCGGCCCCTATTACCTCACAGATATTGTGGACGGAAGCTTTAATGACGGAGAAATGGAGAGGAAGTATGAGGTTAAGCTTGGAAACGGGAAAGTATTTCTCGAGGGAGACATGTATCTTCTTGCAGAACAGGTAAAGCCTTATCTACTGGAACATTTAAAGCTTTCTGAGAAAAGCTCCGAGTGTGTTTTCACCGGATTTAATGTTTCTCTGCAGGAAGAAGCAGATCTTTTCCGTAAAGGGAAGGCGTATAGTGAAAAGTCTGTGGATTTAGGAATGCTTCCCGGAGAACTGGTGCTGGCGCTCACAGAGGCAGATCCGGATAGCATGAAGGAATTCCTGAATCAGAAGGAGGAAGCTGCCATCAGCTGGAATCAGGAAGCCTGTGACCTTATGAATGATTTTATAAGGCATCCGGAAAAAAGGCCGGAGATGCATGTAAACGGAGACATTAACATTCCCGAAGATATCAATCTCCAAAAATATGATATGGCTTTTTTTGATGATTTAAATGCAAAGGAAGGATTGTATTTCCGATATCTTTCCCTCTGTCAGCACCCGGGTAAGAAGCAAAAGGATATATTTTCGGCAGAAAGTATGGGACCATACTATATAGAGGTCAGGTGCAGCGGCAGAAGCACCGAATACGAGCGATATGTAAGGAAGCCCTTTGAAGATTTCTTCATAGAGTATGAGGAGGAATACTATCGGGAGGAAAGTCGTAACGGTACTATAACTGTTAAAGAGCAGTACAGTAATGATGTGGAACAGCTTACCATGAACAGGACGGAGAATGGGTACAGCTTCAGTTTCATGGATAATGACTGGTTCATATTTACGATATTAACAGACGGAAGCTCAAAGCTTTACGAACATGAATATACCGACCGCTTCGATCAGGCCGCGAATATAGGTTCAGGCTCCTATGGAGGTAATCGTTATATTGATCATGAGCTTCACTGGAAGAAGAGAGATGATGGTGCATTGACACTTGCCAATTCTGACGGTATTGCAGCCTGGTTTAATAATGCGGATGAGCTCGTTATAAGGGATTAATATTTTGAAATGTTTATCAAAAATATGGTATAATATAAGACGTATATTGCTCGTTCAGACGGTAGATTGAGATAAGGAAATCAGTTCGGAATGAAAAGCAGGGAAATAATAGGCAAATTATTACATTTCATGGTGGACAACACTTTTTTGTTTACTGTTGCCATAATGTGTCTGGTACATGTAGTACTGCTGATGATAACGTGGTATGCAGGTGTGTTTCCTTTGACTTTATTTAATATCCTGAGCGTGATCATATACCTTGTCTGTATTTTTCTGTGTATGCGCGGTCACATAATGCCGGTTTATATGAGCATCATCATAGAGGTAAGCATTTACTCAACCATAGCGGTATATTATATCGGATGGAAAAGCGGTTCTTATAATTTCCTGTTCTCAATCGTCCCCATAATCATATATTTTGGCAGCTATCTTTTTAAGGGGATACGGAGATGGATCATAGTCCTGACTCTTGCGTTGATATTTAATCTGTATGCATTATTGTATATCAGGTATTCGAATGTGAATCCGGTTTTTGAGATGCCGGGTACGGTAAGAAACATTATGATGATCTTTTCATCATTTGTAATGTTTTTCAGCGTCGTATTTTACAGCTCGATATACATTATTTCTAGCGAAATCGAAATGATGGGGCTCGAACTGACCAATAAACAACTGTCGGCTGATGCCTCTGAGGATGCCCTTACAGGTCTTTTGAACAGACGCGGTTTTATCCCGCGGGTTGAAGCACTTATGCAAAGTGAAAAGCCAAAGCATTTTTGCGTAGCTTTCTGTGATATCGATAATTTCAAACTTATAAATGATACCTATGGACATGACTGTGGTGATGAGGTATTAAGGCACGTCACCTCATTGATAAAAAATGAAATGAGAGATTGTGACATATGCAGATGGGGAGGCGAAGAAGTCGTCATCCTGATGAAGGATTATGATGTTGCTTCAGCAAAGCAGAAAATTGAAGCCCTGAGAAAGCTCATAGCAAGCTCACCGGTTGTCTTCTTTAATAAACGCATTTCAGTAACCATAACGATTGGTCTTACCAAATATATGGAAAACTTCAGAAAAGCTGAAGATTTGATCAAAATTGCTGACGAGCGTATGTATTACGGAAAGCAGCACGGTAAGAATGTTCTGGTCTTTGAGGATTGAAAAAAACCGCTCGAACTCTCTCAGGGTTGGAGCGGTTTTTATAGAATTAAAATGAAGGAGAAGTTGTTATGAAAAAGAAATGTATCATGATTATCGCAGCCGTTGCTGCTGTATCGCTTTCTGCCTGCACAGGCAATAACAGTATCGCAGTACCTGAAGCAACTACCCGGGCAGAGTCAACTGTTGCCGAAGCAATCTATGATCCTTCGACTCAGCCCGGTGCAAATATGCCTGAGGACGAAACAATACCTGAGGAAAAGATTGATATCGATATAAGTGACTGCAAGGATTTTGATCAGATTATCGATAAACTCTCAACTGATATGGGATATGCTGAGATAAAGATGGGTGGTACAGATGTACTGCTTGTGACTCCGGGAACTTTTAAAGGTGATGATAAAGGTACCAGAGCTGCTACTATAGCAGAGGTATACTGGATCGATAAAGATAATAATTTAAAAGATGGTGGTCATGTCAGATCCGGAGGCACAGCGAATCCCCTTACTGCCGCTGGAGATTACATTTATGCCAGCGGACATCATTATGTAAAGAGATATACATTAAAGGATGATAGCCTGGTGATCGATCTGGAGGCTTCGGAAAAGTTTGATGAGAAGGGTAATGTTACCTATTACCTCCATTCAGATCTCCGGGATGTTGATGCAGATGCTGATGGAAAAGTTAAAGACGATTCGGCGCTCAATGATCTGAATAAAGAAATGTGGGAAGCAGATATCGTCGGATTTACTGTGATAAAGTAAGTAACGATAGCCGCGTTTTGCTGTATCTTGATGAAAGGGTTATATGTTGAACTGGAAAAAGCATAATATTCGAGAAGAGTTTTATTTTAAAAAATCCTATATGGAACACCGGCTTCAGAAAGATGTGATGGAGGATGGGATTGCCTATATACCGTGCAGGGTTGAGGGGATTAACGACATCATAAGCAAATTCGGCATTAAGGGATGCGAGTCTCTGGATGGAGAGTTTAAGGATTATATATTGGATTTTATCGACTGCATTCCGGAGGAATATCCTATTGTACTTGAGATACACGGTCCGAAATTTACAGATGAAGAAAAAAACTTAATCACTGAGACCATAGAGTCGGATGCAGACTATCTACTCGGTAAAACAGAAGCTGAGAACAGGTATCACAGAAAAGTATTCTGGTGGATGGCAGTGGGAACCATAGGATCAGGGATCTTACTTGGATTGATCAGAAAAATCATATCTGATGATATACCTATTGAGTTTTTCTATGTATTATTCTGGCTCTTTGCGGATGCGTTCGTCAGGTATCTTTTTATAGAAAACTCTGATTATCAAAACGAAAAAATCCGTTCCGGCAGGATTGCCAGTATGAAGGTGGAATTTGTGGAAGATTCGCCCGAACGGGCAACCCATCCACTAACAAATACGAGTGGAAGAAGTTCTCAGGGGATGACCGCCAGACTATGGTCTTCGACGATGCCATCGGAATGCAAAAAGATCTGTTCGGAAGACGTGAGGATCTGATGATGTCCTGGGCAGAGCGCCTTGGAAACGGTTCTTCCAAAAGGGTCTGCTAATAAATCATTATAATCAGTTTAGGAGCCGAGTAGATCTGCATCAGTATGTCAGAGATAAACGGCGAAAAACATGCCAGGAAAGAGAGGCTATGAATAACTTGTACAAAGAAACCTACGCTGACCTTGTGGTCTTCGGAAAGAAAAATGAATCTGTGAAATGTAAAAACCTAAGAAAGCTCTTAAAAAGGGCTTTCTTTTTTTGCTTACAGGTAATGTGTCACATTTATATTGACACGCAAATCATTTGATGCTACACTGATGTCATATTGAATGTGACACAGAAAGGAGCGAATATCATGAAAAAAATAACACTTGAAGATGCTTTGAAAAAGATCAAAAAGCTGGAAGAAGAGAATGCTAAGCTCAAAGAAGAACTTGAATACTACAAAAATAGAAAAATCGGCGGAAGAAAGAAACATGACGAGCAGTGGATGCAGGGCTATAACGACTTCGTTGTCCTGTATGAAGGTGGAAAGACCATAATGGAAATCGTAGAAACCGGTTTATGCAGCCGTAGGACAGCGTACAGATACAAGTCATATTATGACGAGCTCAATAAGTCTAAAGAGGATAAAAAAATCAAGGAGGTTTTAGAAGAAAATGATAGTCCAGAGAGTAGAAAAACATCTGATAAAACAGAATAATCCGTTCTACTCAATGTTCTGCGATTTTACCCATAAATCAAAGAATCTCTATAATCATGCAAACTATCTTGTTCGGAACGAATTTGTCAAAAATGATAAATGGCTTCGATACGGGGATATGGATAAGCTATTGAAAGCAGATACAGATTTCAATGATTATAGACAAATGCCTACAGCTCAGTCAGCTCAGCAAATTCTTCGTTTGTTGGAAAAGGATTGGAAATCATTCTTTGCAGCTATTAAGGATTGGTCTAAATATAAAGATAAATATCTTGGCAGACCAAAACTCCCTGGGTATAAACCAAAGGATGGCAAACATATCCTGATTCTCACGAATCAAAATGTGAAGCTTAAAGATAAAGGTCTAAAGTCAATGAATCAGTACTATAACAAGATGATCTCCCGTTATCGTGAAGTTGCAAAAAGGATGAATGATTCTGATTACAGCAACAGGATGGCTGCTCTTACAAGAAAACGTAATCACAAGATTGATGACTATATGCATAAGGCAAGCAGATATGTTATTGAGTATGCGGTTTCTATTGGGGCCAGCACCATTGTGATAGGCAACAATAAAGAGTGGAAACAAGAATCCAAGCTTAGTAAAGTGGTCAACCAAACATTTATAGGAATACCACAGAAGCGCTTTATTGAGATGATTCAGTATAAGGCTCAGGATATAGGATTAAATGTAATCCTACAGGAAGAGTCCTACACAAGCGGCACAAGCTTCCTGGATAAAGAAGAACCTATTAAGGCTAATTACAATAAGTCCAGACGAGTAACAAGAGGCCTGTTTGTGAGCAATAAAGGGATTAAGATAAATGCCGATGTAAATGGTTCATACCAGATACTTATGAAGGTATTTCCTAATGCATTTGCAGAAGGAGTAGAGGGTGTAGCGTTACACCCAGTTAGAGTAAACGTGGCGTAAGCTCGTTGACTGACAAATGTATTATTTATTAAAGCTCTTTAATAATGATGAATATTAATGAATAAAACAATAACGTGGTAACAAAGAAGCTGGAGCTTGCCGGGGTGACAGATGAAGAGCTGGAGCTTGAGGATGCTACAGATTACTGGAAGTATCATCGACTAAGTGATGTGCTGAAGGATACAAGCGTGAAAGCCATAGCGAATGTCTACATCGAAGATTTGGAGCTTGGAATCACCGCCTTGTTGCCGGATCTGACAGGGGCCTTTGACATTAACATATACAGCACTCAGAAATTATTGTGGGATGCTGTGCTTAAAAAAGCCGGTATTGTTGACACAAAGAGGATATGATATGCAGAGCTACAGAGCAAGAGTTGCGCTTATCACAGGTTCCGGAAACAGCGTAACAAATTCTTTTAATAAGTGGGCGCCGGATGGTGTGGATTTTGCGGCTTCAAGAGTGGAAATCGAAGGTGCAGCACCGGAAAGTCTTATTCACATGAGCGGGCAGGTGGCATCCGAAGCCCTGAAATTTAAAAACAAGCATTATGATCTTGTGGTGTACAGCTGCACATCGGGAAGCTGTATTCAGGGAGAAGAATATAATCGGACACTTATTCGTCAGATTGAAGAGGGCAGTGGCTCAAAGGGATTAACCACAAGCCGCGCGGTACAGGAAGCTTTTGAAGCGTTGGGATGTCACAATACAGTGGTTTTGACTCCATATCCCGAAGATACAAATGAACTGGAACGGCAGTTTCTGGAGAGTCTTGGGATACATGTCCTTTCTATCAAGGGAGTAGGTTTTCATCAGGATCATAAGAAATATACATATGCAGATCCAAGATTCATATATCGAAATGTGAAGGCGCTGGACCGGTCAAGGGCGGATTCTGTTTTTGTTAGCTGTATGGCTTTGGATACTTTTGATCTGATAGATGTTATGGAAAAAGACTTCTCTCTGCCTGTGATTACAAGCAGGCAGGCGACTTTTTGGGCGGCCTTAAGACATTGCCGGATTAATGACAGCATCGAAGGTCTGGGACAGTTATTAAAGCTTAGGTGAATAGTGTGAAAAATACTTTTCATCACTATTTGTGCCGCCGACCAAAGGCGGCGGCTTCGTTGAGGGAGATAAGGATGAATACCGGTATTATTGCATGAATCTGGTTCGCAACAGATATGCTGTAATTAATTTTTCATATCGTCTGGCGCCGGAATATCCATTTCCTGCATGTGTTTCAGATCTGGAAAAGGTTATGCACTGGGCAGACAAACACAGTGCAGAATATGGGCTTGATACAGCCCATGTTTTTGCATTGGGAGATTCCGCAGGTGGTCATATCCTGGCATTATATGCTGCACTGATAACAGGTCCGAATGATGACGGCCTGTACATAAATCATCCAAAGAATGTATCATTGCGAGCTTTAGGACTTAACAGTGCAGAGTTGCAGATTCCGGAAGTCAAAAAACTGTCAACGGCACAGAGGCACATGTTCTCTGACCTTATGGGGCAGGAACTCAGTGAACAGCTACTTGATAAGGTGCGGCTTGAACATCGTATAACAAAGGATTTTCCGGCTGTATATATGATAGCCGGTAATAAAGATCCTATGTGCGCCCGTATTCCTGCTTTTTGCAGGCTTTTGTCTGAAAAAGGGGTTGAACACAGGTGTAAAATATATGGAACAGAGGAATCCCCTCTTGGCCATGTGTTCTTTTTAGACATTCGAAAGAAGATCAGTGAAGAAGCTACAAATGATGAATTAAATTATTTCATGGAAATGTACTCCCAGAAGAATATTTAACAGGCAAAATCAAAGCTCCGGATGTCGGCTGGCTGATTTATTGGCTCCATAGGATACGAATACGGCAATGTCTCCGCCTGCTCCGGGAATGGCACCGATGAATGTACCGATGATTGAACCGCTTAAGATATTGGGCCATATCTTCTTAATGGTTTTCATAAAAAGTTTTTTGCTATGGTAAACCATTTGGTATTTCTCCAAATGGTTGTAAATCAAATGCGGGATTATGATTACAATTTGACCTCATAATAATCCTGAATGTAATCGATGAAAGCAGATACTGCATTTGATATATATCTGTCGGGATGACTCAGGATGTAGAAGGTCCTAAGGCTTTCTTTGTCCTCCAGCTTGAAATAGTTTAGATTTGAATCCTCATGTTTAATCAGGCGGTCACTTATAAATGTGGCGGCATAACCGGACTCTGCCAGATGGTGTGCAGTTACAAGCTGTGACAGCTGTATCTTTACAGATGGAGAGAAACCGGCATTTTCAAAAATCTTCATTGAGCGGTCATAGAGATTATTTCCTTCTTCAAGAAGAATAAACATAAGGTTCTTAAAACTTGAAACTGAAACTGCAGGATATTCCGGTGCCAGATGTTTTTTGTTGATTATATCGGCAGCACTTAAAGTACAACCCAGGATTTCCTCCGGTATGGGAATCTGTTTCGGAACAGCCACAAGCAGATGGTCGGTAAAAAGCTGGAAGCCTTTAAAGTTAACTATGATGCCCGGGTCACAGCTGATGCTTAAGTCAATAGTCCTTTCTTTAAGCATTGATTCCATCTGGTAAGCACTTCCTTCTTTGAGACTGATCTTCAGTTCGGGATATTCCTGATTAAAGCCTGCCAGGATGTCCGGAAGAATATATGAATTGATATAATTTGTTCCACCGATAGATACAGTTCCTGTTTTGAGGGACCTGATATCTTCAATCTGCTGTGAAAGATCCTGCTCAAGATACTGGGTTTTCCTGATGGCAGCTATATATATCTCCCCGGCAGGGGTAAGACGCATAGGCCGGGTACTTCGGTCAAACAGAGGCATTCCTAAGGAAGCCTCTGTTTTTTGTATGGCCATACTTAGCGCAGGCTGGGATATAAAAAGCTTAGCTGCGGCTTTGGAAAAATTCCCTTCTTTGTATAACGTGTAAACATAGTGCATATCCTGTTGCATATGGGCCTCCGAGGTTTCATTTTATGATGCGTAAATTACTAACCGAAGGATGTGAAATCCTCAAGTCACATTCCGGAAAGACGATATATATACTATAAGTATATACTTATATATATGTAAATACTATTGATTGGATTTTATAATGTCTCCGACGTAAAGTAAAGCCATAGAGTTTGAACACAAGGTAAACAGTCTTTACTGAAGGAGGCTAAGTATGCAGATAAACGCTTTAATGATGGATAACACTGATAACGTTGTAACCTGTATGACAGAGGTTAAAGCCGGTGAACAGGTCAATTATATGAAGGATGACAAGGTCTGTTCCTTAGTGGCAGAGGATGACATTCCATTTTGTCATAAGATTGCGTTAACATATATCCCAAAGGGAGGTCGGGTTATCAAGTATGGTGAGAGCCTGGGTGAAGTATCGGAAGATATAGGAACAGGTCACTGGATAGCAGAACATAATCTTTTCAGTGTATCAAGAGATTATGACAACGAGCTTGTCGGGGATGATTTCGTAATGTGCGCAAAGCAGTCTGAGGGTGCACCTGAGCTCGAAGGATTTAAGTTTTGGGGATATAGAAGAGCAGAGGGACGTCCGGGTATCCGTAATCACGTTCTGATCCTTCCTACATGTGCCTGCGGAAGCGAGAGTTCCAGAATAGTTGCCAGTCAGGTCAGGGGAGCTGTAAATATCGTATTTAATACAGGTTGTTCCGATGTTGCGGCAAATACGGAAATGAGCCAGAAGGTGCTTACAGGATTTGCATGCAATCCCAATGTTTACGGAGTTGTGATAATCGGACTTGGATGCGAGACTGTACCTCATATGAAGCTAAAGGAAAAAATACAGGCAATGACAAGCAAACCTGTGGTCTCCTTTGGCATACAGGATGAAGGCGGAACACTTAAGACTATAGAAAAGGCAGTAAGAGCAGCCAGAGATATGGCATCCGAGGCAGCAATGCAGCAAAAGGAGTTATTCCCGGTTTCTGAATTCTTCCTTGGCATAGAGTGCGGCGGTTCAGATGCAACTTCAGGTATAGCAAGCAACCCTGCAGTTGGTGAACTTAGTGACATTCTTGTAGACATGGGGGCCACCACCATGATGAGTGAATCCATTGAATGGATTGGCGGAGAACATGTGCTTGCAAAGAGAGCTGCCAATGCTGAGATTCATAATCAGATCATAGAAGTATGCCGCAGCTATGAAAATCATCTCACTGCAGCCGGACAGGATTGCCGTGCCGGACAGCCTACTCCCGGAAACAAAGCCGGCGGTCTTTCAACACTTGATGAAAAGAGCCTTGGCTGTATCAGAAAAGGAGGTACCCGCCCTATAGTTGAAGTTCTTGAACAGGGTAAACGCCCGACAAAGAGAGGTGCTGTTGTGATGGATACAGCCGGCTATGATATTTCCTCAGTAACATCCATGGTTGCAGCAGGATGCCAGGCAGTGATATTCACTACCGGCAGAGGCACCCCTACCGGAAATGCTATCGTTCCCGTTCTCAAAGTAACAGCCAATGAAAGAACCTATAACAAGATGGAAGACAATATGGATATAGACCTTAGCGCTATTGTACGCGGTGAAAAAACTTTCCGTGAAATGGGCAAAGAAATAGTCGGAAACATTGAAGACATCTGCAACGGAAAAATGACAAAGGCTGAAGCATTCGGATTCTCTGATATAGCAGTGGATCATGTGTGCAGATACGTATAAGGGAGGGGAAGAATCATGTCACAGGCTACAATTACACTTATCATCCTGGCGGTTGCCATAACACTCTTTATAGTTGATAAATTCCCAATGGGACTGGTTGCCTTTTGTGTACCACTTGTATTGTATTTCACAGGGATTATTGAGGCAAAAGATATATTTGAATCTGTCATTAACAGTAACGTTCTGCTCATTTTGGGAATGTGCGTTATCGGAGCTGCCTTCTTCAAAACAGGGCTTGCTTACTCTACAAGCCGCTTGATGCTTAAGCATACCAAAAGTCCGAAAGGTTTAATGCTGGTAGTATTCCTTTTGGCAGGTATTATGTCCGGTTTTGTTTCAAACAGCGGTACTGTTGCTATATTGATTCCTATAGTAATGGGAATTGCCTCCGGTGCAGGAATTAAGCCGATAAAACTTCTTCTTCCACTTGTTGCGGGAGCTACCATAGGAGCAGACATTTCCATCATTGGTTCGCCGGGTAATCTCATAGCAAAAAACACTATTGAGGAATTCAGCAATGGGACAATGACAGTTGGATTTTTCGAATACGCAAAGATCGGTATTCCAATGCTTATTGCGGTAGCAGTGGTTTATTACCTTGTGGGAGATAAACTAATTGCAGACAGAGATGCAGGTGATAATGTTTCTGATAATCAGGATTACAGCAATATACCGCAGTGGCAGAAAGCGACAACATTTGTGGTAATGGTACTTACCATCGCCGGTATGGTTATGAAGGATTACCTTAGTTTTCTTCCACCAATACATATCACCGCCTGCTGTGGTGCTGTAGCAATCGTTCTGGCAGGTATCCTTTCTGAGAAGGAAGCATTTGCATCCTTTGAGATACTGACAGTTTTCATGCTTGCATTCATGATGCCCCTTGGAAATGCTTTGAACAATACAGGAGCCGGAAAGATGATTGCTGATACGGTTATAAGCCTTACCGGTAATTCAAGCCCTACAGTTCTTATGGCTGCACTTTGGATACTTACCTGGGGTCTTACTCAGGTCATGAGTAATACAGCTGCCTGCACACTTCTCTGCCCTATTGCATGGACAATAGCAGAAGCATTGGGAGCTGATCCACGAGCTGTAGTAATCGCAGTATTTATTGCCAGCAGCGTAGCTGTTTGTACACCTATGGCTATACCTGCAAACTCAATGATCATCGGTCCGGGAAATGTTCGATTCAAAGACTTTATTAAACCGGGACTTGTTGTAAGCGCAGTGTGCTTCGTGGTAAGCATGATACTTCTTCCGATGTTCTATCCGTTTTATTGAACTGTTAGAAATGTTTCTACAATGATCTGAATTTTCTAAGTGCATAAAAGCTGTGAAGAATGATATGAACTTACTCAATTCCGGTGGGTAAAACAGGATATCATTCGGAAACCCGGGCTGGATTGACGATATTTTCCTGTTATGCTAACATGATTAAAAATCCTTGCACTGCAAAAACACATAAGTGTCATCTACAGTACAAACTGAGCAGGCAGTACTTTTCTAAGATGGAAAATGTATGTAGCCGGGTCGCTAAACGACAGCAGAGAAGTCTAAAACGCATCTGCGGGACAGTAGTATGTTCCGGGGTGCGTTCTTTTACCTCGATATGGATGATAATACCATACTAGGAGGTAATGTTATGGAAGAAACCAGGATCATCAAAAAGCTGTCTCGAGTCGGAATCTGGGGTAATGTTTTACTCGCCGGATTTAAATTAACCGCAGGCATCATTGGAAACTCCGGTGCCATGGTTTCTGATGCTGTACATTCACTTTCAGATGT
>Ga0256404_1003734_pt1 | contig 30220 bp, 35 predicted proteins | sample RumenRJG_01DNA_FD_185990 | JGI IMG/M metagenome (GOLD analysis project Ga0256404, IMG submission 185990) | Bovine rumen microbial communities from Lethbridge, Alberta, Canada - RJG_01 | ecosystem: Host-associated > Mammals > Digestive system > Stomach > Rumen | place: Canada: Alberta | collected...
TGGAGGCCAACACCATCGAGGCGGGCTGTGAAAAGATACTTAGAACTGTCGTCCTTGGCTTGGAAAAGGGAAGCGTTGGTGACCTTCTTGCCATTCTCCGTGACAAGCTGTGGCTCCAAACTCTTCTTGACTTCCTTGGTGAGATAATCGTAAAACTCTGGACGAATGTCCTTTGGATGGTAATAGCGGACTTGCTTGCTGTCATCACCAGGAACTGTACCTTGGAATGAAATGTTATCGTTCCAGTTGTAGACGCGGCTGAGGGAAATTCCTTGGTTACCAGCACTCGCAACAACACCTTCCTTTGTTCCGAAATTGGGCAATGGAGCGGACTTTACTGACCCCATCAAGGCCTTGATGTCTGCAACGAACTTGTCCTGCTCACTTTGGTTGGCAACCTTGGGGTCATTCCTTTCAGTTACCTTGCCTGCAAGCTCAGCTGCCTTCTTGTTTTTGGCAATCTGTGCAATGGCTGTAAGCTCCAAGACATCCTTGTAAATTTTGTCAAGACCACGGGAAGAAAAATCCCTTAATTGCATTTTTTCTCCTTCGGTGGTTTGAAATGTAACACGTCCGCGAAGGACATTCAAGCCAGTTAGTCCGACTTCCTTGCCCTTAGCATTCTCCGATTTCAAAACTTCCTTGCCAAAATTGGCTACGAAGGCATTGTGATTGTTCTTACCGGCAATGGTAACGACATCGGTTGTAAACTTGTCACGCTGCTCCTTCGTGCTCTTCGTGACTTTGCTTTCCACGTTGTCATTGACAGTCTTTTCCTTTGACGCGGCCTTTGGCTTGGTCAAAGAGGCTTCTTCCTGTCTCACCTGCGGTTTTTTCTCTGTGGAATTCATATTTGTAATTTTATCTTTGGTGGATTGTATCAATTCGGAAGGGGGAAAATCATGGATGACTATACGGTGACCTGCACGCACGAGTTTGGGCAGATACGTGTCCAAAGTATGGTGGGGAAACCTCGTCATCTCCTTGATGTACGGGGTATACTCCTTCGACTTCACAACAGACAGTCGCAGGATGTTGCCGATGGCAATTGCATCCTGATTGTAGGCCTCATAAAAATCTCCTTTGTGAAAGAGAAAAAGACATCCCGGATGCTTGACCTTCATGTCGTCAAAGAAACTTTGAAAATTATCCCATTTCTGAACAGAGGCAGACTGGGGAACGGAAACGGACTCATGGACGGAATCCGGCTTTTGATTTTCTATTTTCATAATGGATGATGGGGAAAAATCGATACTGATTAGAGAATCTTCATTTACAGCATCCTTTGCCATGCGATTAGCAAATAGGGGCATAAGATACTTGGCGGCCAACTGTTCCTTGGTCGCTGTATGGGTTTCGAAATATGAATGGAGGTCGGTAGCGGCAACTGGCAAGGAAAGTTTCTCGGAGGCACCATTCCCAATCGTTGCACCTACTTTCCAAATTTTGTCCGTGTCCTTGAAAATTCGAATATCTTGCAGCGGTGATGGATTTGGCAACTCATATCTCTGATAGGCAGATGCCAAATGAAGACGCTCGCCCAGCTTGTTCTCGACAAGTTGCGCGGGTGTGACAACACGGTCAAAGAAAGCTTCCAAGGATGCGCTATCCATGAGGGCAGACATCTTGGTGCTGCCCACCTCCACATACATCTTGTACTTGCCAAAATCCTCTCGGTTCTCGTCACGCTCCTTGAAGACGTGGAATTTGTCTATCTTGCGACCGTCAGAAAGCAAGTTTGATGACAGGAAAGCTTCCTTCGAAACTTTCGGCAGCAGTTTGGTGGGATAATAGGTTTTCATCAACTTTCCGATTTCCTCTACTCCCGACCGAAGTGTCTCGACGTCAGCTAAACGCATGAGCTTGGGATGAAGTTGCAGACCTCCGACGCGTGCGGTGAAATACCATGTCCCCGGTGTAGTGGAACTCTCAAAAGCATGGGCATGGGTGACCTTCTCTCCATTGACGGTAACCATCTGGGGAGATCTTGACCTTATGACATTGGCGATGGGCTTTTTCTCGGAAGCAACATTTTTTTTGTTTTCTGTGCGAGAGGCTTCCTTGATGGTTTTCTTCTTGGCTGTACTTACAGACTTTTTGGACTTTGACTTTTTCTTCCCTTTCGTCTTTTGTGAGAGGCCATTGTCCAATTGAACGAAGTTGGCTTCCTTGTTGTCCTTGTACCGCTTGGTGTTACAGAGAACTGCAAGAATGGCATCACTGGAAGACAAGGCCTTGACAGCAGCCATTGCCGTGTAACCTGTGTCGAGAACATTGTCGACAACGATAGGGACGATGTTCTCTGAAAGCGGACGTTTCAAATGGAATATGATGTGAATGCCTTCGGGCTTCAGTTCGTTCTTCTTGGCATGATATAGGGGGATGTGCCTATTGCCAGTGAGTACATCTTCTGTCTCCATGTGAAGCCTCGCTCCGATAGCTTCACACAAATCCTTTGTATACCCTGCTGTTCCTTCATGCCCTGGTACAGGTATAAGGACGCATTGTCTCCCTGCTGCCACTTGGGCTATCATGGGAGACATCATTTCTGCTGCTCTGCTGATACTCTCGGCATTGCCTGACTTCAAGCCATGGGCAAGTGTCCTTATCGTGTTGTCATACTGCGAAAAAGAAACAAATGGGAATGGCTCCTGCCCTTGTCCGCTGGTAGTACTCTCAGAAAGTGACTGTACATCGGGACGGACAATATGGGTCCTGTCCAAATCTTTTTTAAGATCCGGACTTGGCGTAATTGAAGTGGATGGAATTGCTCCGTTGGCGAGAGCGTAGTTTCCCCGATGCATAGTATAAAAGTTTATGCATCTTGAAATCTGCCCTAACGAGACAGACGGGGAATTATATTAAAGATAACCTATAAAAAGTCGGTTACGCCAACTGATAAGGTATTATGTTAAAGGTATCCCTTTTCAAGATTTGATTAAGTAATTAAGCCATGGAAATCACTCATTTCCATGCGAGGACAAAAAAGCTATTTGTGGCTACATCTTCAAGCCACCGGCCATCTTGCGCTCTTCTTTTTGCTCTTTCTTCTGTTCAGTCTTTAGACTATAAGGAGCCTCCAGCTTATTAACGACTTCCTGATATTCCCAACGGTTTTTGTCGGTCATCACATATCCCATAAAGCCTACATGACTGTCATCATAGCGGATCATCTGCTGTTTCTTCCATTCGTCCATGTCTCCGTTGACAACCTTGAAGCCCTGCGGCTCCTTATTGTCGACACCGACCGTGACTTTCTGATCACCGACTTCAAGGACGACAGGTTTGCCTTCCTTAATGGCATCCTTCTGGTTCTGACCAAGGGATATATCCTTTATCTTCTCCAACTGCGCTATCTGCTCTGGTAGCTTCAATGTACTGACATTGCGCTTGATAAGGGATTTCGTCTCCCTGTCCAATTGAATGTATTGCATCCGACGGACTCCGTTGTCATTGACCTCCTTGCGTAAAACCTCGCCCTGTCGAAGACTGGACAATTCGCGCTCATTGAGGCGCATGTCGTTGACTACGTCCCTACGGACGGGATAGGTCATCAGCGATATCTTTCCGTCTCGGTTTCGCATCATCTGCAGCTTCATGGGGACGGCATATTCTGTTCCGCTTCTCGACCTGACATGTGCCTGTATCAAGGGAGTGACCTTACCGCTCATCAATGGCTCCAAAATTTCTTTGGGCATCGAAAGATATTTTTCCTTGCTTATCCCCAACTTGGCAAACTTGCCATAAGGGACGTCGCTCTCTAAAAAGACATTTTTCATTGCTTTATCAGTTGAATTTTAATTATCTTTGTTACAAAAATACGAAAAATATCTGAATGATGAAAGAGAAATTGCAAGTATTATTCGCTTCCTCTGTGATGACTTTGCTGCCAATTTCCGCCATGGCACAGTTCCACACAATCTTCAAAGAAGGGAGCAACCAGACCAAGAAAAAGGCAACTACTCATAAAGACGTTGCCTTGAATGATGAGGATTATTTCTTCAACTATCAGGATTCTGTCAACCGTGATGAATCTAAAACAAGAGAAGAGGAAAATAGTGAGTCGGTTGATTTCTTTAACTCTACCTCTGGACATGAGATTTCCATCGACAGGGACGTTCCACTATTTGTCAACGCCCGAGACAGCTTGGTGTTCGGACTTATCAAAGAACGTATGTCGGTTTGCCTCCCATTGGACTTCATCAGCATCAACTCTGCTTATGGCTTCCGACGAGATCCTGTCAGCAAGTGCGAGAAATTCCATGATGGAATCGACTTGAAATGCAACATGCAGCATGTCTATTCCATGCTGCCGGGGAAAGTGATTAAGGTTGTGTACAGCAAGAAAGGATATGGCAATCATGTCATCCTCGACTATGGACATATTCAATGTCTCTATGGGCATCTTGCCGCTATAACAGTGAGACAGGGGGATGAAGTATATGCCGGTACCATCGTTGGAATATCAGGTAATACGGGGAAAACAACTGGTCCGCACTTACACATAAAGATAATGGCTGGAAAGAAGTCCCTTAATCCTACTCCCTTCATCGCCTACCTTAATAAATACATCACTGGTTTGCAAGACAAGCTTGCATACGTGAGATTTGGAACGAGGCCGCCTCGTGAGTTGAGTATCGAAAGCTTGTTTGACGCACTGGCCAAATACAGGGTGGCTTTCCCAAAAATCGTCGTGGCACAAGCTCTTCTGGAAACTGGATATTTCACGTCGAATGTTTGTCTCAACTACAACAATCTCTTTGGGTTGAGAAGACCGTCTGACGGTACATATTACAGGTTCAACAACTGGGAAGAATCTGTGAAGGCTTACAAAGACTACGTTCAGTACAAATACAGGGGTGGAGACTATTTCCGCTTTCTCACCAGAATCGGATATGCCGAAGACCCTACCTATATATATAAGGTAAGAAGCATTACAAACTCTCTTTAATGTACAAAAAAGGCTGTCTCACGACAACCTTTTTCGACTTTAAAACTTTATTTATTTTCACTTTACTGAACCAAGAAAAATCAAATGTCTTCAAATGTCACCACTTGGTGTATAGTAAAAATTGTATCACCTTTTTGTGTCTGATATTTTTCATATTTCACTTATACTTTTTCTTCCTTTATATTTCTCCCTTTAGTTTTTCACAATGCAAGGGAGGATTGTTTTGTTCTGGCTTATATGAGTGTACATAGTTGGAATGGTTTAGTAGTCCGATACTATTCCGTATTTCCGCTCACGGCGTAGACGATACCGACGGTAGCAGTATTTTATCAAACGCCAAAGGTTGCGGAGCATGAAACGCAATATCAAGTACGCTACATAAAGCGTTCCTACGCCGGCAATGATAACTATGCCTGCAACAACCACACATACGGCTATTGTCACTATAGCTATCACTAAAAATATGCAGAAGAATGCATAGAGCAGTCCTCCAAACAACTTTACAAGGCCATCATCCTGTGTTCCATAATTGTAATAATAGACAGGCTCTGAATCCATAATTTTATCATTTTCAAGTTAGACTTTCATTGTCTCAAGCAAGCCGAGACAACTTTACTTCCATTGCAAATTTAATAAAATTAAACGAGATTTACAAGCGTTTTCTTATTTATTTTGGTCAATCGACAAAATTGCAGTTAACATTTTACAACGTATATTAAAGCAGTGCGGAGGTGTCCTTTAACTGCTGCTCTATCAACTTGCGCGTCTTCTCCAATGATATGTTCGTTTCGCTGCGTATCATCTCTATCTTAGCCTTGACAATGGTATTCAACGAAAATGACTTCACATAGTTGTCTGCATTGGCAATCGTAAAATCCTTGGCTATCAAGAAGTCAAGGGATATGTACTTGGCGTAGAATTGCAACATGCGGAAAAACACATCACTGTTAGTTATCTTCCCGTTCTCGATTTTCGAAACTGCGGCTACGGTAGCACCTATCTTCTCTGACAGCTGCTTTTGCGACAGTAGCATATAGTGACGGACATCCGAGAACCGTCCGCCAATTTCCTTCATTGAAATTTCATGATTGTCACACATAATATTACATTTAAACTTTCACACCTTTGGGATTCAGTTCGGCGATCATGTCCTCAATGTCCTTGTCTATGTCATTGAAACATTTGCTGAGGGTGATTTCCAAATCTTTGTCTGTTCCAAAATCGTAGATGGGAGGAATCTCCTTGTACTTGCTCTCTTCTTCCTTGATACGCTCCATATCAAAGTTGGTTTTGCAAAAATACTTGCTGGTTTTAAACTCCTCTGAGTTTTCTATGTCAAATCCCATCATGGCAGATGCCTCTGTCGGAGTAAAATCACGTGCGGACTGCCCGGCAAGCCAGCCCGTCGCCATGTCCGCTATCTTCGAGGCAGGAATAAGATTGTCCATCTTTTCGCTGATGTTCGTAGAGACTACCTTATCACTGATGGTGACGGACTTACTGGTCTGCTTTACTTTACCGAAAAGCTCCTGTGCCCAGTTCAGTGTCTCCTTGGCTCGCGCAGCTCCCATAAAAATATTGCCGCAGGTGGAGAGTATCTTCTTCATGCCATTCTTGCCATAGTCGGCTTCCAACTGAGGAGTCTCCTGAAAACCAAGTGTGACGGACACCTTATTACTCCGTGCCGTACCTATCAGTCGGTCAAGCTTATGAAAATATAGCGTGGGCAACTCGTCTACGATGATGCTGCAAGGATAGTTGCCCTTACTGTTGACACGGGTGACGAGACGGTTGAGAATAAGGGCATTCAAAGAACCGATAATCTGCTCCTTTTCAGGATCATTGGCTATAACAAGATAGCATGGATGCTCCCGGTCCGAAATTTTCAAATCAAAATCATCACCGGTGAAAATCCAGTAAGCTTCCTGTGAAGCCAGACGGCCAGCAGAAACACGCAACGTTCCTACCATACCTTCCAGCTGATCCATGGCTTTGTTCTTATAAGCCGATTCAAAAGGTGCCATGAGGGGCTTGATATGTGGGTCACTCATTAGTATCTTGAAGACATCATCATAACTCTTATTGAGAAACTGCAATACATGGGCCATGTCGGAATACTCTCCTGTAATGGTGTCAGGCTCAACAATATTCCCTTTGTTGTCCTCATACCAAGTCTTGGTGATGGTGACAAGACAGTTGTCCGTGTCCCGATATGCAAATCCGTCCAATTCAATGAACATCTTGTTTTCATCTACGGAAAGATTGACAAAGTCTTTGTTGGTGAAGTCGATGACCATCTCCCCCTTGCTGTTCACTCCCACATAGTCTGTCCAATTACGATACTCCAACCTTAAATCACCTTCTTCTATATGATCAGCACTGACCATACGTGTATAATGAAAAAAACGACGCAACTTCTTACCATGACGGTACCCTACGGGATGGAAATTAACAAAGAAATAGATGATGGCTGCAAGAAAGTTTTCGGAGGCATTCTTAAAGAAGGCCTCACTACCACCTTTCTGATCTCCGCCTCCTTTGTTCAACGATTCCAACAAGGTAGCAGCTGTCTCTGATGCCGCTGCTAAATCAGGAATGTACTTCTTCTGTATGGGATTAATCCGGTTGGAATGACGCACATCAGCAAAATTGATGATGCGGAAAGTACAGTTCTCCGGCAAATGCCCGTACTTTTTGTTTTTATAGTAATTATATAACAACTCCTTTGCGAGCGTAGGAAATTTGTAATCGTAGACCATCATGGTAAACCCCTTGGCACTATGCTGGCGGATAAAGGGGTCGATAATGCCGAAGGACTTACCAGAACCGGGAGTTCCAAGAACAAGCGTACCACGAAACGGGTTGGTGATATTGATATAACCATGATTCATTTTTTTCTGGTAATAGAAGATCATTGGAATGTTGACAGAATAATCATTGGATATCTCCTCTGTGGTCTGCTGAAAGGACTCATTCTCGAAATTAAACTTGTCATCGCCTACCTTACTACGCATATATTTACTGATGGCATCACCTGCCTGATGGATAAATACAATACCGAAGACGGAACAGGACGCGTATATGATACGGTTTAATGGAACACCCATAAAAATACCTCCCCATTCTCCCTTGTATACAAGAAGACTGAACACGAGAAGGTAAAAGCCGACGCAAGCAGGATATATGACCATCCTTCTTACATTGAACTTCAAGGATTTCTTAGGTCTGCTTCCTATACAGGTTATTCCCACGCAGGTCAGTTCTATCAACTTACATCCCACGACGCTGTTGAAAAATCCCAAATTATTGAGAAATGTCACCAAGAAATTTACTATAGGATCATGGGCCGTAATCGGGAGATTAACAATAATCTCACATATTAGAAAGATGTAAATACAACTACGGAAAATATTATATATCTGTTGTTGCTCTTTGGTTTCCTCTACTGCCATATATGATTTATTTTAATCGTTGAATAGGATTGTTTTTTATCTGATCTTAATACCTTGTTTATCTTATCATATAGATAACGCTGCAAGTAATTCTCTATCGAAAAAACATTTTCAAGATATAGATGCAGCTTCAAGTCCAGGATAATACGGAGGGGGGTTACCTTTACTTCCATAACCTTACTTTCAAAGAGTTCTATTTTGCCTTTATCCTCAGAATAGGACGTACTTCTGCTTTTTTCAACTTGCTAATAGAAGTGACAAATCCGGACTGCAGGGTGATGCAGCTCGCAAACAAGGCTTCCGTCTGACTGTTGGAACCATCCTGCGTACTGCTGAGATACTGGCATCTCAGAAATGGGTCGCCCCCTATGACTTCCATACTTCTCCCTACAGTTCCAAGAGAGGCGGAGAGCATCCTCAATTCTCCTATGGAGGGTAGTGCCCAACCACTTACAGGAGAGGAAAAAGAGGAGACAGCCAATGCCGCATAAGCTTTTCTGTCAGACTGTAGGAGCGCAGCCGTGTTCTCACTGCCACAAAGTGCGGTCTGGTCTGAAGATACGTTCTGAACAGTTGTCAAAGTATCAAGGTAAGCATATTGCCCAAGTTCCTTATTAGAGACAACCCATACAGTATCACTGCGTGTACCCATGACAATACCGATGGCCTGCATCTTCGTGGCATCATATCCGTTGATGGAAACGATCCGGTTGTCAGACAACAGTACACTTCCTATGTCGATATGGGAATAAATATTGTCTTCATGCTCAGAACATGACAGGAGCTGAAAGGTCACGAACAATGCGACAAGTGACAATATCAAAATATTCTTTTTTTTCATCTTCAATATTTTTTCGTTTGTTAAATTTGATCGAAAATCTTTTCATCCATCATTGTGATAATACTCCTTTGTAGGATGCTCTCTTCTCCTTCCTCTCTTTGGTAAAGAAAATGAACATGCGGACAGTTGTCGCCTTGGTAGAAATGAGGCACAAAAGCTACAACACGGTTGCCGACCTCACAGAAAACGCTGACCATTGCGTCAATCCAATTATAGGCGTGGAAATACGTGTGCTCATCCTCTTCTATGGATTTGTCTCCGTCTATGTAAGCGATGAAACAACCCAACTCCTCTGCCTTTGGAAAGTGCCCCAAATGCTGGGTCATATAGACATTGAAATTATGGAGTCCGTCTTTCCTGCTTCGAAGATCGTCAAGGAGATATTCATCCGTTTGATCATCATGACAAACGAAAAAGTTCTCATGCGGAATTTTGGAATGCTGAACGATGAACTTGTTCGTAGTCATAAACATATATGCCTCGAATGGCGTAATTTCTCCCTTCAAGGGATAATCCTCCTGTAAACGTAAATACATGGTCTTACTGCTAAAGTGGAATTTTTATTCCAATGGTCAATCCGTTACGAAATGTGTCTCCGTGAAGAAAGCAGACATTGTTCTTCTGCTTGACGACGAATTTGACTCCGTTGCCAAAAGCATAGTTGTATTCAAAACCACCTTCCCCTCCGAAAAAGTATTCTCCACGTGCAGCACCTGCAACAGGTCCTAAATACAATCTAAGACTTGAGTTGCGCCAACGCTTGACTGATTTTTTGTAGATGAAACCTCCGTCCCAATAATAGTGCTTCCAAAAAGACTTACGGCAAACCTTGCCACACTCGGGATCTTTCGTCCAACGGTCTCCGGCCTCGCCGAAAAACTCGATAGCATTGTCATATGCCAACTCTTTTTCCCATCCAAGACTGACATTGAGGGTACTCTGAAACAGAAAACCTGCATTAAGATGGATCAGCTCGTCTCCTTCCCCTGCCTTTGCGCAGAGAACGGAGAACAGAACGATTGATAACAGAATAATCTTCTTCATAGACTACATATTTTATTCGGGATCTGAAAGACGCTTAATAAGACGGGAGTCAAAACCGTCGGCATTGAGAATGTCGGAATACTCTATCGGTATGTAGAGTACGCGCCCGGAAATCTGATTCTCGGAAATCTCCATCGTGAGGATTTTCTCGTCAGGAAAGGTTAGACGGTCAAGAACAAGAACATTGCGATAGGCTTTCTTGAAACGCTTAGACTGGTTCATAACATATACAGGCGTAAGCTCAATAGTTTGACTATTGGTGGATTTCGTCTCACGCTTATCCGACAACTTTACTCTAATCTCATTAATGTCGTATGGAATATTGGACTTATTGTACAAAGAGAAATCAATGAAGAAATAATCTCCAATCGAGTAGATGTTATTCACTGCCGCACGGATGCCATCTTTATAATAACGTAAGTTGTTGAAATGTCTGGGTAATGTGCTGATGGCCCATGCATAGCGAGCCATGGAAGCCTTAGGCATACTGACATCAGGGTTGGTGTACCGCTTGCAATCGGATATATCAATGGTGTATACGGAATTGGCCTTGGAGGGCCTCTTGACATAAATAACATTGAACTGGGCAATATGGCGTTCGCCGATAACGGTAATGGTTCCAGCATGTTCACGGTCGTACATGCGCCCTGCAGGCTTGATACGAACAATGTTGTCCTCACACTGATTACCGACAATGTTATCCGTCGAAATATCTACCAACTTGATATTTTCCGGCATGATAATATGGGTAGTCACCTGCTCGTTGACATAAACAATATTGCGCTCATTGTTGTTGAAGATGTAATCAGCATCAGAATCGACACGCTGGATATAATGAACCTTAGCAGTATCGACGCAGATCTCTTTGTATTTCTTGAATTGGGCTGACACAGGAAGCCCAAAAACGGCAAATACAGCCAATGTGAAAAGTAACTTCTTCATAGTTGTTGTCTATTCTTAATTTGTTATCTTTTATTGTTGCATACCATTACTCGGCATTCTCGCTGGAGTTGATGAGATATACTATCGTGTTATACTTGATACGGGCCTTGTTCTTGCGCATATTAGCTGAAACAGCACTGGAGGCACTTTGATATACATTCTGTAGTGCCTGCAAGGCGACGGTCTCGCCACGAAGTGAACTGCCGCCGCTGCCATTATCAAACTGTATATTGCTCTGCATAGCCTGTGCTCCGGCATCCCTCATCATGTCTCTGAATGCTGATTCTGGAACATAGAAACCTTCCATACCGTCATTGTCATAAACACTGAGATTGACTTTTAGAAATTTGTTTCCAACGAGAATACTGGTAATATTAGCCTTGACTCTCTGCTGACCGAAACCCGTTACCAAACCATAGAGATATGTGCCTTTTTTTAATAATGTCTTATTGACCGTAACATCATCAAGTAACTTGAAACGAAGACGGGTACCCTCATGTGCCTTGGTCGTCTTATCTATCATAGCCTTGATCAGGGGGGCGTCAAGATCCTTCTGACCGGAAATAGTATTGAAGTGACTGGCATTCTTGCTCTGTACCTTGCGAACCAACTCCGTTTTCTTGATTTTTGAATTTGTACCGGCTCCTTTCCGAGAGCTGGTTGCGCCATACCCTCCGAGAATATCATCTTTGTTACCATTATAGCCACTATTGCCACTGTAACTTACATCGTCATAACCGTAATCACCGTTAACACCACGATCAATGGCACGTTGTGCGGCAAGACTCCGCTTTTGGATATATTCCAGTTCCTTCGCATAATCATCCAATTCGTCACGACGACTACTGCCACTCCCTCTATTGTCATAAGAAGAACCACGACTACCACGAGCGGAAGAACCACTATTGTTAGAATAAGAATTGATATGTGCACGGGACTGAGCTAAACTTCTTTCCATCTCGCGTTGCGCCTCTTCCTGCTCTTTGCGTGCTGCATTATCTTTGTCAATCTGGTCCAATTCGGATTCTGAATAACCATTGTTCAATGAATCTTTTTTATCATCGCTATCAATTTTAAATCCATTGACGGCAGAATAGGCATCGTCATTGTCATAACGATCATCCATGGCAGCCATTTTATCTTTCATGGCTGCTGCATCAGCATCGGGAAGAGTGGTATTTAACGAATCTGTGGCAACACGTTGATTTGTCGACGAACCCTCAAACATGGATGATACGGTGTAAGCCAAGGCTGTTAAAGGTAGCAAAATGACAAGCGGAAAAATATATTTCGGCTGCTTTAAATTGAGTTTCTTCATTTTTTATCTGTTTTTAGAAAATTAACAATATCCTGCAAACGATGATAATCGGAGACAATGCGAACAGAATCTTCATGAGTCTTATACTCCAAACCAAGAAGAGAATCCAATTCATTCTTGATTTGAAGACCTCTCTCTGTAAGTTTTTTCAACTCATAATTCTCCATTCTCTTTGAATCCTGAATCTGTCGCATACCATCCAATGTAGGTTGGATGGTCTCAATTTTGTCAGATATGAAATTCTCATCCTGCTGACTTTCATTATTTGCACCTAATGAAGAAGTAAAGAGAGAGACCAAAGAAAATAATAGAAAGAATATGCAGATGCCCAACACGATCCCCATGAACTTACGGGGATGTGACGAACACCATTGATTGGCATTTGCTATGCGTTCTCGCAACCGCAAGCCTTTTGACAACTCCCAGCACTGATAACGCAAAATTCGCTTATAACGGGGCATGTTACGTTTTTTTTTCTGATTCTTATTCATAAGCGATGCTATTTTAATTATCCAAATCAATGTTCTTTAGTGTACGCCAGTTGGTAATCAGCAATCCATGAGGATTGTTCTCTGTACGGGGAGCGTTAATAAGTCCTCCTGTCGTTATTAACGTTCGGCGAATCGTTCTTGACGGACGACGGATGGTCTGAGTCCCATAGTAGACAAATTTTCTTGCACGCTCATCCAACTTAATACTGTCACAAATGATAGTACAGGTAGCGGAAGTTGAAACCACATCATTAAAAAAACCACTTTCATCCATACCCTGCTTCTGTTTTAAGGCTGAACCGTCTGCCATGTACAGTGCCTTACCAATTGTCCACTTAATATAATCATCGTCAGGTGCCAAATTGAAAAAATATTGGTGAAACAACTGGATGTCAGCCTTGGCTTCCATCACAAAATTTGCTTCTTCTTGTGTACGCTGTGCAAGGAATGGTATGTCGCCATCAAGGACGTACACTTGTTTACGCTCTTCACTAATAAGTTTGGCGCCATAGAAGATAAGGAAACCACAGATAACCACATTGCCGACTATCGTCAGCAATACGGTCATCAAGGCAAGCCTGGTCTTCTGTTCAAGACTTTGTATAAGCATATTTTTCTACTCTCCTATATTGTTATTTTTTTTCTTTACCTTTGGAAGAATCATCATCTGATTTTTTGAAGGCTCCTTTGAATCCACCTCCAACGGCACCCACAGCACCTCCACCGATCATACCTGCGGTTGCCATCAGTGTCTTGGAAGCGGCACCACCAGGCATAGAGGCTCCTGCCTGCGCACCTTCCTTAGCTCCCTTAAAGCCACCACTGACCATTCCGGAAGCTGCACTGCCCGTATGCGAGACTACCGTTGGTGCTACTTTGACAGCAGTATTAACTGCTGATCCGCCCACCGACGCAGCTCGGCTGCCAACAAATCCGCCTGCTGCAGCAGCTACTCCTGCCGCAGCTGAACCTGCACTTGATGACATGCCACCAGGAATCAACCAAGAAGCAACCTCTGGCACCATGCCGAGTATTTTTGCTCCTGCAAGACACCCTACAACATACATACACGTCGTTCCAACTGCTTGAAGGCCGAATGCTCCTATACTACTACCGGTGTTTATGTTTGAATCGTTCAATAATCCATTGTAGGCCTTTATATCCGCTTGAAGATTGCACCATAAAAGGTAATCCACATAATATATGACCAAATATATGATGAATCCCCATAGGGAGAGGGTTACATATTTAGATACCCATTGCGACCACGCATTTTTCCATGGCGGAGCAACGGACAATCCAAAGATGATCGGAGCAAACAAGGCCATGATGCTCATAAAGACGCGTTGACCAATAAACATACCGTAGTACATCATTTGGAAAATAACCTCTCCTATGAAACGAATGACATTATTCGTCCACTCACTGACTTTCGTCTCCACAAGAACAGCAGCTTGCTTGGCCTGATTCTGAATGGCTGTTCCAAGATTTTCTACGGCATTTTTTATTTTGTCCATAACACCATCCTCAGTAGCTGCCTGTTGAGCTTCCTTCTGTTCTTCCTGTTGTGCCTGCTTGCTACGTAAGGAATCAAGATATTCCTTTTGCTTTAAGGCTACTTCAACCTGAAGCTGATTCAACCTTTCATTCTCTGTTTTTGCCATAGTTTTAGTTGTCTGTTCCAGTGCCAAACCGGGTGAACGCAGTACTGAACAGATGGTTCCAGAAAATGTAATGCACATGGCAAGTCCCCATATTCTCAATAACTTCATGACATCCATAACACGTCGACCAAGGATCATCATCCATGCTTCATAGCCGCCTACACAAATAGCACAGACGGCACCGATGGCACGTGCGATAGAATACATGTAAGTAAAAAGGTAGTTCGTAGGAGGATTCTGCATATGCTCCAACAACCTCGTCAAACTCTCATCTATCAATGGCAACCCCATTGTCAAAAATAGGTCTATCATGTTTCTTTTTATTCTTGTTACACTACGTATTATCGATTATCTTTCCCTTCCGTCATTTGTTTCTCTTGTCATAATACGCATGGCAGATTTTGGCAAGGTTGAATACACTCTTGCGCAACTCTTCCATATCGGTCTTGGCCTTGGCATATCCTTTTTCTCTCTTTACATTTTCCAATTCATAACCTGGTCCGGTTTTGCGAAGATAAGATATGTTGGCCGTGATGACCTCATTACGTTTAAGCAACTCATTGACTGCATCTTTCAGTTTTCCGCCACTGGCTGCAAGGCAATAGCTCAAACCGTCGGAAATGGTCGCCTGTAAATCGGAGAAATACTCGGCATACTTACTATAAACTAAATCCACGTTCCTGTCTGCTGCTCGCGCCATCTCTTCATCGTTGAGTTTCTTGATCTGCTCGCGTTCTTTCTCAACAACCTTTGCTTTCGATTTCATCGCTTCTATTTGTAAAAGGCGACGGGGAGCAATGGTTTTTACGTTAGATTTGGTTTCCTTAAAATGGACGCGCAAACCGGATTTGAATCCGTGCCATTCCCATTTTGTATATGCACCGCTGTAATCCTTATGCATGAAATAATAATACCAGTCTGGAGAAAAATCCCAATGGCCTGCCTCCAAAGACAATATCTGCTTTTCCTTGTCTTTGTCGTGTTGGTAAACCTGTGCTGAAACTGTAAGGGAAAATAACAATACTAAAATAAGAGCAAATATATGTTTCATAACCACTATATCATTGAATTGTACTTCTCATTATTAGAATCCCAATGGGTGATGGCTTCCTTTGCTATCTGGTCCGTCACAGCACTGTTCAGAATATCCCAAATATAGTCATATTCAAAACCTCCCGTCACAATACACTTTGCCCACCACATACCCTTGGTAATGATGTCGTGAATCTGCTCTATCTCACTCTGTATCTCCGCAGCCATCATAATACGTTCCTGCATGGAAGCCTTCAAAATGTTGGTCTCTGCGGCAAGCAGTGTACCCACGGATTGTGAGAGTAGGTCAACCTGTTTCTTGATGTTGAAGTTGGCCTCTACGTAATACCATCCCAGTTGCGGTTTGCGCTTGATATGCTTGGTCATGAACTTAGTATAAGCAGCGTAGTCCTTAATAGTATTGACGCTTTCTAAAGATATATGACTGATCATGCCACCAAGGTAGACCCACTGGTAAGCATTGTTCAACTTCGTATTCAGGGTCTTGCGGACATCCTCAAACTTGGTGGTATTGTCTGAGATTACGTCTTCCTCGACTTTACTTGCTCCTGTTTGAACGACAGCACCATCTTCGGCCTTCGCTATCAACTTATGCAAGTTGATAAGAGCTTCAATGGTTGGTAGATCGGAGGGCAAAGAGAAAGAACCCGCTTGTAGATGGGTTACCAAACCCAAAAACAAAAATATAATAATTCCCTTTTTCATAGCTACTTTCTATATTAATGGATCCATATCCCATTGTAAGATTGCACTCTCAACTGTGTTCTTTAAATCCATGACTTTGAACCATGAGATGGGATCCAAATTAAACAACATTTCTGCAACCCCACATGCCTGACAGACATAGGTAAGCTGCTCCAACTGAATATTGATACTACGAAGATCGTACAACAGACTGTTGGCAAGGGTCAACCGTTCACTTCGATCAAGAAAATTGTAACCATCCCCCTTGCCAAGATGGGCATTCTTCAACAACTGTGAAAGTTTGTCATCTTTACTCTTGCTGGTGAAATCGGAGAGACTGACTTTACCGTTGTTCACAATATCAACAAAAGTCCCGATTAGGCTGATGGCATGCGTTTCGATATTGAGGATATAATCAAGACTGTTGATGTAGTTGACGACGGGACTGTGGTTGATAGCCTTCAAAGCCCGGGCTGTGTTGTCGGGAATCTTGGAGAACTCTTCTACCATCTGCTTGTAATATACTGTTTCATATCCGAAACCCTTGACATTCTGCATGCTCATCTTGTACAACTCCTTAATGGTAGTCATACTCGCAGTGTAACTTTCAATTTTCTTTTTGCGTGACTTTATAGTGTCAAGTACTTCATTATGTTCATCCTCCATCTTCTTTTCCAACGCCGTATTGGCAACAACGGCTGCTGTGGTCTTGGGGTCATTGACTTCTTTCACCTGGGCATAGGCTGTAAGATGTGAAGATAAAGACATTGCAAATGCAATGAATACCATTCTTAGTCTTTCCATAAGCTCATGATGTTTTGATGTTTGTTTACAAGTACGGCAAAATCAAAATACCGCCCTATTTTCTTCTCTTTTCTGTCAATCTCAATATGCTCGATGGCTGCTTCTATATTGCCGTCATAGGCACGCTCATAGATTTTAAGCGCTTCCTTCTCGACACGCTCCGTAGTGAACGCCCAATACCACTCCGGAGGAACTTCAACACTATATACGTCAGAATACAGACCACGGGCTATCCATACTTCCTTGTGGTAGGGAATGCCTTCTTTCTGAGGAAGGGCATTGATGGTGAAAATCTGCATCTTCTGGACATCAGTAAGCCCGAGAATAGCCGAAATCTGATCGTATCTATCTTTGAACTTACTCTGATCAAGAAGGATCTTTACATCACTGTTGTTGATGATGGCTTCCTTGACGATGGGTGAGTCTATGACATCGTTCAATTCCTGGGTGACAACTCCTGCAATACCGTTGAACTTGCGAACTGTCTTATAGAGATACTTGATGTAGCCAGCCATGGTCGGGGAAGATATGGCTTTCCATGCTTCTTCTATGATGAGGGCCTTTCGACCCTTCTTCAACCGCATCTTCTGAATGAACACATCCATGATGATGAGCACCACGATGGGAAACAGCACGGGGTCATCCTTGATCTTGTCGATCTCGAAAACGATAAACTTCTCATCGAATAAGCTCTTGTCAAGGTCATTGTTCAAGGTGTACTCCAACTCGCCGCCTTTATAGAACTTACTGAGGATAAAGGAAAAGTTATATAGGTCAAAATCAATATTCTTCTCTGTCTGCAACTGTGGAATGCGTTCCAAGGCAAACTCATAGTAACTGTTGAAATTGAGTTTCTGCACACGCAATTTCTTGCGTTGCTGCTCCATGCGGTCTATCTTCTTGTCTATACGGGCAAGATACTTTCCTTCGATAAGTTCCGGCATCAAACGCATAATCTGACGGTTGGCGGCAATCTTCTCTCCTTCAGAGGCGGCTCCGTCATTGAGCAACTGACGAAGTTTCTCCACCCTGCGAGCGATCCTCTCGTGATGTCGTTTTTCCTCCGGAGAAAAAGTAAATTCCATATCGATATCAGCATTTGCCGCTGCTGAATCCTTCTCGTCAAGTTTGTCTTGTTTTCCCTCCCGTTCCTTTTCTTCAAGTTCGTCTATGGTATAGTCCTTACCGTATTTCTCTTCCAATTTGTCTTCGTACTCTTGGAATTTTCCGTTCATTTTGTCCTCCAACATCAGTCGCTCACGCAGACGTTCGCGCTCTTCTGCTGTATACTTTGTAAACGGATGGAAAAAAGCATCGTAATATTCAACAAGAGTCTGGTCAATTATATTGTCCTCTATTTTGGTTGGCTCGGCATCACCCTTGAAAATAAGAAAAATAAGGGATTTAAGGAAATTCTTCTTTTCAGCAAAATTCTGCTCGTACTCCTCTTTCTTAACCGAAAAAGGATTCATTGAAATTGGATGATCTTTACTATATGTTATATATGTACCATGGAAATAATGACTGATACCCTCATAGGAGTCTCCAGTATCAACCATAACCACATCGGTATTCTGCATGAGCAACTGGGCAACGACGCTGTTCATGTGGAAGGACTTGCCGCTGCCGCTTGGTCCGAGACAAAAGAAATTTGCGTTGTCTGTCATCTTCACCTTGCCTTCCTTGCCAGTAATGTCTATGGAAACGGGAATGCCCTGTCGATCTGTATAGAAGATGTTGAGATTCGAAACATCGGAATGCATTTCATGCTCTTTATACATCAAACATAAGGCTGCATTCGCCAAAGTGAGAAACAGATCGTAATCAGTATTGAATGCATATCCCATACCAGGAAAGGAGTTGCGGAACAACTCCAATTGATTATAGCAGCTCTTTGAAGCCATAATACCACAGTCATATAGCTTGGTCTCCAAGAAAGCGGTTACCTGTGTCACCTTGTTCAGGGGACAGGATACTATAATGTTGAAATTAGTCTTTACAAGCAACTGACTTTCTTGAGCCAACAGGGTCAAAACGGCATCAATATCTGCCTTGGCGATCTTGTTGCTCGGATCCGGCATGGAATCATGCCGCTTGGCCTTACCCTGAAGTTTACGGAGCAGAGGACGTTGTGCGGGGACTTGTAAGACCTGATTATATATGACCAGATCCGTAAAGGGAACATCGGCGAGGAAATCCAACATATCGGTTGCCATGCGGAAGCCGTTAACAGACATCGTGTTATAGGGAAGAATGTCTGTGGGGAGATCAACCACATCAATGTCTACCAAAGAAAATGATTTAACAGCACGATTACCCATCTTAATATACTCGTCCGTGACGTTCATATTATCAAGGGAAAACGGACTCCGCCGGAAGTCAAAAGCGAGAAATCGGTGGACGTACTCATTCACTTCTTCTTTCCTGAGCTTATAATATGGAATACCCCGTTCGGAAAGTATGTTTGTCACTTTCGTGATCTTGGAGTGAAAATCAAGCCATACCTTGGGATCATACTTCACAAAGGCATTATGCTTTACTTCCTGTGTTATAATTAGAAAAGTTCTGATCTCCGTATATGGCCTTCCATTGAAGTATTTAAAATAAGACCTATACAAAAAGTTCATGTCATCAGTGATGGCATGATTATATTTCTGTCGGCAAAAAATATCCTGTTTTTGCAAGCAATATCCCTCCCCTAAAGTTTGGAGAATGTTGCCAAGAACATCCGCATATCCATAATAAAGAGCCGCCTCTGTGCAATAATGCTGGACGGGATTCTCTATCTGAATGATTACGGAGGGATTTCCGTCCTTTGAGAAAAGGACGGTATTCATTAACTCTCCCTTGGCATCCTTTATTTCTTCCAACTGAGCATACAACTTGTCAAAAGGTTTTTCTTTTCTTTTTGCCATTATGACTAATGATTATAGAGTCCTGTATAATAGAGTCGTCCACGATAATGGTCTTTAGAATGCAGACCGGTTCTTTGTTTGATATAAATGACTGCAAGACCGATTCCGGCTATAACTCCTGCACTTATAAAACCTCCCAAATTTCCAAAAATAAAATTGAAAGCTACATAGCCGATAAAGCTTGCCATAAAAGTGCCGGCAGCAAAATAAATGAATTTTCCCCGAATCCCCATGAATTCTAAAGGCTTCTGTAGTCCTTTGAAGATGGGATATCCGTTGATTTCCTGTGACATAAGCAAGTTTTTTAGCTATGCCGCCCACAAAAAGCAGACGGCATAGTTCAATAACAAAAATTAGTTACCTATCATTTGAAGAATGCGGGCAATGCGGTAGCCAAGGCCACCATCGCAATGCAACCACCTACCGTCATCATTATTGTCTTCTTGACATCCTGATCGCCGTTTTGCATCTTGAAGTATACCGAGAATGCACCTACTATTCCAATAACAGCTGCAATTGCATACATTAGATTTTGTACAGGCTGCTGATATTTTCTGATTGTCTGAGCTGCTGTTGATATAGCACCAGAACCGGCATCGGTCTGAGCTTTAGCAAGTGTACAAACGAAGCCAAATGCAAAAAGCAAGGCGGCACGTTTAACCTCGAAAACCGCTGCTTTTAAAGTCTCAATGACCCAATTTTTGATATGGGAAAACTGTTTCTTTAAATCCATAGTCGAAAATTAATAATGAAAAACGCACAAATTAAAGAACCAGCAAAAGAGAGCCTTTCGGGAGTTTTATTAGGAACTCCACAGGTCGGCTCTGAACCTCTGACATGTATCTAACTTGAAAAAATCATGCTATCTGTGATGCAAGGAACGGTCTCGCCGTATCTATAAGTCCGTTGAACTCCTTATTATCCTCACTCTCCCATGTTGAGAGGGCATCACTGAGATCATCGGCCTCGATGCCTCCGTTCATTGTGGCAACATCCAATTCTTCTGAATTATTATGGGCACCTCCGGCGTTGTCGCCGGTAGCTGATGACGATTCCCCGTCCTCGTCAACATTCCCAAACTGACGTTTCAAGGCTTGCTCTGCAGCTTTCTTTGCGGCTTCTGCTTCGGCCTGCTTACGTGCATAGGCAAGTTTATCATCCTCGTTGGCATCGTATTGGGTGAAATCCTTCAACTCATCACCAATATCAACCTCTGTTTCCTCTACGGCATCTTCGGTCACTACGGCCGATTTGTCGAAATATAAGTCTTTTGTTATATTATAACCGTACCATCCTATATAAATGAAACCGATAATAATCATTAATGTTCCAAACATACGCAATTGTATTTTTTCAACAACAAAGGTAAAGAATAATATTTAGACTTAAGGGAAATAGTATTAAACGGATTCACATAAATAAATCTCTAAAAACAAACAAATGCAAATCATTGTAATTCTATTAAAATAATAGACTTATATGTCATAGCATACAATAAAGTATATCAAAACCCCTCCCTTCATTCATTGAAAGGAGGGGTTAATGATACTTATGCGGACGGACTTGCTGTAGCTTCAGAGACTTGCGATGTCGTTCCACCCGATTGCTTTATCACAGACCAAGGACGGTTGGAAGCATAAAAATGACCATCTTTCTCGGTACTGCGGGATGAATACTGGACATCTACAATATCACCGACATGTACATCAAATTCTTTGATTTTGTCCTCCCCGAAAGAATCCAACACCCAACGCTCAGGATATTGTGTATTCAACTCTTCTACGACCCACTGCTGGGACATCCACTTGCCTCGGGAACTTTCTCCTGTTCGCAACTCCCCGAGACCGATTACTTTTCCTCTGCATTCTGACATAACAATATAATTTATTGGTGTAACTTACTCAAATTTATGCAGTTGATGATACTCCTCTGCAATCTGCTCCTCCGCCGGGCCATTACCCGACAAACAACTCATTGGATCTACATCCTCAATGAGCATCATGTTTTCTCTGTCCTCCATAATCTCCTTATTATTAATTGATAATATGATAATGTTTTCTGGTTTCAGTCCGTCATTGAAATGAAAACCACACTTTTTTGCTTTTGCTTCCAGTCTGCGATGAATGTCTGTACTTGGAAGGACATAAACTTCAAGGCTGTTTCGTCCGACATGATAACCGTATTTACGTAAAGACTGTCGAATCCAATACTTGTTTTTATTAGGAAATATTTTATAACGGGTTTTCTGGGGGAGTCCGAAAGTTGCCCGGGCACGCTCAATTTTGTATTGGTTAGTCCGATATTCAGACATGATCTTCAACTCAACATCGCGGCCACGGGGCTGCAATCCCTTCTCCTTCTGCTCCTTGATAAAACGGGCGACAGTACGCCTTGATATATACAACTTGTCGGCAATACTCTGATAGGAGTTGGTTTTATACATGCTGAGAATGGTCTTCTTCACTTTCTCTGTAAGCTTATAAGATGAATGCTTTGACAGATTCAGCTCATGGGCTTTCTTCTTCAACGAAGACACGGAGATACCCATCAGTTTGGAAAGCTCGTCATTGCTTGTGGAAGCATAGTTCTCAGTAAGGAAAACAAGAGTTTCTTCAGTCCATATTCTTGGTCTTCTACACATAAGCTTATTTTTCCTTTACATACAAGTAAGAACTGTCATCGTACAGAATAAAATGAGCTGGAGTCGAATCCTTTTTCTCCTCATAAAGATCCTTTCCGGTACGATAGAGCCGTTCGGCCTGAGGCGCATTGTGCTTGCTGACCACAGCAACCCAAGTCACATAACCAATGATGACTATGAGGATAAACTTGCCGATCTTGGAGAGCAACTTTCTACCAGTGCGATGAAAACAGTCCTTACTCATATCTGTTTATTAATCACCTAAAGCAATGGGTTTTTCTTGATCTTATAAGCCACAAACTGAGCTTTGTAATGCAAGAAGAATGCACGGAGGATGGAATTGACCATCGTCGTAAGCGAATGATCATTGACAGGACACATACGGAGGGCCTGAATCATGTCTTTCTCTACCCTCACCATGCCAGCCGTACCATTACGGCCTACTTCCATGGGAACTTGGCGCTCGTCCTCACACAAGGATATAAATTGAGACCAAAGATCATCGCCTTTTAGAACCACGGGACCTTCTTGACGAACCTTGGCCGTCTTTCGCTCCTTACGTGGCTTGTTTTCTGCTTCGTGACCTTTCTCGTCTTGAACATTTTCACCCTTGTATTCTGTTAAAGACGTTTCTGATGATTTCACCTCCTTTTGTCCATTTACATCTTGAAGAATTCCCTCCAAATTCGTGGGAAGGTCAAGCATGTCACTGGCAGCTTGTGCCATATTACTCTTAAACGTTGCCATGGTCTGTCTCCTTATTCGTATATATCGTTTCAAACAATGATTCAAAGCAGGGACGAAGCATCTTGTCTACTTCCTTGCTGTTACTGATGGTGTTGTACCGCGGAATTTCAGCACGGTGGAAAATACGCGGTACAATAATCCCAAATTTCTGGAAATAGTCATCTATTTTCTTGAACACTTGCAATTCGTCTGACTTACCGACATTCTTCTCATGATTATTACAGACAAACAACAATCTTGCCTTTATCTTCGGATAAGATTGTTTCAGTCTGAGGACGGTGAGTGCGAAGGCTCGGGTGGAACGAAGCGTGTTCATGTCATAATGATATGGGCATATTATGTAATCAGTGCTGGCTATTAACTCCACAAATCCATCCTGAGTTAGGTTTCCCGGGGTGTCAATGATGATAGTCGCTTTTTGGCTTTTCAAGAATTCCATAATATTATGGGTGTTCTTCTGATTACTGATCGTCACAGAGCGAATATTATAATGCACCATTTTACTCACATCCTCCTCAGAATAGTTCTGTTTCAGTTGTTTGAGATCATCATCACGGCGATCTTTGAGAGTCTGCTGGATGTCCGCGTCAAGGACAAGAAGCGGTACGTTCTTATTGTCAAGGTAATTGGCAAATAATGCACACAGAGTGGTCTTTCCAACCCCTCCTTTTTGGTTTGCAAACAACACGATATGGTTGTCTGTCAGGACAGGGGATTCCTGCCCTTTTTTACTTTGGCTTCCCATAATCTTAGTCTAATGAAGCAACAAAACCAGACTTGGGACTGTAGGTATAGACTACACCTTGTTTACCACTGTTGAAGACAACTTTCTGAGAGTCCGAGCGATAAAGCTTATCATCATAATAAACTTTACCCGTTATTGTAACTTCACCTTCTATACTGGCAGGGTTAGTAAAGAGAATGGCCACGTTGAAATTACTGAAATAATCATGAATCTCAGCAGACGCAGTACTGAATGGCGTATCTTCATAGGATTTGGTCCACTCCGTGTTCTTTGTGCCGTCTGGTGTCTGCATAGATAATCCGGATCCTTGCAAATCATAGGCGTAAAAACTCACTACAGGAGAGAATTTGCCATAGTCTCCCGAGAAAGAAACTTCGATCTTGGTGTTCTTACTGTCAACAGCAGGATCCTCGTCTTCTGAGTAAGAACCACTGCAAGATGTGAATACGATGGGCAAGGCAAACAATACCAACATTGCCACAATGTACAATAATGATTTTTTCATATTAATATAATGTTAAGTGATACATGCCAAACTATGGTTCCCCCTACTCGATAGTGGGTACTTAAACGGTTTAAAGTTTACCGTAAACGACGGCTCCATAGTTTGGTAGGTCACTTGGTGTGGAAGACCAGAGGAGAGGGACCCCAGATAACATTACCATTCAGTTTCAACCACCCTGACACCCATACAACGGGAGTTAGTAATGCCATATATTAATATGTGCTGCAAAGATAAGAAAAAAAACAATACCCTCCAAATTTTTCGATGATAAATTTTTAAAATTATAAAAATTATTATGGTATAATTTTACTACTGATATAATGATATATTTTATCGTTATATCATTATAACGTTTTATAAATGTTATAGTTTAACAGTGATAAAATTTATCGTTTATAAATTTATAAATTATATAAAGGTTGAATATGCAGTTTCTATTCAGCGACAAGCACGACCGCCTGCCGCTGCGTATGTATCAATGTCATTGATTTGAAGTCGTTCAATCTGACGATTCTTCTCACGCAGCTGCTCTCTAATTATTTCAATTTCGTCGCTCATAACTGTATAGATTACTTTGTAAAAATGCAAGAAAATATATGTTCGTTTAATGAATTACACGAACTTGTAATCCTCTCAATCGGGCTTCATTAATCATATTTTTCGTACCTTTATTAGCTTCTCCTAACTTAGGAAAGGCTATTAAAGCATCTGCACATGCAGCCATTTCTGCGTTGCGTTTTGGACCTGCCGAACGGCCATATTTATCCCAGTCTGCAGGATGCTTCTCAATAGACAGTCCATGCTCATGAGCATAACGCTCCCCGAGAGCATCAGCACCATTGGCACATCCTGAGAGTATGATGACTTTGACGTTAGGATCTCCAAGCTTCTTTGAAAGAATATTGTCACACTTTTCCCTTAGGGTATCATAGTCATCGTAATAACGGCTACCTGCGATTATGACGCGGAAATCTTTCATTTAATGATTGGTATTTGTGGGTAATCTTTTTGCTGCAGTAGTATATTGATTATTTTGTACTGGTATATCAAGCCAATTAAGAGCTGTATTTGTTAACTTCTCATACCAATTACTAGGATCGTTAATGTCCTTTGCAAGTCTTTCTGCCTCTTTGCATAAGTTCTCTACATGATATGGCTTGGGTGTATAGCTAGCTTTATATGAATCTTGTACCATCTTTCTGAACACATCCAAAGATAAAGGCAAGATTGTGCATGTGCCACCATACATTGGTAGATTAATACGATATAGATTATAAAAGTAAATTACGCAATTCTGGTTTATTGTGGGAGCTATAAAGAAACAATAGGTTTCTTTGTTAGTTTCTTTACGTAACTTTCCTAAATGCCTCATAACAGGCTCTCCCTCCATCTCATATTGCTTTTGTCCAGAGGCCATTGTTACTTCGACAATTACGTTAAAGGTTCCATAATCACATACTATATCAGCCATATTACCTTGTGCAGTGGATAAAGGCTTCCCGGAATCATCGAATTTTAGGTTAGCCTTTATATTACCTCCATCAAGCATAGTCATGGCTCTCCAAGTGTTCCACTCAAATTGTAGTGATGGGTCAAAACAATCTTTGGATTTTAAGCTGTCGAAAGATTGTTGTATGTCATCGTAATATTTATAATCCTTTATTTCCTGGACTTCGTTGGAAATAAACTTTTCTTTTCTCTCGTTGGTCTTATCAATTAGTATCTCTTTGAGTTTATTAGTCGGAATATCTTCCGCAACCATAAGGCCAAAATTGCTTTCTATACGCTCAACAAGTTTTGTTCTATCGTCAGTCAGCAACACAGGTTTTGTCGTATCATAAAGATAAATTTGATATGAAGCCTTGTTGTCAACAAAGCAAGGTTCTCTGTCCGTATTTTTAAGGAAAAAGTCTACATCATCCACTTTGTCAGGAGCAATAGACATACTTCTTCCTGCACTGACATTTATAATACCAGTTGCCCTAAGGTATCGCTGACAGGCATCAGCATAGTCTCTCATGTTTCTGCCTTTGGTAGTTAAGAATTTCTTCTTAGAGGCATCATTACTCTCTCTCGTTTTTGTTTCGCCATTGGCAATATCGTCTTTATAAATACTGGCGCATTCTTTCATTAGATAGTTTCCTCTGAAAATATTGTAACTACCTCTGTTCTTGGCTTTTTCTTGTCTAAATTTTTCAATCTTGGCTACAATATTGTCAAATTCACGATAATCGACAAGCTGCATCCCGAATAGCCATAATTCATCAAATTTGAGGGTTCCGAAATGGCGAATTAAACGAAATATTTCAAGATATGGCTTACACCAAAAGTTAGCGGCTTTATCAGTTGGTATGTGGAATGGTGATGGAACTTGAAATTTCAAGAGCTGCCTTAGAAAAATTTCGTTGGTATATCTTGAATTAATAAGTTCCTTACCTGCAGGTGTAAGTCTTATGACGGGAGACAAAGATACAAACCCTAGAGCCTTAGGACCTCGGTTGATTCTATCTCGTGCGCTAAAGGCAGGATTCTTCGCTCCAATACCATTAAAAAAATTTTCTTCACGAAGGATGTCCATAAATTCTTCCTGGCTTGTTGGGTTCCATTCTTCTCCCTCAAAGTTTTTTGCCAACAAATCTATCTCAGGAATCATCTTTGCTGGAGTTCTGGGAGAAGTTATCATGAACAAAACTTTACCTTCAACTCTTGCCATAATCTTAATAATTTGCTACCAATATATGAGTTGCTTCGCTATGAAATCTATTACGAATATTAACGGCGTAGCTCTTCTCGTATTCATCTATAATCATGTCTCCGTATAGTTCTTCTGTCAATGGGGTGCGACCTATAACAAGAAGAGCTCTACAAGGAAGTTGCCTAAAACGCATGGCTAATTGCCGGTGTGCAGCTTCATCAAATCCTCCACGATATTCTACATTACCATAATCACTAAACACACAATCGTATGGCGGATCCAAAAACATGAAGTCATCAGGTGTTGCCATATCAAAGATGGCTTGATAATCCTCATTAAAGATATCGGTATGCTGCAGTAATAGACTGTGCCCCTCTGTAACCTGTGCTGTATTGAGGTTTTTGTATCTTCCATAAGGTACATTATATTCACCTCTAGCATTGTATCTAATCATGCCGGAGTAAGCCGTCTTATTGATATAATAATATATGGCAGCGTCCGTATATTCTTGTGGTGTCAATTCATTGAACATATCCCTAATCTGGTAATAAACCGCTTCATTAGGGTCCTCCACCCTATTTCCCGGATTTAATGCCTTACGCCTCTCGAATTCAGCTCTATTTGCCGAATAGATTTCTTCCATATGATTAAGATCTCTCCTAACGTTTAGGAAGTCATTTCTTACTCCTCGATAGAAATTGATGAGTTTCGTATTTATATCATTGATGACACCATGTTCAGGCTCTAGGTAAAAGAACAATGCTCCGCCACCAAAGAAAGGTTCGATGTACCTTCCCTCGTAATTAGGCATGTGGTCAAGAAAATGCTGTATTTCTTTAGATTTCCCACCACGATATTTTATCATTGGCTTCATAAGCTTCGCTTTTGCTTGCAAAGATACAAAAGAAAATGACGACAACCAAATATCCAAAGGACTCTCTTGCTCTCTAGGCTAAGTATTTAAAGTCTTTCTTAATAGACGCCTTCTTTCTCATTAATCGTCCCATAATAAATACTTTTTTTTGTCGAAGAGGGAGTAATAACTATTTTGTCAAAATTTGGTTGCCCTACTTGTATCTGTCCACTTCTGAAAATATACAAGTTAGAATCTTTGAACTTCTTCTTATATACAACTTTTTTCTCTCCAGAAGGAAGTATAATTGACACCGTGACATTTACATGACTTTTATCGGTAAAGACGTAATCTGGGTCATTAGATTTTAACTCTACCAGTGCGTTTTCATACTTCTCTCCTTCAATGTCAATAATAGCACATCGTCTTTGAATTTCTGTACCACGACTTGGTTTTGCAGTCTCAGGTTCTGATTGTGCGAAAACGAAGAAGGATTGGATAATTGCAAGTAAAAGTAAAACGTATTTTTTCATTATTGTTTATTTTTTATTGGTTTTCTCTTTGGTGTCACACCTTCCATTCGAAGAAATCGGTATACTGTAGAACTTGATTTTATGTTTAGCTGCTGCATAATATCTTTTACTGATAGTCCTTCCTGGTACAAGGCGACTGTTGACTTGGATCTTGATGTTTTCTTTGCTAAGGGCCTGCCGAATCTGACGCCACGCTTCATGGCAGCTATTCTCCCAGCCGAAGTTCTTTCTATGAGTAAATCCCTTTCAAATTCTGCCAATGAAGCAAATACATTCATTACAAGCCTGCCGGAGGCTGTTGAAGCGTCTATGTTGTCTTTGATAGACATTAATGCTATCTTGTGGCTTGAAAGCCAAGAAAAGCGATTTATAAGGTCATGAAGCGATTTGCTGAGTCTATCAAGTTTCCACACAACGAGAATGTCACCTTCACGGAGATAGTCAAGGCATGCTTCTAGTTCAGGGCGTTGCTTCCTTGCACCAGAAATTTTCTCTTCGAAAATTTTGGTACATCCGGCACTCTCCAAGGCAGATATCTGCATGTCGAGATTTTGGTAACGTGTCGAAACACGAGCGTATCCTACTCGTTCCCCCATGGCATGTTTTCGTTTTAATTATTTGTGCAAATTTACGAATAATCGAACAATAATGCAAGGTCGTAATCATCTTTTTTTATTTTGGCCTATAATTTTCGATTATATCCTCTTTTGTATGGCTCAGTTCATCTTCTATAAGACGTATAGAGCGATTGAACTTGGACGGATTTGAGAAATTGTTGGCATCAATCATCAAAAAAGGGTTACCTGTCATTTCCATTCCATAGTTCACGATTGCACAACGCACTGCCTACTCTATCTTTTCAATTTCATTGAATAAAAGTAGGCGGAGTTTCTTGTCAAAGCGATACAACATCATGAGCTTACCGAAAGTTACTCCTTGCTTGAATAGATGTTGCTCCTTGGGAATAGAAAGCAATCGGCACATATAGGCAGACAAGCGACTTCAGGATGCCGTTCTGTCCTGCTATAGATGTTATAAGGCTTCCTGGTTCAAACTCTTGGTCGTGAAAGCCTCTAAACTTTTCAATATAGATTTTTGTTATTTTCATAAGGCGGCTAAAGTTTTATCTGTTACTTTACATTTATCAGAAAAAAACATGACCTCTGTTCCTTTACCATTGTTGTTGGCACTATAGTTGAGCTGGAACTCCTTGGACCGGAAATCTTTGTACAGTTCTTTAATGAATTCTGAATTATCGTAAGTTAAGACCCATATATGCTTCTTTTCCAGATGAATCGTCTCACTGATTAGCCTATGGTCGTTGTCAGAATAGTAATTCATG
>Ga0256404_1003735_pt1 | contig 30216 bp, 17 predicted proteins | sample RumenRJG_01DNA_FD_185990 | JGI IMG/M metagenome (GOLD analysis project Ga0256404, IMG submission 185990) | Bovine rumen microbial communities from Lethbridge, Alberta, Canada - RJG_01 | ecosystem: Host-associated > Mammals > Digestive system > Stomach > Rumen | place: Canada: Alberta | collected...
CTGGCTGCACTGTCTATTGCGCCGTCAGCGACAATCCGAACCGCAAAACAAAATTTGATTTGATTGCTGTGGAAAAGAAAGTGGAAAGCAGCACCCTCCTTATCAACATGGACTCCCAGGCCCCCAACGCAGCGGTGAAAGAGTGGCTAGCTTCCGGAGCCTCCCCGTTCGGCCAAATCGATCTGCTGAAGCCGGAGTGCAGGCACGGCAACTCCCGTTTTGATTTTTATCTGGAATGCAATAAGCGCAAAATTTTCATTGAAGTGAAAGGCGTTACGCTGGAAGACGACGGCGTTGTCCTCTTCCCCGACGCTCCCACGGAACGGGGCGTGAAGCACGTGCATGAACTGATCCAATGTCATGGAGAAGGTTACGAAACATGTATCCTCTTCGTTGTGCAGATGGAACGGGCCCGTTACTTCACCCCCAACAGAAAAACGCACCCGCAGTTTGCAGATGCGCTGTGTGAGGCAAAACAGGCCGGCGTGGAACTGCTGGCCTATATGTGTACCATCTGCCCAGATGAAATGAAAATGGATAAGCCGCTTGAAATTAAACTGTAAAACATTTTTATCGCTTTGTTCAAACAAGCTGCCATTTCGCCGTGGCCCCTGAAACGGTTCTTCATTAGATATGTAACGTTGTACATAATAAATCGCAAGGGGAAGGCAACGCAAAACCGTCATGGATTGCTTATGCCTTCCCCTTTGCTTTTTATTGCTTATTCAATTATAAAACTGCTGCTTTCATGGATTTAATAATCAGAACATGTACGCCACGCTTACGTTGCCGCCAAAGCCCCGGTGTTTGCCGCCATACCCATACAGGTTGATGTCCGTCTGCCAGGGGTTGGTCTTGGATGCTTCCATCCGCAGGCCCAATTCGCCGCGAACGCTGCTGCCCTTCACGCTGGCCGCCCGGATGGCCGTAATTGCGCCGCCACCGGACCGTATCGTGCCTTCCGCTTCGCCGTCGAATTCGTACTCATATGCCAGTCCGCCGTACCAGTTCCACAGTTTGTTGGATGTTCCGTACCGTGCCCCGATCCGCAGTACGCTGCTCTTTACGCTGTCCAGATTGTAGTGCTGCAACGCGTCAAACTCTGCGCCGTCCCGTTTGGTGTAGAAGTATTTCCCGTATACGTCCAGACTCTTGCCTTTGTCGTACTTGAATACCTTGCCTACCCCGATGTGGGCTCCGTAATAGTTGGCGTGGATGTCATAGCCGTAGGCGTTGCCCGCGCCGTCACGTAACAGATCGTCCGCTCTGTCGCTCATGCGGCCTAACCGGAAGCTGGCTTCCGTGTACACGTCATGCTTATTGGTGAATTTAGCCATGAGGCCGCCGCCGGCATAATGGGCATCCCCATCACTGCGGCCCACGTCGCTGTGCAACGTGTAGTTGCCCTTGCCGTATTCGCCGAAGATACCGTACTCTACGGTTCCCTTCTTCGTCTCGTTCTTCCGGCCTACCGCAACCGCCGCGTTCCAGGTACGGGTGTTCACATGGCTCCCGGTCTCGTAACGGGATGCGCCCCCGCCGATGGCCGCCATAGTGGAAATACCGTCCCTGCCCATGTTGGCAATGTCACTGAGGCCGTCCATCACCTTGCCTACATATTCGTTGCCGGTCTTCAGCAGAGCCATGTTGGCTTCGGCAGCCATTACGGCCTTGTGGGTCTGCTCGGAAACGCCAGCCTCTGTTTTGGTAGTAAAGATCAGGTCACTGCCGGACAGGGAGGCTTCCCCTTCCCCTTCAAAGGCCGTGCCTACCAGATACTTGCTGCCCGTAATGGTTCCCACACTGTCGCCGAAGTCGGATACCAGGGTCATCGTCCGGTCCGCTTCCAGATATATTTCCTTGTAGAAATTGATCTTGCTTGTGTCCACGTCGGCCCCGGCGAAGATGATGTTGGAAGGTCTTGTCATTAACGCGCCGCTGTTCTTCCATTCCACATCGCCAAAGGTGAGTTTGCTGGCGTGGTTCTCCGTTGCGGTGTAAGTCACAGCCCCGCCTTTGGCTGCCAGGTTTCCGGTGAGAGTAGCGTTTACCGTTACGCCTTCCACCGGAGTAAAGCTGTAATCTTTCGCCTTCGCCTGTTCCGCCATATCTTTCAGGGTTTCGTTGGCTTTCAGCAACGTCATGGAATCGCCTGCCGCTACGGTTTCCGGCTCCCCATCGCCGTAGGCCACGTCGAACCCTTCCGTACCCAGCGCAGCGATCTTCGAATAATCATAAGCTGCATCGCTGCCGTCCAGTAAGGTTGCACCTTTCTGCCACTCCACAGCGCCTGCATCAATTGCAGAAACTTCTTTCTTGCCAACTTTATACACCAGGCTCTTGCCCTCGTCGCCAACCGTTACGCCTTTGCCCTGGGCGCCCGTAATGGTCACGCCTTTGCCGGTGTCAAGTGTTTTTTCGCTGCTTACTGTGAATTCGCTTTCTTTGTAAGCATTGCTTCCCGAAATATTTTCTTCACTGAATGTGCTAGCCCCGCTGGCGGTCAGGATCATCTTTTCTTCCCCTGCCGCCACATCCGTAGGAACGGTCATGCTGTCTGTATCCACCGCAACATCCGAAGCAACGCTCCATCCTTCCGGTACGGCATCGTTACCAACTTCATTCACCGTAACTTTATCCAACGTCACGCCGGTCACGGTGTATTTCAGGCTGCCACCGTCAATGGCCGCACTGCCTTCTGCGGTTGCGGACAGGGTGGTGTTGCTCAATGCAACGGTAAATTCCGGCGAACCGTCTGTCACCGTGCCCGCCGCATTGGTGATTAAGGTCATGGACTGGTTCAGTGGATCCGTGTCTGCCGTAAATTTTACGCCGGAAATATCCGTTTTGGATGTATCGCTAAACGTATACTTCGTATTTTCATAATAGGCCTTGCCCGTGTCCCAGGCAAGGGTCCCTGTCAGGGTTGCAGTGGTAACATCTTTCGCACCCGCAGCGTAAACGATATGATTTTTTTCTTCGTTAAGGGTGACGCCTTTGGACTGGGAACCTTTAAATGTAATTCCGCCGTCCTTTTCATTGAATGAAACTGCCTTGTATTTGTTTGCGCCGTTGATTGTGGCGGATGCAAAGAAACCGTCCGAATCGCTCTTCACGATATCAACGTGGTTACCGGCTTCCACATCGGGTGCGGTCATGCCGTCGGTCTCAATGGTGGCGCCGCTTGCCAGGGTCCAGCCCGTGGGTACCTTTGCAGCTGTCGAACCGTCCCATCCTGCAAGGTCTGTGCTGTTCAGCGCCACGCCGTTCACTTCATACTTCACCGCGCCGGTTTCCGCTTTCACTTCACCGCTTGCCGTTGCATCAAAAACTACGCCCTGATCTTTGTACGCTACCGCAATACCATCGGATGCAGTGGGCTGGGTTACCGTATTGTCCGCCGTCAGTCCCTCTGCAGACAGCAGCGTCATGGCGTCGCCCGCCGCAATAGCTGCTGTGATTTCCTTAAATACAAGGTTTGCTACGTTAACTTCTGTCGCGCTGTTAAATTTGTAACCGTTGTCTGCTGTATAATGCACCGCACCGTTACTGAACGCAACCGTTCCGTCAAACGCAGCCGTTTCCACATTCTTATCCCCAACAGTGTATGTCAGCTTCGTTTTCCCTTCGTCCTGGGTCAATGTATCCGTACGTTTTCCTGTCAGCGTCAATACCGTATTGTCAATGGCATCAGTGAAATCCACTTCATAGGTCTTGCCCGCAAATTCCACAAGGGAAGCTCCGCCGCTCTTCACCGCTCCGGTCGCATCCACAACGGTCATGACAGCGCCTGCCTTCATGGCATCCTGTCCTTCGGTAAATTTCAAACCGTCCGCGTTGATAGCAGCTGCAGTCAGGTCATACTCGCTGCCATATTTCGCTACTGTGCCATTGGCAACGAACTTGGCCTCTCCAAGGGTCAGGGTATCGCCGGTTTTATTCATGGCATAGTAGGTCAGCTTTGCTCCATCAGCGTCGGCTTTCACGCCGCCAACCTTGTGACCGGCCAGGGTGACCCCCGCCTGTTCCGTTTCCGTAAATGTACCGCCATTCCCATATTTATTGGCGCCGGTAATAGCATCATCTGTAAAGAACCCGGTCGATGCCGTCACGATATCCCGTGCGCTGCCTGCTGCCAGATCCGTAGGAGCCGCAAAGCTGCCGGTGGTAACCGCAACGCCGCTGCCCGTTACAACGGAAGGCAGGCTGCCGGTCACAGACGTTCCGTTCCAGTTGGAAAGATCCACGCTGTTAAGCGCGGCGCCGGTCACTGTATAATTTACCGCGCCAGCGGCCGTCGCTACAAGACCATTCAGCGTTGCATTGACGCCAATGCCGGTACCGTCATGGGTAAAAGAAACATCCTGAGAATGACTCGTTTTGCTGCCGCCATATTCCACAGCCACTCCAGCTGCGAGGTTCGCCGCATTGGTAACCAACGGAATTACATCAGTCGTGATATTTACCGGCTGATCAATTTCCAACTGCAAATTGGCTGCATCAACCTTCGCTGTATTTCCAAAATTAAAACCCGTTCCGCTCATATCCCGCGGATCATCAGTCTTCACCGTACCCAGCGTAATGGTCGCAACATCTTTCGTATCATTCACTGCATAGACCAGATTCTTTCCATCGTCGCTGGCCTTGATACCTTTCTGCTGTGTTCCGTCCAGCGTTACGCCTTTATCGGTGTCGGAAGCAAAGGCATGCTTATTGTTACTTGCGTCATTATAATCGTTTACACCGCTGAAGGTTGCACCGGTAAACAACCCTTCCGTCTCCGATGTTAAAATCGTCGTGCCGGTTGCGCGATCAAGCGCCTTTGTTCCCGTGTCCACCGTAACAGCACTGCCCTTGGTCCAGCCCGTGGGAAGCACGTCCGCCGTATCCCCCGCGGCAGTCACCGCAACAGAGTCCAACGCAACTTTGTTGATGGTATAAGTCAGATTGCCGTCTGAAATTGTGCCTTCACCGGTTGCCTTTCCGCCTAATGTTGTATTGTTCTTCGCAAGGGACACATCAATCGACGCATCCGTCGGTTGGGTAGAAACCGTTCCCTTTACATTGCCGCTGATCAGCGTCATGGTCTTGCCCACCGGGTCTTCCGTCACTGTTGTGTCGCTAAACGTTAAATCAGCAAGACTTGTAGTGGCGTTTGCGTCAAATTTATAACTTGAATTGATATAAAGCGCAGCGCTTGTATTCCAATCAGCAGTGCCATTGAACGTTGCACCGGTAACGGCGTTCTCTCCCGCGGTATAAACAATCGCTTTGTTGTCTGACGCCAGCGAAACGGTATCTGCGCTCGTACCGGAGAATTTCAGCAAGCCCTCAACAATCACTTTATCAGTATACGCTCCCCCGCCGATCGTTACTGGATTATTTACCAGGCTCACTGCCTCTCCGGCATTGTATTTCAGCTTGATACTGCTGATGTCATTGTTTCCAGATTTGAGCAGGCTCATGGACTCTCCACTATTGATGGTGCCATGTATCTTTATATTCGTAATATCCAATGCGCCAACACCGAAAACTGCATCTACGCTCCCTTCTCCGGTAGCTCCAATCACAGGTACCGTTGTGCTCCATGCCACATCATGCAGAACAATTGCATCAAAATTACCGATATATTTTGCAGTGTTATCTGTTCCATTTGACCAGATGTTATCGCTGCTGCTTGTTGTACTTCCCTTTTCACCGCCTACATGCAGCTCGTTTCCCGTTCCATCATCATAGGAACCGTAAATTTCGCGAAAGCTTGTGGTCCCTTTAATATTTACAGTATTATTGTTGGCTTCACTTTCGTATGAATACCCGCCAAACACTTCTGCTCCTACCGAAGTATTATTTAAGGTTACAATATTATTGTTGGCTACACCGCTCTTAGTATTTCCGCCATAAACACGTTGATTCACCGTACCGCCGTTGATGGTAACGATGTTAGTGTTGGCTGTGCCTTCTTCAGTTCTACCACCAATAGCGCTACGCACCGTGCTGTCGGTAAGGGCTACGATATTTTCATTGGCATTTCCTTTGGTGGTATAGCCTCCGGTTGCGTCGCCGCTCAGTATTGCTTCTTTTACCGTTACCTCATTAAAGCTGGTATGGCCATCATAACTCTGCCCGCCATAAACACCGCTCGCGGTATAGGTCTCTCCTTCCATCTTGCCACTGACGGTTACAGTATTATAATTAGCGGCCGTACCGCGTGGCGAATAGCCGCCATAAACACGGCCCACTTTGCTGTTAGTTACCACGACCTCATTGCCTGTTTCTTTTGTATCGCCACCGGCTTCACCTGTGCCATAATTATAAACGCTTCCGCCATAAACATCGCCGCGAACTACAGCATCCGTAATTTCAACGCGGTTAGCGGTTGCATTCCCAATGCCACTGTCAACATAACCGCCATATATTGATTGATAGGATGTGTAATCCCTGTCTGCCATCTTGCCACTGACAGTAACAGCATTATGGCTGACATTTCCACTGCTGTTCGTAACATAACCACCATAGATGGTTGTTGTTACACAGCTATCCTTAATAATGACTTTATTTCCTTTTTCTTTTGTATCCCCGCCAGCTGTTTGGCCCCAGCCGCCAAATATTTGTGCGCCTACCACTGCGCCGTCAAGTATGGATACAGTGTTACCATAGGCTTTACCGCTGGTACTGTAACCGCCTGCAACATTGCCCGCGCCTATCGTAGATGTAGCAGAAGCCCCTTTGCCGCTGATAGTTACTTTATTAAAGCTGGCATCGCCTGTGCCAGAAACGTAACCTCCCCGGGCCCATATATTCGACGCAGAATAATTCAGGCTGGTATTAACGATTTCTATGCTGTTATAGGTAGCCGAGCCCGTGCCGCCGGAATAGCCGCCATACAAGCTGCCCGAAACCGTACCGCCGCTGATTTTGACTTTGTTTCCTTCGTCTTCTGAAACGCCGCCTGCTGTACCGCTTACAGAATAGCCGCCATAGACTACACCGCTTATTGTACCACCGTTAATCGTCACCTTGTTGCCTTTTGCATCGCCACAAGCGCTTGTCCGCCATCCTGTATTAGCCTGGCCCCCATATACATTATTTGTTACCGTTCCATCGTTAATGGTAACGGTATTGTTTAAAGCGTCTTTTCCGCCGCTCTGACCGCCAAAAATTTCAAAGGTGCTTCCCTTTTCAAAAATCACACGATTAAGTTCAACACTTCCGCCATCACTCGCACCGCCGTAAATTTGGCTACCTACCGTTCCATCTTCAACTGTTACCTGGTTATTCTTAACAGAACCTCCGTCTTCATTGCTACCAGACCATCCACCTGCAATATAATTGACCGCACCGGATTTCATAGTAACAACATTGCCATCTGCCGCATCATCACCGCCAACCGTACCCGTAATACTATGACCGCCGTAAACATATAAATTACTGTTATTACTCTCAATTATTACTGTGTTCTTGCTGACATTGCCTGTTTGAGAATAACCGCCATATGCTGTAGGGTAAGAACCACTTAACGTAGCGTTCGTGATACTGACCTGATTACCGATAACCGCGCCTGAAGTACTAAAGCCACCTGTCAGATTAGGCTTGCCTACCCAATTTCCCGAACCGGGAGAGGTTTCAGTCCAACCAGTATCTGCATGATTTACTGTTCCGCCGTTGATTGTAACAGTATTACCGCTTACCGCGGCATCACTGTTTCCGCTTATGCTGTTAACCACACCGCCTTCATTCACGGTAAATGTAATATTGGAACCATTCAGGTAATAATCATCCGCTGCATGTGTAGCGTCGTTAATTGTTTCGGAACCGCTTGTTATTACTATATCAGCCGCCATCGCCACCTGCGGCATGGTAAACACTGCGCCGCCTGTCACACTTAACGCAAGGGCCAGCGACAGCACGGCGCGGCTGCCTTTCGCTTTTCCTCCGCAGTTAACACTGGTGCAGCTCTTCCCGTTGCGTTTTGCAATTTCACTCACCGCCACGTAGCAGTTTCTCACTTTGCTCCAGATCACTTTGTAGATTTTGTTCATGGTGGCGCCCCCTTCTGTATTTAAAATTGATAAAAATGATATTACCACACAGGTTTTGGATACGATGCAGTCCTTTCGGCGTAAATCTAATACACCGGTTGCACAACCGCTGTTTCCCACAGCAACGGTTTCCATTTAAATTATACCTGTCTTGCAAAACAATTTATATAGAATGACAAAATTTGTCATTGACAAATTTTTGTGAATTTTTGCCGTTTTTGTCATTTTTTATGACGTTACCCCATCCCATAAACGCCTGTTTGTATCTGGGTTTGAGGCGTTTTTTCCTCACAAAAATCCTTTATTTTATTAAAGTTTTTGCAATAGGACGCAAATCGTGTCGGAAGCATTTTGCCCAACGGTTTTATGTTATACTTAAGGAAACAATATTTAAATGTCGCTGCCGGGATATTTTGTCCGCAAGGACAAAACTCCGGGGCTGCAACAATTCATTGCGTTGAAATGACTTTTATCTCCCTGCAGCGCAATCTTCCCCGTTGCGCATCCGCGAAAGGATAAAGCCTATGAAATACATTATTGCCGATAAGCTGAATTTTCTCATGAAGGTGACGGGAACCAAAAACAATATGCTGGGCCGGGCCCTTTCTTTTGATGCGTCCCATATCAGCCGCATCCGCTCCGGCGACCGGGGTCTGCCCAGCCGCCGGGAATTCATCGTCCCGGCCGCCGGTTACTTTGCCCGGGCGGTGAAGACGGCCACCCAGCGCAACGCTTTGGCAAGGCGTATCTGTCCTAACAGCAAATGGCCGGAGTCCCTGGAAGAAGCCACGCTGCTGATTGCCCAATGGCTCAGCGAAGACGTGAAGAAACTGGATTATGAATCCCTGAACCGCTACTTTTCAGAAAACGAAGCCGCTCCTGCTCCGCCAGAGACTGGGTCTTCCGCTTCCGGTGATACCACCCAGTTCTATTTGGGCAACGAAGGCAAGCGCCAGTGCGTCATCCGTTTTCTCACAGGCCTTGCTGCCTTGAATGAACCGGTGACGTTGCTGCTCCATTCGGAAGAAAATATGGAGTGGATCTACGAAAAGCCGGAGTTTGCCAAACAGTGGGGCCAGCTGCTGGTCACCCTGCTGCAGCAGGGGGGCCGTATATTGATCATCCACACCCTGAGCCGGTCCTTCGAAGAAATGCTGGAGGCGGTGACCAAATGGGCGCCGCTGTACGCCACCGGTTCCATCGAATCCTTTTATTATCCCAAACTGCGGGACAACGTGTTCCGGCGCACCCTGTTCATTGCCAGGGGCAATGCGGCCATCGTCGCCTGCACCACCGGCGAATCCTCCGCAAACCGGCTGAACATGCTCATTTACGATCCAACCGCAGTGAAAGCCCTGGAACAGGAATACTACGATTTCCTGTACATGTGCCGGCCCCTCATGCAGATCTTTACCCCTGAAAATTTCCTGAAGATCATTCCGGTCCTGGGAACCTTCCGGAAGGCTGACAGCGTTCTGATCCAGTTCCATGTTACCCCTTCCCTTGCGGTGTTGCCGGATGAAGTAGCGGAAGGATTTGCCCGCCGTCCCGGTTTTGAAAATTTTGCGGATTTCCTGGCCGACCACCATCGCTGGCTGTTCAAGCAGGGCAAAGCCCCTGCCCATGACCAGACTGACATTGTGTACCTGCCGGACATCAGCGCGGTTATAGAGGGAAAGATTCAGGTTCCCCTCACCCATCTGTCTAATTTTCCCTGCCTGTTCTATACGCCGGAAGAATACAGCCTGCATCTGAAAAACGCCCTGCATCGGATGGAAAGCACACAGACCTATCGCATGGTGCTGTTAGGTCCGGATACAGTCCATCCCGTTACCGGCAGGCCGGTGGTTCCTTCCTTTTCCATCGTGGCCAGCCAGCAGGCAGGGGTACTGTTATTCAGTACCAAATCCCCCCAGGCCCTGTTCTATACAAAGGAACCTACCATCACTTCGGCCTTCTGCGAATACCTGGAAGGCTTCATAAAAAATACAGCCTCCCGGGAAGAAACCCTAAAGAGGCTGCGGCAGTATATTATTAAATTGGATGAAGCGATAGATAAAGTTTGACACCGTACTGTAAAAAACACCGAAAAACAGTTAAGCGGCACCCACACCTGTGGATGCCGCTATTTTTACTTAAATCAGTTTTCAATTTTTAAAAAGGTTTCGCCAGAAGCCCCACTTTCTTCTTCACCTTGGTAAGGGTGCGGTCGGAAATCCGCTGGGCCGTTTCCGCCCCGGCCTTGTAGGTCGCTTCCAGATAGGCCTTGTCGTTCATGAGGCGGGCAAAGTTTTCACGTACAGGGCGCAGCTCTTCGGACACAGCTTCCCCTACCGCCAGCTTGAAGTCGCCGTAGCCTTTGCCGGTGAATTCGTCTTCGATCTGTTCGTAAGTTTTGCCGGTAACTACGGAATAAATGGTCATCAGGTTGTTGATGCCGTCCTTGCCTTCTTTGAACATGACCTTGGCTTCGCTGTCCGTTACCGCGCTGCGGAATTTGCGGATGATGGTGTCGTGATCGTCCAGAATGGAGATGAAGGCCTTGGGGTTAGTGTCTGACTTGGACATTTTCTTCGCCGGTTCCTGGAGGGACATGATCTTGGCCCCTTCCGGAGGCAGGTAGGCTTCCGGAAGCTTAAAGGTGTTGCCGTACAGATTGTTGAACCGCTGAGCCACGTTCCGGGTAAATTCCAGATGCTGGGTCTGGTCGGCCCCTACCGGCACATAGTCCGCCTGGTACAGCAGGATATCCGCCGCCATCAGGGAGGGATAGGTGAAGAGGCCCGCGTTGATGTTGTCCGCATGCTTGGCGGATTTATCCTTGAACTGGGTCATCCGGGACAGTTCCCCGAACAGGGAGTTGCAGGCCAGGATCCAGCCCAGCTCCGCATGGTTATGGACGTGGCTCTGGATGAACATCAGACTTTTCCGGGGATCGATACCGCAGGCCAGCAGCAGGGCAAAGGCCTCCAGGCTCTGCTTCCGCAGCTTGGCCGCTTCCTGCCGTACCGTCAAAGAATGCAGGTCCGCGATAAAATAGGCGCACTGGTAATCTTCCTGAAGCTGCTGCCAGTTCCGCACCGCCCCGATATAGTTGCCCAGCGTGAAGATGCCTGTAGGCTGTATCCCGCTAAGGATGCTCTTTTTCTTTTCCGTTTTCTGTACTTCCTGTTTTACTTCTTCCGCCAAAGTGAACACTCCTGTCTTTACATTGTATTACATTTACATTGCGTTGCATTTTCATTTCTGATTGCAGAAAAAATGCGGATGTGTTGCCATGGAATCAGGTCCGGCATCTTCAATCCGTTTTTCCGCTGTTTTACAATACATTTTATTATAATCTATTTTTCCTTATTTTGCTACTGCCTGTATAATAAATTTGAATTGCGGAAAGAAGCATTTGTGTTATAATTAGAAAATATAAATTGCAATTTGGGTAAGCGCCGATTCAACGTGGTTGTTCGATTATCATATAAGCACGGAAAAGAATGAACCGGAACTTTCCTGACGAAAGAAGTTTTATTATGCAGCAAAACAGGCATTTTGGAATTTTGGCAGCCTTAGGCTGTTACGTGTTATGGGGCATCCTTCCCCTGTACTGGCACCTGCTGGCGGAAGCGGAGGCCAATGAGATTCTGTCCCACCGGATTCTCTGGTCCCTGGTGTTTATGCTGATTGTGGTAGGGCTTACCGGCCGTATGGAACAATTGAAAAAAGACTGCCGGGAACTGTGGCAGAACAAAAAGCGGGGCCTGATGCTGATTGCTGCCGCTATCATCATCAGCCTGAACTGGCTTATCTACATCTGGGCTGTCAACCATAACCATGTGATCGACACCAGTGTCGGCTATTACATCAATCCCTTAGTGAACGTGCTGTTCGGCGTGGTCCTCTTCGGGGAGACCCTTTCGGCGCCGAAAAAAGTCAGCATCGCCCTGGCCGCCATCGGTATCTTCCTTATGACCTGGCAGATCGGCAAGCTGCCCTGGATTTCCGTAGCCCTGGCCCTTACCTTCGGCAGCTACGGAGCCCTGAAAAAAATGCTGAAACTGGATCCTTTTACCAGCATTACACTGGAAACCTTGCTGCTTTTCCCCTTTGCCTTTTACTACGTGGCAAACTTAACCGCAGCGGGGGCCGCCCATTTCGGACCCGCCACCCCTGCCCTCAGCCTGCTGCTGGCAGGCGCCGGCGTGGCAACCGCCATACCCCTGATCCTTTTTTCCTACGGGGCCAACCTGCTGCCCCTGAACGTGCTGGGCTTCTTCCAGTACATCAGTCCTTCCCTGACCCTGCTGTTGGGCATTTTCTTTTTCAACGAACCCTTCGGCTTCACCCGGCTTTGCACCTTCGGGTTCATCTGGCTGGCACTAATCGTATTCACTGTTTCCGAATGGAAAGCCAGTCACGGTAAGTAGTTAATTTAAAGCAAAAAAATAACAGGCACTCTGCAAAAAAGCGGAATGCCTGTTTTTATTTTGCGCCATTGAATTGAGCGTCCGCTCCCATCCAATGTTTAAACGCTTTTTATCACAGGGCTCATTTCATTTGCGTTTTTATTTCAGATTGATCATCACGATTTCCGGCGTGCTGCCGATCCGCACCGGGGAGCCCCACAGCCCGTAGCCGCAGGAGGTGACTCCCATCATGTTGCCGAATTTTTTGCTGCCGTAGTCCAGCAGGTACATGCGCCGGGTCACCAGGTTCAGTGGCGCCTGCTGTCCCCCGTGGGTATGCCCTGCCATGTACAGGTCATAACCGGTCTTCTCCGCTTCCAAAAAGCGACGGGGCTGGTGCTCCAAGAGCAGGTTGGCCTTTGCAGGGTCTTTCCCCGCCAAAGATTCAAGATGGGGATTTCTCGGCTCGCTGCGGAAATCTTCCAGTCCTACCAGATGGATGTTACAGGGCAGGTCTACCGCTTCATCCACCAGCATGTGGAATCCCACGGACCGGAACATGTCCAGTTCCATCTGCACCCGTCCGTCAAAATGGTCGTGGTTCCCCAGTATGGCGTAGACCCCGTACTTGCTTTTAATATTTTTCAGAGGCTCATAGCTTTTTTCCCGGATCAGATAGTTCAGGCTGTTGTCGGCCTGGTCCCCGCCGAACAAAACTACATCCGCATCCTGCCCGTTGATCCTTTCCGTCAGTTCCTCCGCGTACTGCCTGCCAAAAAGGCTGCCCAGATGGATATCCGTCACCAGCACCACCTTCACCGGCCGGGGCAGGTGTTTCCCTGTATCGTGTTCCACTACCCGCACCACAGGGTGCAGGGCATTCCATCCCCCATAGATGATGATGGCCATGACGATGACAAAAGCACCTTTGGCATACAGGGCGTAGGCATGCTGCCAGCCTTCCCCGCCTCCTGCCAGGGCACCAACGATCCGCAGAAGGATGTACAGGATGCCCGCGTAGGCGGAATAATGGAAAAAGGCCAGCCAGTACCCGCCCAAATAGGCAAAGGGACGCAATATTTGCGGAGCTATTTCCAGACTGGGTCCCCACACGTTCACCCCGCAAAACAGGAGCGGGAGCAAAAGCAAAAAACATAAAACAACAGCGTGGTTCACAAATGTAAAACCACGCCGGTACATAAGCCAGTATAAAGCGGTCAGCACTACGCCTACCGCCGACCAGAAATAGAAAAATGATCTCATAGTGTCTCTGTATAACCTCAAAGATCAGTCAGGCCTTCGCCAGCCGTAAAGCACTGGTTCCTGCATCTGCCAGACAGCAGTTGTTTCGTTTACGGTTAACTTCTTCAGTACTGTCTGCGGATCTCATCCAGCAGGAATTCATTCTTTACTTTAATGTAAGTGCCCTTCATGCCCAGGGATTTGGTTTCGATCAGGTTGGCGCTCTCAAATTTACGCATGGCGTTGACGATCACCGAACGGGTAATACCCACCCGGTCTGCAACCTTGGATGCAACCAGGATGCCTTCCGTTCCTTTCAATTCTGCCAGAATGTTGACAATGGCTTCCCATTCTGAGAAAGAAAGGGTAGAAAAAGCAATCTGTACCATGGCTTTCTTCCGGGCGTTTTCCTGAATGACAACTTCTCTCTCCCGCAGGATCTCCACCCCGATGACCGCCGCCGCATATTCCGCCAGCAGCAGGTCGTCATCGTTGAAGTCCCTGTCATACCGGGCCAGGATCAGTGTGGCGATCCGTTCCCCGTTTCCGTTGACCGGTACGATGGTCGTCCGCTTCTCACCAAACATGCACTTTTTCGTATCAATAAACGAACACATCTGGTTCTTGTGGCTGATATTCGGAACCGTTTCCACGGCCTCGGCCACAAAATCCATATACGGCTCAGGGAACTGCTGTTCTGCCAGCACCATGTCCCGCATAACTTCACATTCAAATTCATCCAGCAGCCCATAGCCCAATACGGCCCCATTCACATCAATTACATACACATTGCTGCTGATCAGGCTTTTCAACAGCAATGCCACCTCTTTGAATTTTACGCGTTCTCCGTTCTGCATCAGCTTATTCAGCTTTCGGGCCTTATCCAGTAACTTCATGTACGCACCTCCATATGACATGCAGTTTAGCGGAATTGCCGATTAATTTTTCCGCGCGCCTGTCGGCGATCCCGCAAGCCCCTTTAATCAGCGTTCCTCGATATTTTCTGTTACGCTCTGGGAAAATTCTTCTGATAAACTTTATTGATACGCTCATTTGTAATATGCGTATAAATCTGTGTAGTGGACAGGCTGGCGTGTCCCAGCAGTTCCTGTACTGCCCGCAGATCCGCTCCATGCTCCAGCAGATGGGTGGCAAAGGTATGGCGGATCGTATGGGGGCTCACATTTTTCTGCAGGGCCAGGGCACTGACATATTTATCCAAAATACGGCGGACGCTGCGGTCTGTCAGGGCTCCGCCCCGATTGTTAATAAATACATGCTGGTGTTCCTCCACATGATACTTATCCATCAGAGGCGCCCGGCTTTTTGCAAAATACCTTACCAGCGCATCCCGGCAGGTATGCCCGATAGGAACGATGCGGTCCTTGTTGCCCTTACCATGGAGCAGTACAAACAATCCGCTTAAGTCCACATTCCCCAGTTCCAGTCCGGCCAGTTCCGAAACACGGCAGCCTGTAGCATACAGCATTTCCAGCACTGCCTGATCGCGAAGTCCCAAAGGCGAGGAATCCGGCAGATCCAAAATCGAATCGATTTCCGTTTCTTCCAGAAATACCGGCAGCCTTTTATCCAACTTGGGTGTGCGGACTTTGGTAAAAGGATTCTGTCCTATATATTCTTCCCGCAGCAAAAACTTATAAAAAGACCGTAAGGAAGATATCCGTCTGGCAATGGTCCGTCTTGCATAGTTTTCATGATTCAGCCAGGCAAGATACGAACGGATATGGATGACCTGTACCTGGTCCCAGGAAAATCCCTCTCCCGCTTTTCCGGCCATAAACTTCTCAAAGTCAGCAATGTCCCTTGCGTAATTCTCCCCGGTAAGCCTTGAGCCGTTCTTTTCAACCATCAGGTAATTTTTAAATTTTTCAACCCAATCCCGGCGCAGCTTTTCTTGCGGCAAAGAGGTCACTCCCCATCAGTCTTCATAACTTCTCTGCGACCAGCTTTTGATAATAATACAAATACAAGGCAAATAAAGCCTTTGCTCGTATTATATCTATAAAGTTTAGTCATACAATGATATCATATAATTAGAAAATAGGCAAATTTTATTTTCCACATGAGCGTAGAATTTTCAGAAATTTCAAAATCAGATTTAGGAAACAACTCTGTAAATGTATTAATTTAAATACACCATATGATTATTTTTGCAGAATTAAAAAATTTATATCCGTTCCATTAAACGGTCAAAACGATCACACTTCCCCGCATCGGGATGTTACTGTTTCAAAAGCTTCCAAAGCACGGTTCGCCAGCATTTCATTGCGGAACCGGCGCTTGCGCACCCGTTTTTCCAGGGGCGGCATGATGCCATAGTTTACATTCATGGGCTGGAAATCCGTCACCGCAGGGTTGCTGATGTAATGGGCCAGGGCCCCCATGGCGGTTATATCGGGAAACTCTACAGCCGGCAGTCCTTTTTGGGCGCAAACTGCCTGGATGCCTGCCATCAGGCCGGAAGCAGCTGATTCCACGTAACCTTCCACCCCGGTCATCTGCCCGGCAAAAAAGAATCTGGGATTCGTGCGCAGCCGGAAATCCGCGTTCAGCAGCTGCGGTGAATTCATGTAGGTATTCTTGTGCATGACGCCGTAACGTACAAACTCTGCATTTTCCAGTCCCGGGATCATGCGGAATACCCTTTTCTGCTCCGGCCATTTCAGATGGGTCTGGAATCCTACTAGATTATAGAGGGTTCCCGCTGCGTTGTCCTGCCGCAGCTGCACCACCGCATAGGCCTCTTTACCGTTGCGGGGATCCCGGAGGCCGATGGGCTTCAGGGGGCCGAAGCGCATGGTATCCTCTCCCCGGTAAGCCATTTCCTCTATGGGCATACAGCCTTCGAACACATTATGTTCGAAGTCCTTTACCTCGGCAGTTTCCGCTGCTTTCAGCGCTTCATAAAACGCAAGGTATTCTTCTTTCGTGTAGAAAGGACAGTTCAGGTAAGCTGCTTCCCCCTTGTCATAACGGGAAGCCCGATAGATCACATCATAATTCAGGGAGTCCCCTTCCACGATAGGCGCCGCCGCATCAAAAAAGTGCAGGTAATCTGCCCGTATGATACCCTGTATGGCTTCACTGAGCGCCGGCGAAGTCAAAGGACCGCTGGCAAAGATCACCAGGCCTTCCAATCCCTCCGGATCCGTCACTTCTTCTTCAACAACTGTTACCAGGGGATGCTGCCGGATAAATTCAGTAACCCCACGGGCAAAACCGTCCCTGTCAACTGCCAGAGCCCCGCCGGCAGGAACCTGGTTTGCGTCCGCCTTTTTCATGATGAGGGAATCCAGCCGCCGCATCTCTTCTTTCAGAAGGCCCACTGCGTTTTCCACATTGGCCGCCCGGAAGGAATTGCTGCAGACCAGTTCTGCAAAATATTCTGTTTTATGGGCCGGACTGGATTTGCCGGGACGCATTTCATGAAGGATCACGGGAATGCCCCGGCGTATGATCTGCCACGCCGCCTCACTGCCCGCAAGCCCTGCCCCGATAATATGGATGGGCCGGTTTGCTTCTGTCATTTCTGTCATTTTCCTGCTCCTGTAAAAACAGGAGGAACCTTCGTCCTCCTGTCGTCATTTCTGTTTATACCGCTGCTTGATTTAATTATATCGTAACGATTATGTAATTCTATTTTGTAATTCTTTTTCGTATTATGGAACTGCTGATTAATTCGTCTGCCCGCTTACTCTTCTGTATAAGCGTTTCCTCATTTTTTAGCGGCTGCTTTTCGCGTTCTCTTTCTGGTCGCCGTTTTTTTCTTTGTTGCTTTCTTTTTCGCTGCAGACTTTTTAACCTGGCCGGTTCCGCTGTTTTCACCTTCCCCTTCCAGCAGGGAAGCCGTGGTTACTTTCTTTTTACGTCCTGCACGTTTAGGCGCCGCGTTTTCGCATTCCGGATCGGAGCAGAAATACTTTACCTTTCCATTCCCCTCTTTTCGTTCCAGCAACTGTTTGCCGCAAACCGGACAGGGCTGCGTTGTCGGTTTATCCCAGGATACAAATTCGCAGACCGGATAATTTTCACAGCCGTAGAATACGCGGCCCGTCCTGGTACGGCGCTCGGTCACCTCGCCCCCGCAGTTGGGACAGGGTACCCCGATCTTCACCAGAAGCGGCTTGGTATTATGGCACTGGGGGAACCCGGAGCATGCCTGGAATTTACCAAAGCGCCCCTCACGGATCACCATATCTTTTCCGCACAGTTCGCATTTTTCACCGCTCAGTTCCAGCGGCGGGGGATCCTTGGGAATCACCTTGTCCGCTTCTTCCAGCAGTTCCTCAAAAGGACCGTAGAAGTCGGAAAGTATCTTTTTCATATCTGCCTGATGAGCCGCAATGGCGTCCAGCTCATTTTCCATCCGGGCAGAATAGGGAATATTGATGATATCGCCAAAATGACCGGTCAGCATATCCGCCACTTTGACGCCTAACTCCGTAGCCATCAGCTTCTTCCCTTCCCGGGCCACATAGCCCCGGGTCTGGATGGTCTGGATGATGGGCGAATAGGTGGAAGGACGTCCGATCCCTTCTTCTTCCATCTTCTTCACCAGGGACGCTTCTGTGTAATGGGCAGGCGGTTCCGTAAAGTGCTGCTCACCGGGCAGTACTTTATGCAGCACAAGCTCCGTACCGGATTTAATAAAAGGTACTTCGACCTGTTTTTCCGCATTCAGTTCCTTTTTATCCGCCAGGCGCAAATGACCGTCAAAGGTCATGACGGATCCTACCGCCTTCAGTTCATAATCGCCCGCGCCGATGGTGAGGGTGGTCTGTTCGTATTGGGCCGGCGTCATCTGGCAGGCCATGGTACGGTCCCAGATTAGCTTATACAAAAGGTACTGTTCCTTTGTCAGATACGGCTCCATCTCTGACGGGGTCCGGGCGACAGAGGTGGGACGGATGGCCTCGTGGGCATCCTGGGCATTATTTTTGTTGCTGAAGGTGTTGGGTTTTTCCGGACAGTATTCCGGTCCGAAAAGCTGGGTCACGAATTCCCGGATGGAATCAGTGGCCTCGGCAGCCAGACGGGTGGAATCGGTTCTCATGTAGGTAATGAGACCTGCCGAACTTTTGCCCACATTCACCCCTTCATACAGCTGCTGAGCTACCATCATGGTGCGACGGGTCGTAAAGTTCAGTTTATGGGATGCTTCCTGCTGCAGGGTACTGGTTGTAAAGGGAGGCAGCGCACGGCGGGAAACGTTTTTGCGGAAGGCCGCTTCCACTTTATAAGCAGCCTGTTTCAGGTCGGCTTCCACAGCCAAGGCATCCTGGGCGTTATGCAGTTCCAGCTTCGTCCCGGCTTTTTTCATAACCTCGGCCGTAAAGATCGGTGCCTTGGCATCTTCCCGCAGTTTTGCCCTGATGGTCCAGAATTCTTCCGGTACAAATTCGGCAATAGCCTTATCCCGGTCGGCAATGATCTTTACCGCTACCGACTGAACACGGCCGGCGCTCAGGCCCTTGCGGACCTTCCGCCACAGCAGCGGACTCAGCTTGTAGCCTACCAGACGGTCGATGATGCGGCGGGTCTGCTGGGCGTCTACCATAGCCCTGTCAATGGTGCGGGGATGCTTTAAGGCTTCTTTCACCGCATTGGATGTAATTTCATGAAATTCGATCCGGCAGGGATCCGTTTCATCCAGTCCCAGGATATGGGCCAGATGCCAGCTGATGGCTTCCCCTTCCCGGTCAGGGTCAGTTGCCAGGTAGACTTTATCGGCCTTGGCCGCTTCCGCCTTCAGGGAACGGATCAGATCTCCCTTGCCGCGAATATTTATGTATTTGGGTTCAAACCCGTTCTCCACATCGACACCCAGGGTGCTCTTGGGCAGATCCCGGAGATGTCCCATGGACGCGGTTACCGCATAATTTTTTCCCAGAAATTTAGTAATGGTTTTTGATTTGGTCGGTGATTCGACGATAATCAGATTCTTTTTCATACTTCCTCCAAAAAAGTTTATATCAGAATACCTTCTGTAATTTTCATCAGGGAGCAAATCGGTTTCCCCCTGCAGGGACAGCGGTTGCACAAGCCGACTTCAGGTCTGCGTATACCGCTGGGCAGCATCCACGCTTACAAAACCTTTCAACTGCAGCTCCAGCAGGATAACGCTCATGTCCGCCACCTTCCAACCTGTCCCTTCAACCAGCTGGTCCAGGGTCAGCGGTCCCTGGGTAAGCAGGTCCAGCACCCTGCGCTGTTCATGAGAGCAGACTTTCAGCGGTGTTGAGTCTTCTATGTCCGTAAACAGATTGGAATGGGCGCTTCCCTGTAATTCAGGGAACAGCTCTTCCAGTATATCATCCGGCGACGTTACCATCCGGGCGCCGTCCCTGATCAGCTTATGGGGACCTGCGCTCTTATCCGAAAAGATATTACCGGGAACACAGAACAGCTCCCGTCCTTCATCCATGGCGAATTCCGCCGTGATCAGCGCCCCGCTTTGGGATGCGGCTTCCACCAAAACAATGCCCTGGGATATTCCGTTTATGATCCGGTTCCGCATGGGAAAATGCCAGGCTTCCGGTTCCGTCCCGGGGGGATATTCAGAGACCAGCGCACCGTTTTCAGCGATTTCCCCAAAGAGTTTATGATTCGTGGGCGGATATACGATATCCACACCGCATCCCAGCACAGCAATGGTTTTCCCTCCGCCCTGCAGCGCCCCCTTATGGGATGCCGTATCGATACCTTTCGCGCCGCCGCTGACGATGACTACGCCTGCCTGGGCAAGCCGCCTGCCAAAGGTTTCTGCAACTTTCAGGCCGTAGGCGTCTGCCATGCGGGAGCCAACCATGCCGATACTGTACCGGCAGTCGGGCAGCGTACCCTTTACATACAGCACAGCCGGCGGACGCAGGATCCGTTTCAGCCGTTCCGGGTACCCACCTGAAATAATGGGGATCACTGAAATCTGATGCCGCTCACAGGATTCCTTCATCTGTTCCGGAATCAGTCTGTTTTTCTTTCTGCTTTCAAAATAAGCAGCCACTTCTTTCGGCGTAACGATTCCCGTCGCCAGAAGTTCCGACTCCGTCGCCCTGTATAACTCCTGCGCGCTGCCAAAGACCTTGCCCAGCGCCAATAATTGCGCCGTTCCAAATCCTTTGGCAGCTCCCAGCGCAGCCCAATAAAAATTTTCCATAAATTCGCCTCTTTTCCGAAATTATTTGGGTGCCTGCAATTCACTCACTATTAAACTATAATTCGCATAAAAGCAATATACTTAGGGAACCACTGATTAATTCGTCTGCACGATTGCCGGGGCTTTTTGTGAATGACTTCGTCATTGTCTCTTGACGCAGCCCCGCTGCGCCTTCGAGCCATTTCCTTGTCATTCGCAAAAAGCTCTCGGCAATCGCACAAACTCATTTAATCAGCGCTTCCCTATTTCGACCGTCAGAAAAAGACAGTTGAAACAGTGTTAATAATATTCATAGCATACTGTACAGCATAAAGTCAATGGTTTTTTATTTTTCTACATTATATTATGTAAATTTTTCGTGAACTCGGCGATTTTTTCAGCTGCATCCGGGTGACCGAATTCTTTTTTGCGACATTCCTGCAGCCGTATCCGTTCCGAAGCAGAAAGCGCCTGTACCCGTTTCACAATTTCAGCAAGCTGCGCCGTATCTTCCGCGATCCTCACGCCATATTCTTTTTGGACGAACGCAACGTTGGCCTTTTCCTGTCCCGGCAGCGGACTATACACTGTGACATCTGCACCGCAGGCAAGGCATTCAGCCAGGGAAACACCGCCGCCCTTTGTGATGACAAGGTCGGCCCCCTGCATCAGCTTTGGCATTTCATCCGTAAAACCGGTAACTGCCAGGGAAAAGTTTCCCTCTCCCACGATCCGGGTCACTTTATCCATTTCTTTATCCTTTGATACATGGGACGCCATATTTTCCAGTTTCCGGCGTAACGCGTCATTGTGTCCCGTTACGGCAATCACATGGAGCCCCTGCCCCCTTTTCCCTCCGGACACGGTTGCTCCGTTCCTGCCGTTGATGCTTTCACTATGGGCATTGCCCGCAGATTCTTCTCTACCGGCGTCTTTCGCCGTTTCACCCTCACAGGTGATACGTACAAGAACATTCAGAATTTTTTCCATGGGCATCATACCGCCGCCGCCGCCCACAAGCAGGCAGACAAAAGCCTCTTCTTCCCATCCGAATTCCTTTCGCAGATCTCTGCGCAGGGCAACGGTATCCCTGTGCTCCGAAAAAATTCTGCGAACCGGGATTCCGTACGCGAAAACTTGCGGAACCGCCCCTAAATGCAAATCCCCGGAAGCCTTTTTATCCTGAAACGACGGCCCGGCCTTTGTTTCTGCTTCATTGTTTTTCAGAGAAGAACCCGGTAAAACCAGATCCGCTAATTTTTTATCTGCCAGGAAATAGGCGTCCACACCGTTGCACACCAGCCACCGGTGGACGGTAAAGTCCGTTACCACAACGCCCAGCCAGATATGGGGATTGTACTTTTCCTTATAGAGGGACATGATCCCCGTAGGCGTGGCATGGGTGCTAAACACAAGATCCGGTTTCACCTTTTCGATAAAAGATTTTCCAAGGCCCAGCAGCAAAGAATTTATAAAATTACGCATCCGCAAGGAACCGCTGTTCTGATTCCCCCACCGATAAGACATGGCGTACAGTCCGGGACAGAATTTTAAAACCGTTTCATAACTCCGCAAAAAAAGCCGGCCCAGCACTGCAGGGAAAAAGCTAAAAACATTCCCCTGGACCACTTCCGTGTTTTCAAGACGCGACAAGGCCTCCTCCAGGGCTTGGGCCGCCATACGGTGACCGCTGCCGATGGGAGCGGACAGGATCAGTATCTTCAGTTTTTTTGTACCCTGTTTTCCAGCGGAATCCATTGCCGTTTCACCAACCCATGCTATAATAATTATGAACAAACCTGCGATGCACAGAATGATTCTTCAAAAAAGTCTGTAATGCATTTTTAACTATACATTACCTTTTGGAATTATGCAAGAAGTCAAAAGCAGATAGTTAAACTGACATAGCAGCTTTGTCAACAAACATTAGTTGCCAAAATTACAAAAGCCGAAAGGATAAGACTATGAGCAACCTGAATTCAACCCCTGCGGGGGAACGCATACATATCGGCCTCTTTGGCCGCCGCAACGCGGGAAAATCCAGCCTGATCAACGCCCTTACCGATCAGCAGCTGGCTGTTGTGGCAGACGTACCGGGTACTACTACCGACCCTGTCTTAAAAGCCATGGAACTGCTGCCCCTGGGGCCGGTATTGATTATGGACACCGCCGGCATGGACGACACCGGGGAACTGGGGGCCCTGCGTGTACAGAAATCCTTGCAGATGTTAAACAAAACGGATATCGCCATCCTGGTCATGGACAGCACAGCGGGAATTACGGAAGACGATATAAAACTCTTGCAGCGAATCCGGGACAAAGAGTTGGCCTGTGTGGCGGTATTCACAAAGTCAGACCTTGTGCAGGAAGGAAATAAAAACGCAGCCGCCGGTCTCCCTGACACGATTCCCCCTACCATACCGCAAATTTCCGTCAGCGCTGCAACGGGGAAAAACATCCGGGAACTGAAAGAACTGCTGGCCCATATTGTGCCCCAGAAGAAAGCTCCTTATCCCATCTGCGCCGACTTGATCGGACCGGGGGACGCTGTTTTGCTGGTGACCCCTATCGACAGCGCCGCTCCCAAGGGACGGCTGATCTTGCCCCAGCAACAGACCATCCGTGACATCATCGACGCCGGGGCCACTGCCATCGTCACCCGGGAAAACAACGTAGTCCATGCCCTGGGGCAATTAAAAAATCCCCCTGTGATGGTCATTACCGACAGCCAGGCTTTCGGCAAAGTGAACCGGGACGTACCCCGGTCAATCAACCTGACTTCTTTCTCCATTTTAATGGCCAGGCACAAAGGGAATCTGGAACAGGCCGTCATGGGCGTTGCCTCCCTGAAAGGACTGCAGGACGGCGACAGTGTCCTCATCTCCGAAGGCTGCACCCACCACCGCCAGTGCGGCGACATCGGCACGGAAAAACTGCCGAAATGGATCCGGGAATTTACCGGAAAAGATTTCTCTTTTTCCTGGACCAGCGGCACGGAATTTCCCACAGACCTGTCCCCTTACCGGCTTATCATCCACTGCGGCGGCTGCATGCTGAACGAACGGGAGATGCAGTACCGTTACCGCTGCGCTGCCGACCAGGGCGTTCCCATGACCAACTACGGCCTGTGCATCGCCTACACCCATGGCATACTGAAACGTTCCTTAAGCGTGTTCCCTGACCTGGCAGAAAAATTATAACCTTATAGCCATGCTTCCCGTAACTGAAAAAAGCCACATTGCTTGTATGTGAATATTGAACAAGCGGTGTGGTTTTTTCTGTAACTCAATTACATTATAAAGATATAAAAAGATGTAGATACAAAGATATAAATACTTTCAACCTGGTTCGATACGGTCAGCTGCTATTCCTTCTAAATAAAACAATACTGCCTTTAGGTCTGTACTGTTTTTATCTCTTCACATTGTAATTACGATTATTCTCCTATTTATCTTTAAAAAGTTTCTTCTTTCCAACGTAAAACACAACTGCCACTACCACCACTAAAACGGCCAGACGCATGCTGCTCTGGCGGAAGTTTACCACGTCGTGGCCGATGACCACTTCCAGGGCGGTGGAGGGAAATTTGCCGATGAGATTGGCGATGATGTAGTCTCTCGTGCTCATACGGCTTAATGCGCCGATTGCGGTAAGGATACCGGATGGAAAATAAGGCAGCGCCCGGGCGAAGGTCATCCATATGATGCCGTTCTTCTCGCTGGCCTTGTCGATATCCTGTAAACGGTTGGCCTTGCGGATCAGTTTTTCCGCTGTATTGCGGAAAAAGAAACGCATCAGTAAAAAGCTCAGTACCACGCCGGTCGTCTCCGCCAGCCAGGATACCAGGATGCCCACCGGCAGGCCGAAGATGAGGCCGTTGGCTGTAGATAAAAAGATGGACGGGAAAATACTGCCCGCATTGATCAGCACATCAATAAAAAAGCTGATGGCGATGGCCCAGGGGCCGAAGGAGCGCAGGTATTCCGCCAGGGCTTTTACGTTGCCGCTGACTGCCAGCCGGAAGGCTTTGTGGACAAAGTCGCCGGCGAACAGGTGCAGGCACAGGCACAGCAACAGCAACAGCACAAGGGCCATCACCTTTGTGAGCCCGTCCGGGTCCTGATACCATTTCTTTTTCTCTTCCGTCATAAGGGAATCTTCCTTCTGCAAATATTTTTACGAATTAAAAATCCCGGCGAAGCGGCTGTCGAAAAGGTTCGCCGCCCCTTTGAGCATTTCCTGCCGCAGTTCCGGTTTTGCCAGTACCTTCTGTGCGTCCTTCCGGGCCGCCAGCAGCACGTCGGTGTCCCGCAGTATATCCGCCAGGCGCAGGTCCGGCAGCCCGTGCTGCCGCAGGCCGAAGAGCTGCCCCGCACCCCGCAGTTCCAGATCCCGCTGGGCCAGTTCGAAGCCGTCGTTGGAATTGTGAAGCACCGTCAGGCGGGCCAGGTTGTCCGGTTCCTGGTTGTCCGTCAGCAGCACGCAGTAGGACTGCTTGTCACCGCGGCCTACCCGGCCGCGGAGCTGGTGCAGCTGGGCCAGGCCAAACCGGTCTGCGTTTTCTACGATCATCAGGGTGGCGTTGGGTACGTTCACCCCTACTTCAATTACGGTGGTGGTAACCAAGCATTTTAAGTCACCTGCAGCAAAGGCTTCCATAATTTCATCCTTTTCCGCCGGTTTCAGTTTGCCGTGGAGCAGTCCGCAGGGAATATCTTTCAGCCATGTTTTTTTCAGTTCCGCGAACACATCGTTGACGCTGCGGATCCCTTCCATAGCTTCCGATTCCTCGATGGAAGCGCAGACCACGTAGACCTGTCGTCCTGCCCGGATCTGGCGCACCATGCCCGCGTATACTTTCTGCCGCATGTCCCCGGTATAGCACAGAGTCTCAATAGCCTTCCGCCCGGGAGGCATGCCCCGCATGACGGAAGTCTCCACATCCCCGTACACTGTCAGGGCCAGGGTCCGGGGTATAGGCGTAGCTGTCATGATCAGCACGTCCGGCGCATACTCGGACTTATTCACCAGAGCCGCCCGCTGGTTTACCCCGAAGCGGTGCTGCTCGTCCGTCACTACTAAAGCCAGGTGGGCGAATACCACGTCTTCCTGCAACAGCGCATGGGTGCCCACTAAAATTTTCAGGCTGCCCTCTGCCAGTTCCTGCAAAATTTCCCGGCGCTCCGCCGCTTTGGTGTTGCTGGTCAACAGTTTTATGGAAATGCCGGTTCCCTTGAAAAATTCCGTCAAGGTTTCCAGATGCTGCTGGGCTAAGATTCCCGTTGGGGCCATGATGCAACCTTGGAAACCGTTTTCCGCTGTCTTGGCCAGGGCAAGGGCCGCAATGACGGTCTTGCCGCTGCCTACATCCCCCTGAAGCAGACGGTGCATGGGTTTTACGTCTTCCATGTCGCCGGAAATATCGGCCCATGCTTTTTGCTGGGACTCCGTCAGGGTAAAGGGAAGGCTGCTCAGCACCTGCCTCACCGTCTCCCCGTCCCTTCCGTGCTTGATTCCGGGACGGCCATCATGATTGTGTTCCCGGTTCAGCATCAGCCCGCACTGGAGCAAAAACAGTTCTTCGTAGACCAGGCGTTTTTTTGCCAGCCGGAACCGCTCGGCGTTTTCCGGAAAATGGATATTGCTTACCGACTCAAAACGCGTTAAAAAGCCATACTGTTTTCGGATCGTTTCGGGTATCGTTTCCGGCAGCCCGTATTCTTTTGCCAGCTGCAGCGCCTGCCGCACTGCTCCCCGGAGATGGTGCTGGGTAAGGGATTCCGTCAGGTTGTACACCGGCAGGATCCCTACGGAGCGGTCCATGGTTTCTTCGTCGCAAGGCTGTAACAGCACTTCGCTTACCGCCTTGGCCGTACGGCCCGGTTTCACCCGCCCCGTTACCAGGATGCGACTTCCCGCTTTAAACCGCCGGGCCTGGAAACGCTGGGCGCCGAACAGGAAAATTTCCGCGTACCCGGTTTCGTCTTTAACCGTAATGACCGCATAATGTTTGCCGCTGCCGGAATACCGTTCCACCGCCCGCAGGGCTTCCGCCTCAAAAATCTGTTTGGACCCGTCGGTCTTCAGCTCCCGTATGGTAGCCAGATGGGAATAATCAATGTAGCTGTCCAGTCGGGGATAAAAGTTCAGCAGGTCCCCTATCGTTTCAATTTCCAGACGGGCAAAGGCTTCCGCCCGCTTGCTGCCGATTCCTTTTAAGGCAGTGATCGGCTTTTGCCACCAGTTTTCCATAGGGCCCGTCCTTTCTTTATTAATATATATGAACTATTATAGCACTATTTACATTTTTTTCTTTGACATTTTTGAAAAATGCTTGCTTTTACTTTCCACATGTGGTAAGATACTCATGTTAAATTTTAGATAAGTAGCTATATGCTGATTCTGTGAAGGAGGTCGAACCAAATGGCACATATTTGTGAAGTATGCGGTAAGGGCATCATGTCCGGTAATAACGTAAGCCATTCCAACCGTCACACAAAAGCCGCCTGGAAGCCCAATGTACAGACTGTACGGGCTATCGTTGACGGCGAAGTGAAACGCGTGAATGTCTGCACCCGTTGCCTGCGTTCCGGCAAAGTTGACCGCGCATAATCAGAGATGATACAATGAGCTGTTCTCTTATGAGGACAGCTTTTTTGTTGTCCTAAAAAGCATGCACTTACAGAAAAATTGCAGCCGGTCAGGCATAAGCAAAACGTCGCGAACGTTTGCGTTATTTCATGAGGCGAAAGTTGCCGTGGTGGCGAGACTGTGTTACGACAAAAGTCCAAGAAGCAAGCACGCAGGGCGAAGCTGATTGGAAACTTTTGTCTATATGCAGTGCGCCGCAGAACACAAGCCAAAGGCGAAGTGTGATGCGTTGCGCACGAGCCATGAGGGGCGTAGCCCCGAGTTTCGAAGCCACAGGCAAATAAGCCCATGAAATAGCAAATGTAAGCGGTTTTGCGATGCCTGACCGGCTGCAATTTTTATTGTAAGTTATTACTTCAGTCGTCACTCCGGAAAATAACGTCAAACAAACCCTTCTTCTCCTCGGAGTTATCAATGACGTCTTCGTTGAAATTGATCCGGGTACCGCATTCCGGGCAGAACTTGGTGTTGGCCCGCACCTTGTGCCCGCAGCTTGTGCAGCGGATGAAAGCCTTCATCTCAATGAGGCGCTGCTCATAGATTTTGAAGAACGCATCCACGTCGCTGTAATCAGGTTTCCAGGTGTACACTTCAATGTACTTTTTGTGCTGGTCAAAAAATAACTGGACCGTCCCGTCACCCATGTCCTGCAGGGTCACATCAAAAAACTTTTTCTTCTTGTGGCCGTGGACCACAAAATGTGTGTCATCACGTTCATCAACGTCGATGCCGATATCATTCAGGCAGTCAAAGATCAGCTCCCAGGCATCCCGGAACTCCACTTCGTAGGTCCGGATATCCTGCACACCGCCTGCTCCTGGTATACGCATACAAAACCACCTTTCCTTTAACAAAAATATATGCAATCATCGCTTACTCAAGCGTACTTTTCAAATTCAAACCAATTTAATTAAAATAATTCATTTATTAAGAATTTTTTCTTGGACAAAACATATTACGGCACTTTTAAAAAATGGCTGCGAGCCTTGCGGAACGCAGCCATGATTATTATTTCGCGTAGTCAACCGCCCGTGTCTCGCGGATGATAACCACTTTGATCTGACCGGGATATTCCATTTCTGCCTCAATCTTCTTGGCAATATCGCGGGCCAGCAAAACGGATTTCGTGTCATCAATGACTTCGGGCTTAACCATGATGCGGATTTCGCGGCCAGCCTGTACGGCATAGCATTTTTCCACACCATCAAAGGATTCGGAAATTTCTTCCAATCGTGTCAGTCGTTTCAGGTAACTTTCCAGGGTTTCCCTGCGGGCGCCCGGACGGGCGGCAGAGACAGCATCTGCTGCCGAAACCAGCACAGATTCCACACAGGTGGGTTCAGCATCACCGTGATGAGCCGCAATCGCATTGATCACAGGCGCAGATTCACGGAATTTCTTGGCAACTTCCACACCCAGTTCCACATGGGAACCTTCCATTTCATGGTCAATGGCCTTACCTATATCATGGAGCAGGCCTGCACGCTTTGCCAGGGTAACATCCACGCCCAACTCAGCGGCCATGATACCGGCCAGCTGCGCAACCTCCACCGAGTGATTCAGCACATTCTGTCCATAACTGGTACGGTATTTCAGCCGACCCAGCAATTTAACAAGTTCTGGCCTGAGCCCGTTGACTCCAACGGTAAATGTTGCCTGTTCGCCAGCTTCCTTGATGTTCTGCTCAACTTCTTTTTGGGCCTTCTCCACCATTTCCTCAATACGGGCCGGATGGATCCGTCCATCGTTGATGAGCTTTTCAAGGGCTATACGGGCAACCTCCCGGCGTACCGGGTCAAAACCGGAAATGATAACTGCTTCCGGGGTATCATCGATAATTAAGTCAATGCCTGTCAGGGTTTCCAGGGTGCGGATATTCCTGCCTTCCCGGCCGATGATACGGCCTTTCATTTCGTCATTGGGCAGGCTGACCACGGAAACCGTAGTTTCTGCCACCTGGTCGGCAGCGCACCGCTGGATGGCCAGGGCGATAATATCACGGGCTTTTTTATCGGCCTCGTCTTTCGCGCGCTGTTCCATCTCCTTGATCATAACGGCAGTGTCATGCTGTACATCGTCACGAACTGCTGCCAGCAGTTCCTGTTTTGCATCTTCGCTGCTTAAACCGGATAACCGTTCCAGTTCCTGCAACTGTCTCTGGTAAAGAGCGTCAATTTTTTCCTGTGCAGCATTCAATTTGGATTCCTTCACCGTCAGATTTTCTTCTTTCTTTTCAAAAGCGTCTATCTTACGGTCCAGGTTTTCTTCTTTCTGAACCAAACGACGTTCCTGTCTTTGCAGATCGTTACGCCGTTCTTTATTTTCACGTTCCATGTCGGAACGCAAACGATGAATCTCGTCCTTTGCTTCCATTAAGGATTCTTTTTTCTTTGCCTCAATCGTTTCTTCGGCTTCTTTGATCATGCGGCTGGCCTTTTCCTCCGCCGATGCAAGCTTGCCTTCCGCAACATTTTTACGCAACACATAGCCCGCGCCGCCCCCAACGGCCAAAGCAACAACTGCGGCAATTACTGTTTCTATAATTTTCTTTCACCTCCTTCTTTTACGACATAAAAATAAGGCAACCGATACGGTGGTTCGCCTTGAGAAAAACTTCTAATGTTAAATTTTAATTACACGATTGGTTACTATATATTGTAATGAAAAATCCCCAAAAAGTCAAGGTTTACGCCTTCTTTTTGGGGATTCAGATACTATTGCTCCCTGTCTT
>Ga0256404_1003739_pt1 | contig 30177 bp, 24 predicted proteins | sample RumenRJG_01DNA_FD_185990 | JGI IMG/M metagenome (GOLD analysis project Ga0256404, IMG submission 185990) | Bovine rumen microbial communities from Lethbridge, Alberta, Canada - RJG_01 | ecosystem: Host-associated > Mammals > Digestive system > Stomach > Rumen | place: Canada: Alberta | collected...
TTCCTTTTGCCATGTTTAATTGTTTTATAGGCACAAATGTACCTATAATAAAGCAACCGACAAAATCAGAACCAACTGATTTAACGTAATTTATGATTTATGGGTACAAATTAGTGAAAAACTAGGATGGTACAAGTTCTGTTCTTTTGTTCTTATGTCTTTTTTTCCGTAGAATATTAGACAGAAGGACATAAGCACATAAGGACATAAGGACTCTTTTGTTCTTGGTAAAAGTCCTGTTCTTTTGTTCTTATGTCTTTTTTCCCGCAGAATATTAGACAGAAGGACATAAGCACATAAGGACATAAGGACTCTTTTGTTCTTGGTAAAAGTCCTGTTCTTTTGTTCTTGTGTCTTTTTTTCCGTAGAATATTAGACAGAAGGACATAAGCACATGTGCCCTTTTGTTCTTGGTAAAAGTCCTGTTCTTTTGTTCTTATGTCTTTTTTCCCGCAGAATATTAGACAGAAGGACATAAGCACATGGACACTTTTGTTCTTGTCACAAGTCCTGCTCTTTTGTTCTTATGTCTTTTTTGTAGACCAAATTCAATCGGGGGAATCGGCGGGAGGTTGTGTGGCACGTTGCTTGCGGTAGGCATTGGGGGTGAGGCCAGTGTTCAGGGCAACCCCTATCCGTCTAAACTCTTCTTTGTCACTTCTGGGCGTGCTATAATATCGGTTTGCAACGATGGTATAACACACGAGCGCACTGTCGACATTGTTATCGTCAAAATATCGACGTCCCAAGTCACACAGCTGCTTGGTGGGCAAATCTTTCCAAATGTCATAGTTCTTGATCCGCACGGTGCCGTCGGCCGCCGCCCCCAGCCATGCCACGACCAGCAACAACCACACCACAATATGCCTCCATTGTCTACTCATTTATCAAATATAAAATACACCATTATTTATTAATGCATGGGGACTCTCATTTTAGACTGCAAATTATTGTGCACTAGTATCAATAACCTGATTCTGTTGGGTGCCGGTGAGAAAAGAAGTCATTGAGCATTATGAATTGTGCACTCTTTAAAGGTTGTGGTCGATGGGCTTATATTTCCAGTAGCCATCGTTGAGATTGAGCAGGTTCTTGAAGTTGCGGGTCAGCACCGGACCCAGCAGGGGATAGTCGATGAGCACCTCAATGGGCCCCTCGCTGGCCGGAGCAATCTCGCCTGCCGGATACTCAAAGATGATGCCCGCACGGGTGGCATGAAAGTCGTTGGCAACCTTGGCTGCCCGCTCCAGCTGCAACTTCTTCTCGTTGTTGAGGCGCTCAATCTTGTTGTTGATGAGCGTGAGCAGCAGGGGCTCTTCTGCCTGGGCGATGATTGCTTTGCGGTCGAGCACGGTCTGTCTGACGCGGTCATAGTGCACATAGCTGCTACGCACCATCTTTGTCTCGCCGCCGGTGGTGCGATGGTCCACCTCCATCACCAGCATGCGCAGCGAGGTCAGGATGGGATAGGCCAGCAGCTGCTCGGTATAGGCATAGCGGCCGATGAGTTTGGGCTGACGCTCTATCTCCTTGTAGTCGTTGACGGCCTCAATGGTGAACTTGGGCGTCTGCATCCACTGGGATGCAGCCACTGCCAGGTTGTTGTTCGACCGCCCGAACATGCTGGTCAGCAAGGCGGCCTCGAGCTGGGGTACACTGTCCTTGCCGTTGACACTGCTGGGCCAGCGCACCTTGACGCGGCGGACACAGACGTAGTACGAGTCCTGATTGCCCTTGATGGCGGGGGAGCGGCTCACATGGTAGGCGTGGAACTCCCGGATGTCGAACGTGTCGGGCAGCGAGGTGTTGGTCAGCGTGTCGGCCATGGTGGCTGTGGTGTCGTCGCTCTGCCACAAGTCGTGGCTCTCGCCGCTGGCCTCGATGCGCAGCGACAGATACCAGAATGCTGCAGCAATGTCGATGATGACAAGCAGCACGATGATGATGACCAGGTTGCGTTTGCTCATGATTCTTTGGGGGCTGGGATTGCTGAGAATACTGGGATTACTGGGAAATAGCGGAATTAAAGATCAACCAAATGCTCCTTCACTCGATTCATGAGCCAGCGTGGGGTGGATGTGGCTCCGCAGATGCCGATGCGACGCTTGCCCAGCAGCCAGACTGGCTCAATCTCAGTCTCGTTGCTGATCAGGTGCGAGTCGGGGTTGGCATCAAGGCACTCGGCAAACAGGATGCGGCCGTTGCTGCTCTTGCTGCCACAGACAAAAAGGATGAGCTCGTGCCGGCGGGCAAACTCACGGATCTGCGGGATGCGGTTGGCCACCGAGCGGCAGATGGTGTCATAGCTCTCAAACTTGACTCCGGGCAGCACGCGGCGACTGATCTGGTCGACGATGTGCTTGAATCCTTGCACCGACTTGGTGGTCTGTGAGTAGAGATAGATGTCGCGCGAATAGTCAATCTTGTCAATCTCGTCGACACTCTCGATGACAAGTGCATGACCATCGGTCTGCCCCACTAGGCCGTTGACCTCGGCATGTCCACGCTTGCCATAGATGACAATCTGCGGGTTGTCCTGCTCATGCCAGGTGGTGTGTATGCGCTGTTGCAGCTTGAGCACGACAGGACAAGTGGCATCGATGATGTGGATGTGGTTGCGACGCGCCACCGCGTATGTCTCTGGCGGCTCGCCATGTGCCCGCAGCAGCACGTTGACATCGCGCAACTGCGACAGACGCTCGTGGGTGATGGTCTCAAGCCCGATGCGCTGCAGCCGCTCGACCTCGTTGCTGTTGTGCACGATGTCGCCCAGACAGTAGAGGTGGCCCGACTGCTGCAACTCTTGCTCGGCCTTGCTGATGGCTGTGGTCACACCGAAGCAAAATCCCGACCCGCTGTCAATCTCAATCTCCATGTCACTCATGATGCACAATGCTGGCCTGGAAGGCGCCCAAGAGAAATGCGTTCTGCTCGGCGATGGTCATGTGCGAGTTGTCGAGCACTATGGCATCGTCGGCCTTGCGCAGTGGGCTCTCGGCACGGGTGGTATCGATATGGTCACGCTCGTTGACGTTGTGCAGCACCTCGTCGAGTGTCGTGGTGGTGTCGCCCTTGGCGCGCAGCTCGTCATAGCGTCGCTGGGCGCGCACCATCGGGTCGGCCGTGACAAAGACTTTGAGCTCGGCGTCGGGGAAGACCACCGTGCCGATGTCGCGGCCGTCCATGACGATGCCCTTGTCGCGCCCCATGGCCTGTTGCTGCCGCACCATGTCGCGGCGCACCGAGCCGATGGCGGCGATGATGCTCACCTTGTCGCTGACGCGCATCGAGCGTATCTCGCTCTCGACATTGATGCCGTTGAGCCAGGTCTCGCTGCGGCCATCGGCATTGGGGCGGAAGGTGATGTGGATGTCATTGAGCCGGCCGTTGAGCGTGGCCTCGTCGATTGTGTCGCCGTCAAAGAGTCCATTGTCCAGACAATAGAGAGTGACGGCGCGATACATGGCACCGGTGTCGACGTATGCATATCCGATGGCACGCGCCAGTGCCTTGGCCATGGTGCTCTTGCCGGTCGACGAGTAGCCGTCGATGGCAATCGTGATTTTTCGTTCTTGCTTCATTGCATTTGGTTGTGTGGTGATGTAGTGGAGTAGTGAGGTAGAATTATGAATTAAGTTACCGTTCCTTGAGAACGCGATGAGTGATCTTGAGCACGTGGCGCGAGTTGTCAATCTCAATCTTGCCCAGCTTGCCCAGCACTGACTGCCCCAGCAGCAGCGGCGCTGCCTGACTGCGCACAATCGACGCCTTGACATTGGTCAAACTCAATCCGCCGAAGTTGACCTCACGCAGATTGACAATGGTGCCCTCGCTGATTTCGCCATTGGCAGTCATATAGTTGGCCTTGCCCATGACATCACGGTCGCTGAGGTAGTCGTTCTTGAACATGAACGTGGCCTCGACGGTCGACATCGACACGTCGCTGGCACCGGTATCGAAGATGAAGTGCAACGGCAGGCCGTTGATGGTGCACTTGACCTTGCAGAGCTTGCCCTCGCTGGTGAAAGGCACCTCAACGATGCGAATCTCGTAGTCGTCGCCTGCTTCAGAGTGGTCGGCCAGCTCCTCGGCAAAGATGGACCGGTACTCAGTCATCAAGTCTTTGAAAGACTGCAAGTGACGGATGTTGTCCATGTCAGGGTCGCGGTTGATGTGTTCAAACTGGCGGAATCCCAGGCTCATGGCCTTGCGCATCCACTCCAGGGCATGGTCGGTGTCGCCCATCAGCGAGTAGGCGCAGGCATAGTCGTAGGCAACGTCCTTGGTGACAGCACGCTCGGCCATGAGCTCGTCGATGGCCTCATGGGCCTTGTCGGGCTGTCCCAGCAGCGTGTAGACATACTGGTCGTGCTGAAAGGGGGCGTCGGGCACCGTGTCCAGCTCAAGCACGCGCTCAAGATAGGGGCGCGCCTCATCGCGGCGGCCCATCTGCCACAGCACACGGCCCATTTCATATTGTGCCCGCATGTTAGTGGGGGCGAGCGTGATGGCGGTGGTCAAGTCTTCAAGGGCGCGGTCATAGTTCTTGTCGAAAAATTCCAGACTGCCACGGTTGATGTAAGCGCTTACCTCGTCGGGGGTACGTGCTACGATGGTGTTGGCATCGACGCGAGCCGAGTCAATCATGCCCAACTGCTGGTAGATGTTGGTGCGGGTGTAGAGAGCTGAGGTTCCGGTGGTGTCCTGGTCTATCAGCCGATTGATATAGCGCAAGGCGTTGCTATAGTCGCCTAGCTGTCCATAGCACGAAGCAATGCGGTTGTTGATCGACGCGTTGTCATTGTCCTTGGTGAGCGACTCCTCATAGTACTTGATGGCCTTGCGTGGCTGTTCGACGGTCTCATAGATGCCGCCCAGACAGTAGGACCACAAGCCGTTGTTAGGCTCCTTGGCGGCCTGGATGCGCGTCTTGACCAAAATGGGGGTGAGTGCCGAGTCGGCCAGTTGCATCATCACGGCGATGGCATCGTTGCTGGGTTGCTTGGTGAGCGAGGCGATGACATCGTCGCTGGCCTCGTTGTATTTCTTCAACTCCATGTTGGCACGTGCCCGCTGCGTAAAGCCGTCGTGGTAGTTCGGGTCGAGCTTGGTCACATAGTCATAGTGCTTGAGAGCCTCGTCCCATCGTTTCTGCTCGCTAGCCAGATAGCCTAGCCCCATGTAGCCCAGCACTTGCCCGGGACTGAGGCGGTTATATTGCAAAAAGTCGGACTCTGCCAGGTCATACTGCTTGTTGCGGACATAAAACTTGGCTCGGGACGTATAGATGTTGGCATTGTCTGGACTATATTTCAGCGCCTGCGCAAAGTCGGTCAAGGCCGACTCTTTCTCACCCAGCTCGGCATAGATGCTGGCCCGCAGCAGATAGGCATGGCCCATAAAGTCATTGTCCTTCTTGTTCAGGTACTTCAGCGCGTCGTTGACAGCGGTCAGCCCATCGCCATACTGGTCGGTGTCGTAGGCGATGACTCCCAGCATCAAGTGGGCATAGCCGTTCTTGGGATTGTCGGCCAGCTCCTTGTTGAGGTAGTCGGTGGCCTCGGCATAGTTGTCCTGGTCATAAAGTTCGACTGCGCGGGTATAGTTGTAGGATGTGGGGCGCTTGATGTCCTTGGCCTGTGCCAGTGTGCTGCACAGTGCCATGACAAGGACTAGTATGATGTTTCTCAATTTCATGATATGTGGTTATTTCTGGATTGTGGGTAGGGGTTGAGGTTTCTGGTTGTCGACAAGTTGTTTGAAGCGCGGCAGCTGGCGCAGCGACTCAAAATTTATGTCGTTGAGCAGCAAGTCGCGGTCAAGGTATCCCAACCGCATGGCTTGCTCCAAGCAGTCAAATGCCTTGTCGTTGTCGCCCATGATGGCATAGGCGCATGCGGCATGGCGCAGCTTGTGCTTGCGCTGGCTGTCAGCCTGGTGGCTGTCCAGCTGCTCGCGGATGATGTCCTCGGCAAGCTCGCGTTGTCCCAGGTGGGCTGCCGCCCGTGCACGGCGGGTATCCTTGACCTTCATGGCCAGCACAGCCTCAAAGTCGGCACGGGCCGCATCGTCGTTGCCCATGGCCTTGCTGACCAGTCCACGATGATACAGGGCTTGCAAGTGGTCAACACTGGCTGTGTCGGTCAGGATGATGGAAAATGTGAAGTTGTCAAGAGCCTCGTCATAACGTTGCTCATACTCGTTGACAAAGCCCAAGAGCAGATAGGCATCGGGGTCGGCAGGAGCCTTTGACAGATAAGTCTCGGCATCAGTCCGGGCTGCCGGCAGACGGCTGTCGTTCAGGTTCATAAAACCATGGGCATAATAGAACCTGTCATCGCCGAAAATGTCGTTGATGTGTTCGATGGTGATTAATGCCCGGTCGACATGCCCCAGCGCCTCGTAGGTCTGCGACAGATAATACAAAGCCTCCAGATTGTCTGGGTCGCGCTCGGTCGCGCTCAGCAGTGGAGCGACGGCATCGCTGTAGTGCGCAGACGACAGTGCCACACGGCCCATGAGCGACATCCATCGCACAGTGTCGGGCTGTTGCTGCATCTTGGCCTGCAGTTGGCGCGCAATCACCTGATAGGCCGAGTCGGCGATGACCTCAATGGAGTCGGTGTCATAGTTGTCTCCAGACTTGTCGTAGGCCTCGATATAATACTGTGCCGCCTGGTCATAGTCGCGCATGACCAGGCTGATGTCGCCCAGCATGTCCAACCTTGCAATGGAGTCGATGGCGGCATAACGGTTGGCCCAACTGACAGCTTCGTCATATCGCTTGGTCTCTTTGGCTATTACCACCAGCCAGCTCATTGCCCTTGCGTGTTGCTCTTGATTGTTGTCGGTCAGGTCTAGCACCTTGATTAAGTCGGGTTTGGCCAACTCATATTGCTTGTGGGTAGCGTAGAATGAGGCTCGATTGAGGAGGTAGTCGGGGTCTTTGGGCTGCAGACGCAGGGTCTGGTTGATGTCGTCAAGTGCCTGTGCCGAGTCACCCAACTGGATGTGCAGCCCGGCTCTGAGGTTATAGCACAGAGCTTGGTCGGCTTTGTCTCCATCAGCAAGTTTCAGTGCCTTGTTGATGGCAGTGAGTGCCTTGCCCACCTGGTCATTGTTGTCGAAGATGACTGCCAGGAAGTACCATGCCGACCGGTTGTCGTTCTCCTGGACCTCACGCGCCAGATAGGCGGCAGCCTCCTGATAGTTGCCCTGCTCAAACGCCTCCATGCCACGGCTGAAGTTGTAGGAGCGCGTCTCGTCGGCCCGTGAGACAAAGGTCGTCACAAGCAACAAAAGCAGCAGGGTGAGCAAATTCTTTTTCATTATAAAAATAGTGTTTTCTCTGCAGAATAGTGCATTGTGCATTATGCAAGTAGTGGAGTGGTGGGGAGTGCGGTAGTGCAGCCGTTTCCTTCGGCTGGCAATCACGAGACACGCCGCGTCCCTACATTGAGCGTTGTGCTTTGATTTGAATATGCAAAGGTAACCAGAAAACGTTGGACTGCAAAAAAAGTCATTCAAAAAATGTCTACGGCAACCAACATTTGTGGGTGCAGCGCAAAAAAATGACTGGTTTGGCACATTTTTTGCCAAAAATTTTGGCAGTGTCACAAAAAGGCCGTAACTTTATAGCGTTTTTTGAGACCAAACAATAACTAATCTAAACTGAATACTAGCAATTATGGGACTCTTTAAGAACATCGTTGACGCGGCCAAACAGGCCGCTGTCCCCAACGCTTATGGCCAACAGGGCTATCCGCAACAGCAATACTATGGTCAGCCGGGAATGAACCCGATGGCTGGAGCCATGGGCGGCGGCATGCTGGGTGGGGTCATCGGGCAGGTCGTGAGTCAACTGGGCGGCCAGCAAGCCATGCCTGGCCAGCAAGGTTATCCCCAGCAAGGCTATATGTCTGGCGTGCAGGGGCAATATCCTCAGCAGGGCTATCCTCAGCAGGGCTATCCCCAACAGCAGGGTTATCCGCAAGGCGGCTATCCCCAGCAGCAAGGCTATCCCCAGCAGCAGGGTTATCCGCAGGGCGGTTATCCTCAGCAGGGCGGCTATCCCCAGCAGCAGGGTTATCCGCAGGGTGGCTATCCGCAGCAGCAGGGATATCCTCAAGGGGGTTATCCCCAGCAGGGCTATATGTCGGGTGTGCAGGGGCAGTATCCTCAAGGCGGATATCCGCAGGGCTACCCGCAGCAGGCACCAAAGTCGGCAGCTGCCAGTGCCTTCCAGGCTGCCAAAGCCGGCCAGGTGAGCGCGCAGTCGGTGCAGGCGGCCAACGCAGGGCGACAGGCTTACGGTCAGCCCGCACAGCAGCAGGCTGGATATCCGCAGCAATCTGGCTACCCACAGCAGCCACAACACCCGCAACAGCCCGCTGGACAGCCCGTTCAGACATCGGCAACAGCCTCCAAGTTTAAACAAACTCAACTGAGCGATGAGGCCAAGGGGGTGGTCTCGGTCATCAACATGGCCAGCGGCAGTGTGCAGTCTACCCAAAAGTAAACCGTTCAACAGCAAAACTATGGAAGAGAATTATCAATCAATCGAACTCGTGGTGAAGCTGATGGCCAAGACCGGCCTGTTTTTTGCCAGTGTCGACGGCGAGTATGCCGACAGCGAGCGAATCTTCATCGAGAACTATATCAACCAGCTGTCGAAGGTGGGTCCCGTTGACGAGGTCAAGGACATGCTTGAGAACGCACTGAACCAGCACTTTACGCTCGGCGAAATCATCGCCGACACACGCCAGCTGCTCACCTACTTTGCCCAGCCCGAAGACAAGCAGGCCATTGTCATGTCGATGGCCAGCTTTATCGAGCAGGTCATTCTGGCCGACGGTGTCGAGCACCCGGCCGAGAAAGAGGCTTTCTTGAACTGGGCCAACGCGCTGGTCGCATGAAGCGAAATTCACTCTTTTTCACAATTTAACGACTTAAAACAATGGCTTACAAAATTATTGACATCGAAGGTGTGGGCGAGGCCTATGCCGAGAAACTGATTGCCGCTGGCATCGAGAAAGTTGACCAATTGCTTGACCGTTGTGCTGCTCCCAAGGGGCGCAAAGAACTGGCCGAAGCCACTGGAATCCCCGAGAAACTGATTCTGCGATGGACCAACCATGCCGATCTGTTCCGCATCAAGGGGGTGGGGCCGCAGTTTGCCGAACTGCTCGAGGCCGCCGGAGTCGACACTGTCAAGGAACTGCGCGGTCGCGTCCCTGCCAATCTGCAGGCAAAGCTCGAGGAGGTCAACGCCGAGAAGAATCTCGTGCGCCGCGTGCCTGCCTTGAAAGAGGTGGAGAGAATGGTGGCCCAAGCCAAGGAACTTGACCCGCGCATGACCTACTAGAGCATACAGACGAAAGTCAGAATTCAATAGACAAGAAGCGAGAATCGGCGCAACGGCCGATTCTCGCTTCCTGTTTCAGCTCTCCTCCCGCTAGGCGAGCTCCCAAGGGAGGGGGGTGCGCCATCGGTAAACAGTTACTTCTACTTGCAATACTCCTTATACAAGTTGATGTACTCCATGACGATGTCGATGGCACCTTGCTCCATGTCAAGTTTCAGCGAGCCGTCGTGAGCCACATCGGCCACTACATTGTAGACAGCACACCAATCACTGTCTAAATAGATTTGCGCATCAATCAATGCAGCAATAAAGGCCACCGTGAAGCTGTGGTTTTTGTTCTTCTTGACAGCCTCATGCGCCAGACGGGCGGCCTCGCTCACCTCAAAGTAATTGCTCATCGCTCGGGAGTAGGCATAGACGCACAACGTCTCGGCATCCAGTTTTTTGACCAGTTTGTCGATGGACTTGACCTTGTAGCGCTTCATCAGGTATTCACCCAATTGGCCGTAGCTGTCATGGCCTTCAAAGGCCCAGCCAATGCTGTTGAGTACAGCCATACGCTCATCTACGGGTGAGTCCTTGTCGGCCAGAAAGTCCAGCAGCTTGGTCGGGAGAAAATCACCTGGCTCAAGAGCGGCAGCCATCTCCACCATCGGGTGCGTGGCGTAGGCCTGGCTGAAATTGGTCGAAGTCAGGGGCGAGTCGGCCCACATCACGGCAGTACACATCATCATGAGTGCTGCCAATGTCATCAGTTTCTTCATCTTGTTACAGTTAATTAGGATTAGTAATTATTGTGTATAATCTCCATTTACATTAATCTGTGCAAAAATTGTGCCAACTGATCTCAGCCATTGTCTGGTCACAGCAAGAAGAACAGCGACACACCCACAACCGAGATAATCGCCCCAACGACGCTCTTGAGCGTGATGGGCTGCCCGAAGAGCCAGCGGGCGGGCAAGATGATGATGATGGGAGTCAAGGCCATCAGCGTACTGGCGATGCCAGCCGCGGTATACTGCACAGCCATTAGCGAGCACCCCACCCCGACAAAGGGGCCGAAAATGGTGGTGGCAACTGCAGCGGTCATGCCCTTACGGTCATGCACACTGCGCCGCAATGGGGCAAAGGTCTCCTTGAAGTGCATCATCACCGCAAAGCCCACAATACCGGCAATGCAGCGGAAGAAGTTGGCAAAGAAGGGCAGCAACCATGGCGCCGCAGGCGTTGTCATCGAGGCCTCATAGTGATCCATGCCTATCTTGCTCAGCACCAGCCCGACACCCTGACACACGGCGGCACCGACAGCAAAGAGCACACCATTCAACGGCAGTTTGAGCGACAAGCGGTGATGGCCGTCGCCGCGACCCAGGATGGTGATGCCGATGCCCAGCAATGTCACTGCCATGGCCAGGATCGCCGTGGGCTGCAACGACTGCCCCAGCGTGAACCAAGCCATGATGGCTGCGGTGATTGGGGCCAGAGTCATGAACAGCTGGCCGAACTTCGAGCCGATGATGATGTAGCACTGAAACAGGCAGTAGTCGCCGATGACATAGCCCACCAGACCCGACAGCAGCATCCAGCCGTAAGCCTCGCTGCTGGCGTTGGCTGGCAAGGGGTTGCCGGTCACCACCCAGAACAGTATGGCCGAAAACACCAGGGCAAACCCCATGCGCAGCACATTGAGCGTGAGATTGCCCATGCGCTTGCTGCCATACTCGCTGAGAAGCGCTGTCGCCGTCCACGAGAAGGCCACCCCGATTGATATCAGTTCACCAGTCATAAAAAGTAGTAGGGTAGTAGAGTATTCGAGTATTCGAGCAGTCGAGCAGTCGAGCAGTTGGGAAGTCGAGCAGTCGAGCAGTCGAGCAGCAGAGCCGATACTCTAGCCGCTTCGATTCAATGCCCAATGCACAATCATGTAACGGCTTTACTACTCTACTACCTTACTACACTACTACTCTACTCCTTAACTTCTTAACTCCTTAAATTTACCCGTTCTCAAAGCCCAGTTCAAGCACCTTGGCACGAACGGCGGCAGGGTCGACATTGCCCTCGACGTAGGCGATGCCCTGTGCCAGGTCGACGGTGACTTTTTCGGCGCCTTCGAGTTGGGCGAGGCCTTTCTCAACAGTGGCTTTGCAGTGGTTGCACATCATGCCACGCACTTTAAATTCTTTCATAGCGATGGTCTTGTTTTGTTTGATTTGATAGGATTTCCAGTAGTTGCTGCCCATGCCCACAACAAGCATGACGATGAGCGCGAGGCTGCACACCCAGTTGAGCCAGCCGACCGACATCTCGTGGCTCATGGCACCATGATGGTGCGGCATGGCACTGACAAAGGTCTCGCGCAGCCCAGGCCAGTAGTCGACCACCACCCCGAATGCGATGGCGCCTGCCACTATCGAGGCCAGGTAGGCCCACATGGCTTTCTTGCCGAACGACTGCGAGATGACCAGCATCGATGCCATGTTGGCTGCCGGACCGGCCATCAGCATCACCAGCGCGCACCCGGGCGAGAGACCCTTCATCATCAGGGCGGCAGCGATGGGAATCGAGCCTGTGGCACAGATATACATCGGCACGGCCACAAGCACGATGACCACCATGTTCAGCAGCGGCCAGCGAGCGTAGGTCTGGAAGAAGTCGTCGGGAACCAGCACGGTGATGAGTGTGGCTACCACCAGACCCAGCACCAGCCAGCGGCCGATGTTCTGAATCATCTCATAGAAACCGTAGCGCAGCGCCTCGACCAGACGGCCCCACAGCGTGGGCTTGAGTGGCTCGGCTGTGGCGCATGTGTCACCGCAGCCGTCGGTGTTCTCCAGCCTGCCGCGACGCTCGATGGCACCCACCACATTGCCGCCCAGCATGGCGGTGACCAGCGCCGCCACAGGGCGCAGGATGGCAAATGGCAGGCCCATCATCGAGTAGGTGGCGGCGATGCTGTCGACACCCGTCTGCGGCGTGGCAATCAAGAACGAGGTCGATGCCGCGCGCGATGCACCGCTGCGGCGCAAGCTCACTGCAGTGGGCAGCACGCCACACGAGCACAGCGGCAGGGGGATGCCGAACAGGGCTGCTGACAGCACCGAACGCCAACCCGTGCCCGACAGATAGCGGGCATAGACCGACGTGGGCACAAACGCATGCAGCACACCGGCGATGAGAAAGCCCAGCAACAAATAGGGCGACATCGCATGCAGCATCATCAAGAAGGCGTTAATATAGCTCATAATGCATCATCCTTTTCGACTTTCAGCCAACAAAAGTACTGCAAAAATCTTGCAACCGGGTTGCAAACTGCCAAAAAACACCTCCAGTCACTCTTTTGTCACATTTTTTTACTATATTTGTGGCATTAAACTCAATATTGACATGAACCGAATCATCACCTTGACACTGCTTTGCGCAGCATGGATGGCTGGCATGGCGCAGGAAAACAATGTGCACCAGCAGACGGCGGCCGACCTCTATCAATGGCCCACCGAGCCACTGGTGCTCGACAAGCTTCATCAATGGCAGGACCTGAAGTTTGGCATACTGCTGCACTGGGGCATCTACTCGGTGCCGGGCATCGTCGAGTCGTGGTCAATCTGCGACGAGGACTGGATCACCCGCGACACCACACGCACCTACCAGCAGTACCGCGACTGGTACTTCGGCCTGGCCGACCAGTTCCGGCCTGAACGGTTCGACCCCCGGCAGTGGGCCACCGTGGCGCGCCAGACTGGCATGAAGTATATGATCTTTACCACCAAGCACCACGACGGCTTCTGCATGTATGACAGCCACGAGACCGACTACACCATCACCCGGCACGCCTTCAAGGACGACCCGCGCAGCGACGTGCTGCGCCATGTGCTGGATGCCTTCCGTCAGCAGCAGTTCATGATCGGCACCTACTTCTCAAAGGCCGACTGGCACTCGCAGGACTACTGGTGGGACACCTACAGTGGCCACCGGCGCGGTGTGAACTACAATATCCAGAAGTTTCCCTGGCGATGGGAGAGGTTCTGCCGGTTCACCTATCGTCAGATCGAAGAGATCATGTCGGGCTATGGCCAGGTCGACATCCTGTGGCTCGATGCCGGATGGGTGTGCAAGGAGAACAACCAGGACATACACATGCCGCAGATAGCACAGATGGCCCGTAGCCACCAGCCGGGGCTCATCATCGTCGACCGCACCATCCGCGGCCCCTACGAGAACTATCAGACACCCGAGCAGGCCATACCCGACCGGCAACTGTCGGTGCCCTGGGAGAGCTGCATCACGCTGACCAACGACTGGGGATGGGTGCCGCGGCCACAGTGGAAGTCGCCCACGCGCATCATCAACACCCTGGCCGAAATTGTGGCAAAGGGGGGTAACCTGGTGCTGGGTGTCGGACCCACGCCCGAGGGACTCATACAGCCCGAGGCCGTCCAGCGCCTGCAGGCCATCGGGCAGTGGCTCGACAGCAACGGCCGAGCCATCTATGGCACCGTGGGCACGCCACACTATCATGAGGGGAATCTGTGGTTCACGGCAGCGCGCGACGGCAGCCGCCGTTATGCCATCCTTGCCCTGCCTGATGGCGAGAAGCTGCCCGAGTCGCTGTCGTGGAGTGTCAATCTGCCCGCAAAGCGCATTAGGCTGCTGGCTACAGGCAAGACCTTGCGGCACAAGGTCGTCAATGGCCGTGTCACTGTCCGGCTGCCACACAATCTGCCGGATGCTCCTCTGGCTCTTGAGATTGAATAGCGCAACGTGCCGTCAGTTTTTTTATCCTTCGTGGTTGTTGACCTCATGCCGTTGTCATGGGTCAGGATTGTCTGAACTGCAATTTGAGCTCGTCGGGGGCGAGCCAGCGGATGTCGGGGTCGCGACGAAACCAGGTGAGCTGCTTCTTGGCATAGACGCGGGTGTTTTTCTTGATGCGCTCGATGGCGGTCGGGCGGTCGATGGTGCCATCCAGATAGGCAAACATCTCCTTCAGCCCCACCGTGTTGAGCGCGTTCAAATGGCGCAGCGGCAGCAGGCGGCGGGCCTCGTCTTCCAGGCCGGCGGCGACCATCGCGTCGACGCGGCGATTGATGCGCTCCATCAGCAGCGGGCGCTCGACATTGAGGCCGATCTTGACAATCTCAAACGGACGGTGCTTGCGGCGGCCAGTGCGCAGGCTGGAGTAGGGCACACCCGTCTGGCGGCAAACCTCCACGGCATGGCAAACGCGGGCGGGGTTGCGGCGGTCGATGGTGGAGGCAAGTGTGGGGTCTAGCACCTCGAGCTCGGCAACCAGGCTCTCTAGGCCTTGCTCGGCCAGTTGGGCCTTGACGCTCTGGCGCACCTCGGGCAGGATGTCGGGCATGTCGTCGATGCCATTGCACACCGCGTCGACATACATCATCGACCCGCCACACAGCACCACCGTGTCGCACTGCCCGAACAGCGACGGCAGCAGCGACATCACGTCTTGCTCATATTGCCAGGCATTGTATTGCTCATGCAACTCCTTGCAGGCCACCAGGTGGTGGGGAACACGGGCCAGCTCGGCGGCGGTGGGGGCGGCGGTGGCGATGGGCATGCCGCGGTAGACCTGTCGCGAGTCGGCGTTGATGATGTGGCAGTGCAGCCGCTCGGCCAGCTCGATGGCGGCAACTGTTTTGCCCACACCTGTGGGACCTGTGATGACAATCAGTTTCATTTGTCGGCAAAGTTACACATTTTTTCTCGTTTCCTCGTCTTTTTCGCCAATATTCACTAACTTTGCAGCCGTTCTAGTGGCCTCAAATGGCCTCAATGCATAATACAGATGCGACACAAAACTCGAAACTCATAACTCAGAAACTCGAAACGATAATGGATGTAACTGAAGTGAAAAAATATGACTTCGACCGCGTGGTGCGTATGGTGCTCACTGCCATCACCGTTGTCGTGCTCATTGCTGTCATCGACTATCTCAGTCCGGTGTTGCTGCCGTTTGTTGTGGGCTTTATCTTGGCCTATATGCTAAACCCATTTGTCGAGTGGGTGCAACGTGTGACTCACATCAGCAATCGCATGGTCGCGGTCATCTTGTCGCTTGTGCTGGTCATCGCCAGCTGGGTGTTGGTCGGGTGGCTGCTCATACCCTACATTGCCGACGAGGTGACAAGCATGACCAAGATGCTGGCGCACTATGCGCAATCATCGTTCAAGATTCCCTACATCCCGCAGGAGGTGCAGGACTACATCCGGCAGTACACCGATGTCAACCAGCTCTCGGCGCTGCTCACCAGGGAGCAGTGGATGAAACTCATCAATCAGGTGGCCACTGGCACTTGGAGCTTTGTCGGCGGAACGATGAGTCTGATCATGAGCCTGGTCTCGTGGCTGATTGTGTTGCTCTACATGTTCTTTGTGCTCATCGACTACGACAAAATCTCCAAGGGATTCAAGGGAGCCATCCCCAAGCAGTATCGACGCAAGTCGCTCACTATCCTGCATGACGTGCAGGACACCATGAGCCGATACTTCCGTGGCCAGGCGCTGGTGTCGTTTTTTGTCGGAGTGATCTTTGCCATCGAGTTCTACATCATCGGCCTGCCCATGGCCATCGTTTTCGGCCTGTCCATCGGTGTGCTCAACATGATTCCCTATCTGCAGCTCGTGTCCATACCCGTCGCGGCATTCCTCTGCCTGGTGGCGAGTGTCTCGACTGGTGGCAGCTTCTGGGCATTGTTTGGATGGACCATCGGGGCCTACTGCCTGTGCCAGGTGATTCAGGACCTGGTGCTGGTACCTAGCATCATGAAGCAGCAGATGGGGCTCAACCCGGCCATCATCTTCCTGGCACTATCCATCTGGGGCTACCTGTTGGGGTTGATTGGACTGCTCATCGCGTTGCCGTTGACAACGCTCATCATCAGCTATTATTGCGAGTATGTGCTCAAGCAGCCCAACCCGCTGCATGCACCCAAAAGCAATAAACTCAAAAAGACTAAAAAATGATGCAGCAGCTCTGGACCGACATACTCAGCGATGATGTCACCATGGCGGGCGGTGTCGTCAAGTTGATCCTGGCACTCGTGCTGGGAGCGGCAATCGGCATGGAGCGGCGCTACAAGGGGCAGATCGCTGGCATGCGCACTTTTGCGCTCATCTGCATGGGAGCGTGCTTGGCCATGCTCATCTCCATCTATATCCCGCAGCAATACCTGGGGCTGAAAAACGGTGACCCGGGCCGCATCGCCGCGCAGGTGGTCAGTGGGGTGGGCTTTCTGGGAGCCGGAGCAATCATTCAGATGAAGGGGTCGGTCAGAGGCCTGACAACTGCTGCTGGCATCTGGATGACTGCCTGCCTCGGGCTGGCGGTCGGCGCCGGCATGATTGCTGTGGCGGTCATCGCCACACTGCTCATCATCATTGTGCTGGTCAATATCGAGCGCATCGAGCGGCACATCAACTTCCAGTGGGAGTCGAGGGTCATCAGCATCAAGGCGCATGGCATCATCGACGACCTCGAGCCATGCCGGCAAATCATCAGAAACTATGGCGTGCGCGTGAGCGACACGCTCGTGCACTATGACTATGACAACCACACCACCACGGCCAACTTTATGGTGCGTGCCAGAGGCACACTCGACGCGCCGCCGTTGTTCGGCCAGCTGCGTGAGGCCGTCGATGCTGTCTCCATCACTCTAACTAACGAAATGAACCTCTAAAAAACTGACGTTTTGGATTCTCTCAATATCGAAAGCCTGATTACCGACCTGGCGCTCATCCTCATGCTGGGCGCTGTGGCCACCATCCTGTTCAAAAAACTCAAGCAGCCCGTGGTGCTGGGATATATCGTGGCGGGATTCATAGCCAGTCCGCACTTCTCGCTCTTCCCGTCGGTGGCCAGTGAGGCCAACATCGAGTTCTGGGCACAGATTGGCATCATCATCTTGTTGTTCTCGCTCGGGCTGGAGTTCAGCTTCAAGAAACTGATCAATGTGGGAGGGTCGGCTGTGATCACTGCACTGATTATCGTCACCGGCATGATGGGCCTGGGATTTGTCGTGGGCAAGATGCTGGGCTTTGCAGCCGTCGACAGTATCTTCTTGGGTGGAATGATCTCGATGTCGTCGACAACCATCATCCTCAAGGCGCTCACCGACCTCAACATGCGGCAACGCAAATTTGTACCCATGATTTTTGCAGTGCTCATCGTCGAGGACCTCTTTGCGGTGGTGATGATGGTCATTCTGTCGTCGGTGGCCATCAACAAGACCGTACATGGCGACGAGATGCTGCGCAGTATCCTCAAGCTCACATTCTTCCTCATCGCATGGTTTGTCGTCGGCATCTATGTGTTGCCGACGCTGTTCAAAAAGTTCAGGCGGGTCATCACCGACGAGATGATGCTCATCATCTCGATGGGGCTATGTTTCTTGATGGCCATTCTGGCTGTCAAGAGCGGTTTCTCGATGGCTCTCGGAGCATTTGTCATGGGGTCGATTCTGGCTGGAACGGTCGAGGCCGAGCGCATCGAGAGGGTCATCGTCTCGGTCAAGGACTTGTTTGGGGCGGTGTTCTTTATCTCGGTGGGAATGATGGTCAATCCGCAAGTCATCGTCCAGCATTGGGGCACTATTGCCCTGCTCAGTGTGGTGGTTGTCGTGGGCATGATTGTCTTTGGCACCACCGGAATGCTGGCCACAGGACAGCCGCTCAAGATTGCCGTGCAGTCGGGATTCGCACTGACGCAGATCGGTGAGTTCTCGTTTATCATCGCATCGCTGGGAATGTCGCTGGGGGTGCTCGAGAAGAGCATCTATCCCATCATCGTGGCCGTCTCGGTCATCACAACATTCACCACACCTTTCTTTATCAAAAGCGCCGACAGTGTGTTCAGCCGCATTGAGCGACTGCTGCCGGCATCGTGGAACACATTGCTCGAGGGTTATAGCGCGCACGCCACTCAGACCGAGATGAGCGAGTCGCGCCAAATCTGGATGGCGGTCATCAAGCGCTTTGCCCTGCGCGTAGTCCTCTATTCGGTCATCTGTGTGGCGCTCATCATGCTCAGTGATGCCTATCTCGAGCCACTGTTGCGGCGCACACTGGACACAAAGTGGGCTGCCGTCGTCGGGCCATTGGTCACACTGGCAGTCGTCGCACCGTTCATCTATGCCATCGCCAGACCACACATCCGCATCAGCGAGCGCGAGAAGCTGATTGCACTCTCGGGAAAGGTGAGCTATGTGCCCATTGTCGTGATGAGCCTATTCAGCATCTTGTTGGGCCTGAACTTCATCATGTCGGTGTTCTATACCTACGACTACTCCAGCCAGTTTGCCATTGTCGCGGCCGTGGTGATGGCACTGGTCATAGCATTGCTGCTCGCACCGTTGCTGCGCAAGCACTTGGCTAGGCTCGAGCAGCACTTCATCGGCAATGTCAATGTGCGCGAGAACCGTCGCACTGGGCGCGGCACCAATCTGGTCAGCGACTTGCATGTGGCTTATATGACCGTCGGCCACGACTGCCCGTTCCTGGGACAGAAACTCAAAAATGCCAACCTGCGCAACCGCTATGGCATCAACCTGGTCAACATTCAGCGAAACGGCGTGCTGCATCCAGTGCCAAAGGGCGACATGCGCATCTTTCCGGGCGACATTCTGGGGGTCATAGGCAATGACGAGCAGATTCAGCACATCCTTCCGCTGGTCGAGGCAACGACAGCACCGGCACAGCCCGTCACTGATGTCAAGTTTACCCACTTTGCCATCACACAGCACTCGCCGCTCATCGGCAAGCAACTCATCCATGCAGGATTGAGCGAGGAGTATGAGGCGCTGCTGGTGGCTGTGCAACGGGGGCAGGACGACTACATCACACCAACGCCCGAGCTTGTGTTCCAGCCGGGCGACATCTTGTGGATTGTAGGCAATCCCAAGCGGCTGCACGACCTCATCTAGGCCGAAGCATGAGCAATTCTCTTGTCGCAATGCTGAATGTCAATTAAAATTCGTACCTTTGCACGCGTTTTCTATGAAGGCTTTCGCACATATCGTCATGGCGCTGTTGGCGGCACTGGTGCTGGCAGCGTGTGCCAACATTGGCTCGCCCGAGGGGGGGCCGCGCGACTACACGCCGCCGAGAGTGGTCAAGACCTCGCCCGAGGCAGGGGCCGTCAACGTCAAGGGTAACAAGGTTGAGATAACGTTCAACGAGATTGTCAACATCAAGGACCAGATGAAGAAGGTGTCGGTCTCGCCCGTCCAGAAAGACCAGCCCATCATCAAGTCGCTCGGTAAGAAGGTCGTTGTAGAGTTTCGCGACGACATGCAGCCAAACACCACCTATACCATCGACTTCTCCAACGCCATCGAGGACAACAACGAGGGTAACCAGCTCGACGGATATGCCTTCTCATTCTCAACTGGCGATGACATCGACACCATGCGCATCGCTGGCATCGTGCTCAGGGCCAGAGACCTCGAGCCCATGCAGCATGTGCTGGTGGGAGCCTACAGCCAGTGCCTCGACGACACTGCGTTCACACGACTGCCCATGGAGCGAATCACACGCACCAACAGCCGGGGCGAGTTCACTCTGATGGGCCTAAAGCCCGGGCGATATCGCGTGTTTGCGCTCAGCGACATGGATGGCGACTATCACATGGCGAGGACCGAGGATTATGCCTTCTGCGACACTGTCATCGAGCCATCGACCGACACCTACACCTCCACCGACACCATCTTCACCTTTGACCACCGTGTCGACTCGGTGATGACAGCCACGCACACGCAGTTCTTGCCCAACGATGTGCTGCTGAGCATGATGAACGAGGACTTCCGTTCGCTCTACCTCAAGAAGACCGAGCGAACAGCGCCCGACCGCCTGCATGTGCTCATGTCAACTGCAAGCCCACAGCGGCCAAAACTCGATATCATCAGCCCCGTCGAACATGACCAGGACTGGGCGGCAGTGCAGGCGACCAGCCGCAACGACTCGCTCTACTACTGGCTAACCGACTCGGCGCTCATACGGACCGACTCTATCAAGGTTGCTATAACTTATCTGCGCACCGACTCGACCGACCAACTGTCGTGGAAGACCGACACCGTCAACTTCTGGCACCGAAAGACCGGGACCGAAATCAAGCAGGAGCAGCAGGAAAAGCGCGAACGAGAACAGCTCGAAAAGCGCATCAAGCAGCTTGAGCAAAAAGAGTTGCAAGGAAAACTCGATGAGGAGGAAATGCAAGAACTGGAGGTGGCGAGGAGGCCCAAGCCGGTGCCGACGTTCAAGTTCGAACCCGTGACAAAAGCCACCATCGAGGTCTATGACACCATCACCTTTACCACACCCGTGCCACTGTTGGGCATCGACCCTGCCGGTGTGCACTTGCACGTCAAGCCCGACTCGCTGTGGATACCGGTCGAACACGTCCCGGCTCTCGTGGCCACTGGCGACGGTCTCTCCTACCAGCTGCCCATGGCGCTGGAGCCGGGGGGCACCTATCGGCTCACCGTCGACTCGCTGGCGGCAACCAGCATACACCGGCTGCACAACGACACACTGCGCATCGAGGTCAAGGTCAAGCAGCTCGAGGAATATGCCAACCTGGTGATGCTGCTCGATGTGCGCGACAGCGCTTTCGTCGAGCTGGTTGATGCCAACGACAAGGTGATGCGCACGGCGCAGGTGGTCGCCGGAAAGGCCGACTTTGCCAACGTCACGCCTGCCACCTATTATGCCCGGGTGGTTCTTGACCGAAATGGCAACGGACGGTGGGACACGGGAAACTATCTCAAGCACTTGCAGCCCGAGGAGGTATACTACTATCCAAAGCCCCTCAAGCTGCGGCGCAACTGGGATGTCGAGCAGCAGTGGAACATCTATGAGACACCGCTCGACATGCAGAAACCCGAGGGTGTCAAGCGCAACAAGCCAGAGCAGAGCAAGAACAAGTTTGACCGAGCAGGTAAGAAAAAACAAAATGCTGATGACGAGGAGGAAGAGGTCGACGAGTTCAACGCTAACGGATTTGGCAATAACACCTATAGCGGCAACAAGTATAAAGACTACCAGAACAACCGACGGCTCAACCGTTAAATCACACAATTGACATGAATTCAACCATTGATGCTTTTGGACAGTGGGTCGCCGACCTGAGCGACGCCATCTGTGGACTTCCCGAGTTTCTGCTGCTCATCGGCGGCGGCCTCATTCTTTTTGTTCTCTCTCGAGGTGTATCCATCAGGCAGCTGCCCCAGGGACTGCGTGCCCTGCGCGACAAGCAGGCAACAGACACTGGCAAGCAGACGGGCCAAATCAGCTCGGTGCAGGCACTGCTCAGCGCCATCGCTGCCACGGTGGGCATGGGCAACATCGCCGGCGTGGCCATCGCATTGTCGGTGGGTGGCCCGGGGGTCATCTTCTGGATGTGGGTCAGCGCATTGCTCGGAATGACCACCAAGTTTTTTGAGGGAGCACTGAGCATCATGTACAAGGGAAAAGACGAGCAGGGAAATCCGCAAGGCGGACCCATGTATATCATCACACAAGGTCTCGGTGCCAACTGGCGATGGCTGGCCGTGGCGTTCAGCATCTTCGGACTGGTGGGCACATTGTGCTTCATGCAGGCCAACCAGCTGGTCGAGTCGGTCACGACGGTCTTCACCACACCCATGGGCATCGACAACACCGCATGGCTGCGCTTCGGCATGGGAGTGGTCATGGCTGTTGTGGTCGGAGCGGTCATCATGGGAGGCATCGGACGCATCGCCAAGTGGGCGTCACGTCTGGTGCCGATCATGGTCGTGGCTTATTTGATCTTTGTCGTTGTCATCACCGTGATGAACATCACCGAGGTGCCGCGCATCTTCGGCGAGATCTTCAGTCAGGCGTTCACTGGCAGGGCCGGAGCAGGAGGGTTGCTCTTTGTGGCGCTGACAGGCGCGCGGCGTGCGGCCATGGTCAACGAGGCGGGTGTCGGCACTGCGTCAATGATGCATGGCGCCAGCCAGAACACCGACCCCATCCGGGAGGGACACATCGCCATGCTCGGGCCGGCCATCGACTCGGGCATCGTGTGCACACTCACTGCCATTCCCATCCTCATCGCGGGCAATTATGTCGGCCTCACCGACCCAAAGGGACTCTATGTCGCACTGGGCGCATGGGGACAACTGCTGCCGGGCATCGGGCACTATCTGCTCATGGCCATCGTGTTCTGCTTTGCATTCTCCACCATGTTCTCCTACTCTTACTATGGACAGAAGTGCACCAACTACCTCTTCGGACAGCGGGGAGTCAAGTGGTATAACTACTACTACCTTATCATGCTCGTTGTCGCGGCAGTGATGCCACTCAAGACCATGGTGAGCATCATGGACATCGCTTTCGCGCTGATGGCATTGTGCACCATGCCCACACTCATTGTCCTCGCACCGCGCGTCTTGCGCCTGATGCGAGAGAGGCAGGGTTGAGTGCGGAGGGCGTTCTATGGGTCTGTCATCGACAGGCAACCGCTATAGCCGATAATAAAGTTTACAGGCAATCAGCTCATGATTGCCTGTAAACTTTTATAAAACCCGGTTGCTGCCGACCCTAGCGGTGAATGGTCACCTGCGTGGCACCGAACCCATACTCCTTGAAGCTCGCGTCCTGCACCTCGCAAGTGGGGTAGTGGCGCTTGAGCTCCTCGAGGATGGCACGGCGCAAAACACCCTCGCCCTTGCCATGGATGAACACGATGCGCTGGCCCAGGTGGTTCTGGTGGGCACGCATCACCTCATTGAATTTGTCCAGCTGATAGTTCAGCATGTCGCTGTTGCTCAGCCCGTTCAGGTTGTCGAGCAGCTCGGCGATGTGCAGGTCTTGAACGATAATCTCGTCGCGACGAGTCTGCTGGGGCTTGCTGCCGGCCTTCTTGCGCTCGGGGTGGCGCTCGGCCTTCTTGCTGCGCATGGCTGCCTCCAGTTCGCTGCTGTCGATGCGCAGCTGGCGAGCGGGCAGGTCATTGCGCATGATGTCGATGGCCAGAACAGGGGTGTCGAAGTAGGTGTTGGTCGTGAAACAGTGCAGCTTGTAGAACTTAGTCACGTCCAGGCGGTGCTCGACCAGCGCTGGATTCTTCAGCGCAAAGTGGCGGTCCTGTTTGAATGCCACCAGCTGAACGGCGATGTGGGTCATCTGGTTCAGGTCGTTGTGCCCAAACTCGTCCAGCTCCAGCTGGAAGTTGGGCTCAATCAGGCCATGATAGCGTGTGAGCCACGAGGTCTCGTCGCCACGGGTCATATAGGTGAAGTAGAGATAGTAGTTGCTGTCGTTGACCAGCACAGGGTGAAACGTGGTCGTGTTCAGATGCTTGATCTCGCGAGGCTCATAGGCCAGCTGGATGTTCAGACGGTCGCCGTCGGCGGTCTCAAACACCGGCTCGGGCTTGGGAACGGCAGGCTTCGGCGCAGGCATGTCGGGCTCGACAAGCCGTGGTTTCACATCCAGCGGACGTTCATAACTCTTCTTGGTGTCGACAACCACCACCTGGCTTGCCAGGGTGGGGCGCTCAAAGCCGTCCTCATCCTCGACATAAACGGTCTTGCCTTCAATTCGCGACACGCGGCCACCGCCCACGTCGTTCAGAAATCGCACATAGTCTCCTACTTTCATCTTTTCCTTTAATAAAACGAGTAAACAACTGTCATGCCGTCATGGCCTTCAGTCCTGATGGCGGCAATCCATCGGCAAAGTTACTACTTTTCTCGCATGTGACCAAAATGACAATAAATAAGGTGATGATGCGTTATCATTTTATATGGTACCGAACAGAACGATTGCAGTCAGGCTGGCAACATGGGTGTTGCTGGCAGTGATGGTGATGGTCGCAGCGGCATGCTCGTCGACCAAAGACAACAATTTGGCATATTTCAAAAATCTGCCTGAGGCCATCAATGGCCAGCTGGAGGCGGCGCAACCGGCAAGGGTGGCGCTGCAAGTCGATGACGAGATCGCAGTGACCATCACATCGAGCGCGCCCGAGGCGACCGCTATCTTCAACGCCCCGCTGGCCAACAGCAGCGTGCGCGGTGACCTGGTCGTGCAGGGAAACCCCAAGCTCATGGCGCATGTCGTCGATCAGCAGGGATACATCGAGCTGCCAGTGCTGGGAAAAATCAGTGTACTGGGAAAAACCACCGACGAGGTGGAGCAGGCGATTCGTGAACGCGTCGCTGCCACCGTGCGCGACCCTTACGTCAACGTGCAGCTGCTCAGCTTCTATGTCGATGTCATGGGCGAGGTCAAGCAGCCACAGCGCATCAAGGTCGACAAAAAACAGTTCACCGTGCTCGACGCACTGGCCACTTGTGGCGACCTCACTGAGTATGGGTTGCGCGACGGCGTTGTCGTCATCAGGCATGAGGGCGCGCAGACCACCTACCATCATCTCAACCTGGCCGACACACAGATATTTAATTCGCCATACTTCTATCTCCAGCAGAACGATGTGGTCTATGTCGCACCAAACAGAATCAGAATCGACAACTCTAAGTATAATCAGAACAACGCATTCAAGCTTTCGGTCATCAGCACCGTTGTCAGTGCCGTCAGTGTGGTGGCGTCGCTGGTCATCGCCCTGGCTGTCAAGTGACAAACCGGGAATCAGCCATTTAGACTTGAGCTGACAATTAGCCGAAATTAACTATGGAAAAGAAAGAACCGGTCATCGATTTTGCTGCCATCATCCAGCGATACAAGCGCTACTGGTGGCTGTTTGTGCTCTCGCTTGTGGCATGCTGCACGCTGGCGGTGATGTATCTCAAAATCAAGAAGCCTGTCTATATCGTGCAGTCGATTGTGCTCATCGACCCGGAGGACAACAACAAGACTGGCATGTCAAGCATGGGCAGCTCATTGCTTAAGAGTATGGCTCTGGGGGGAGGCTCCAGGGTGGAGGACGAGATTGTGGTCATGGGCTCGCAGCAACTGCGCATGCAGATGGTCAAGGAGCTCAAAATCAACAGGACATATATCGAGAAACGCAGCTTCTTCAATCGCATTGACCACTACAACGACTCGCCCATAGAGGTTGATGCGCCCGAGACACTGTTCGACACACTGGCGGTCACGCTGCAGTTCAAGATCAAGACCGACGCCAGCGGAAAGGCCGACATCAAGGTCAAGAAAGGCTTCTTTAAGACACTGGCCCAGGTCAGTGGCGCAACGTTGCCGGTCAATGTCAAAACACCCTACGGCATTTTCAATGTCCGACGGACTGCACATTACCGCAACAGTGACGGATATAACATCACGGCTATCGTCACTGGCAACATCCCCAAGGCCGAGACATTGAGCAAGTCGATGGTCACCGAGCTGCTGCGCAAGAAGGCAAACGCCATCGATCTCAACACGCAGGAGACCAATATCCAGCGAGGGCGCGACATGCTCAACACCATCATCAGGCTCTATAACGAGCGGGGACAGAACGAGAAAGACCGCCAGGCAATCAACACGGCGAAGTTCATCGACGAGCGACTTGAGCTGGTCTACAAAAACCTGATGGGCAGCGAGGCAGAGATTGAGGCCTACAAACGAGCTCACAACCTCGTCGACCCCGAGCTGCAGGCTAAGAGTGCCATCGGCAAGCAGGAACGCGCCGACCAGGCAATCATCAACCTTGAGGCACGATACCGCATCGTCAGCATGATCAAGGACTTTGTGGCTGATCCCGCCAACAAGCACTCATTCATCCCATTCAGCGCCGACTCGACGGCTGCAACCGGTGCCATCGCGGCATATAACAACCTGATCATGCAGCGCATGAAGCTGGAGAACTCGGCACTCAACGACAACCCGTCGATGCAGAGGCTGGACAACCAGATCGATGCCATGCGCAACAATGTCATCAATGGGGTGGACAACACACTCAGGGCATTGACCGTGCAGCTGGCAAAGGCGGGAAGTGTCAGCGGGACGGCAACGGGCGCTATGCGAGCGATGCCCACCACCGAGAGGCAGACGCGCGAACTGTATCGGCAGCAAGGCATTCAGAACGAGATTTACACGTTCTTGTTGCAGAAGCGGGAAGAGAACGCACTCGTGCTGGCCGCAACTACTCCCAAGGGAAAGGTCGTCGACCAGCCATACGGAAAGACCGAGCCTGTGTCACCCAACAAGCCGCTGGTGGTCTTGCTCACTCTCTTGGCGGCAATGCTGCTGCCGGTCATCATTCTGGCCATAAAGGACATGTTCACAACACGGTTCTCGTCGCAGGAGCAGCTCGAAGGCATCACAACACTGCCGGTCATCGGACACATTCACCACAATCGGCACGACACCGATCTTGTCGTTCAGGACGGACGCAACTGGAGCATTGTCGAGCTGTTCAGATATGTGCGCAACAACGTACAGTTCATGATGACTGGCGGCGACGACAAGGTGGTGCTCGTCACCAGCAGTGTCAGCGGCGAGGGCAAGTCGTTTGTCAGCCTCAACCTGGCAGCAGCATTCGCACTGCTCGGAAAACGTGTCGCACTCGTGGGCATGGACATACGCAAACCACGCTTGGCACAGGCCACTGGGCTCAAATCGGCACCGGGGGTCACGGCATTCCTGGCCAAGGCCGACACTGCACTGGACGACATCATCCAGCCGCTGGACAAGGTGAAGGGGCTGGATGTGCTGGTGGCAGGAACGGTGCCCCCCAACCCATCAGAACTGCTGCTGGGCAGCCGCACGCAGCAACTGTTCGAAATGCTCAGGCAACGTTATGACATCATCGTGGTCGACTCGGCACCCGTCGCAATGGTCAGCGACACGTTCTCGCTGGCACGCTTTGCCGATGTCACACTGGGCGTCACGCGAGCCAACTTCACCAAAAGGAACATGGTCAAATACATCAACCGCATGGTCGATGAGGGACGGCTGAAGAACGTGGGACTGGTGGTCAACGACACCAAGCCCAGCCAGGACAACGGTTATGGCTATGGCTACGGAGAGTCGGACGGCTGACCGCACACGATACGTCTGCCAGATTGTCTTCTGGGTGGTCTTCTGGACATGGGGAACGTTCGGTTTCCTGGCCGATGACGTGTTCACACCGCTCAAGCAGATGCGCTCGCAGCTGGTGCTGTTGCTCGACGCCGTTGTCGTTGCCATGGCATGCGTCGTGGTCAGGCAGCGTTGGGCACTGGTCGTCACGGCCATCTTTCTGGCCGTGTCATGGATCTTGACCTGTGCGCTCAATCACTTGGGCACACTATTCTGGCTCAACGGAACGCGCGATTTCATCGGCCTGATACTGCTCTATCCCATCGTCACATTCATCCTCGACGAGCCTGGCAGCCGCCAGCGTTTCCTCGACTCGTTCGACAAGCAGGGACTCTACTTCCTCATCGTACAGGCTTTCTGCATCGTCGTGCAGGCGTTCATCTATGGGGCGGGCGACATGGTGGGAGGCGGCTTCGGACACTTCTATTCCGGGCAGGTGTCGGTCGTCATCTACCTGCTGTCATTCTTCTTGCTCCGGCGGCGCATCGATCCGGCGCACTTCCTCAACAGCCTCAACGAGAACAAAATTTATGTCCTGTTGCTGTTGCCCACCTTCCTCAACGAGACAAAGGTCAGCTTTGTCATGCTGGCGCTTTACTTCGCCCTGCTCGCACCCATCGACCGAAAGCTGCTGTTGCGCATGGCCGTCATCGGCCCGGTCGTCGCGCTGATGCTATGGGCAGGATTGTCAATCTATGACTACACCACCACGCAGTCGGGCAATGCAACAGCATTCGCCACAACCGAGGAGCGGATAGCTTATTTCATGGTCGAGAGCGTCGAGAATGCCGAAGGGGGCGCAAGATGGGACATCGAGAACAATAGGGGAGTGACCGACGTGCCGCGTTTCACCAAGCTCATGTACACCGTCTTGCTCAATGAGCAGGAGCCGGGGCATGTGCTCATCGGATTTGGCGTGGGGCAGTTCAAGGGCGGAACGCAAGTCCAGCAGTCCGACTTTGCGCGCACCTACGACTGGCTGCTCATGGGGTCAATACCCTATCTGTTCCATATCTACATACAGATGGGACTCATCGGACTGGCGATGCTGCTGGCCTACGGCATCTTCATTGCCGTCAAACGACCACAGTGGGCACCACATCGCGACCTCAACCTGCAACTGATGCTGCTGGCTGTGGTGCTGCTGGTGTGTTTCTACAACGACATGTTGCGAAACCTGGCTTTCTGCATGCTGTTCTTCACACTCATGGCGACATCATGGAGAATCAATGATGACTGTTAACTATAAACTGAGCAACTACCTCTGGGCACTGACCGAGCGCTTCGGAGCCAGTGCCGTCTCGCTGGTGGGCAACATTGTGCTCGCTGCATTGCTCACACCCGACGACTTCGGGTTGCTGGCCATGCTGGGCGTGTTCACATCGCTGGTCTATCTGCTGGTCGATTGTGGCATGAGCGACGGATTGCTGCGTGAGCCGGCACCCACAAGCCGAGACTTCAACACCCTGTTTTTTTTCAATATGGTGGCCGGTGCCATCTTGGCCTTGGTTTTTGTGTTGCTGGCACCCCTCGTGGCATGGTTCTTTGCGCGCGACGAACTGTGCCCGATCATGATGGCACTTGGGCTGGTGCCATTGTTCTGTGCATTGGCCATATCGCAGTCGACACTGTTGCGAAGCCAGGTGAGATTCAGGCATGTGGCACTGGTCAACATCGGAGCGGTTGTGTTGGCATTGGCTGTGGCCATCGCCATGGCCATGTGTGGCATGCACTACTGGGCGTTGGTCGAGTTGCAGGTGGGCTTCTCGGCATTCTACTGGCTGCTGCTGATTGTCACGTCGCGGTGGCACATCAAGTGGGAGTTTGACAGGCAGCGATGCAAACAACTGTGGCGATTTGGAGCCAATCTCATGGCATCGACCATGGCGGTGCTACTATCACAGAACATCGTGGCCTTGCTGCTGGGAAAGTTCTATAGCGCGTCGCAGGCCGGATTCATGGCACAGGCACAAAAGCTGCAGCAGGCACCCGTCGCGGCGCTTGAGGGAAGTGTCAGCAGCACCACCTATGTCATGGTGGGCAAGGAGACAGACCCTGCCAAGCAAGATCAGGCCTTTGTCGCTGTGTTCCGCACGTTCTCGTTAATGCTGCTTGTCGGATGTGCGATAGGCATTGTCATGGCACGGCCCATTGTTGGCCTGCTGTTTGCCGAGCGATGGTTGCCCACCGTGCCCTATCTGCAGTTGCTGCTGGCATGGGCGATGGTCTATCCCATGGTGAGCTTCATGGCAGTCATGCTCAAACTGAGAAACCGCACCGATCTTGTGCGCAACATATCACTTGCCGAGCGACTCGCCATCATCATCGCTGCGCTGCTGCTGTGGCGATGGGGAGTGGTGGCCATGTTGAGCGCATTCATCATCATCTCGGCCCTGGCAGCACTGTGCAGCATCTGGCAAGTGGGTCGCGTGTCCACCATCCGCCCCGCTCGCCTGCTCGCCATCTACGTCCAGCGCCTCATCCCCGCCGCCCTCATCATCCTCATCTCCCACCTCCTCTAGCTCCGCTGTGCCTCCTCAATTCTCCCCTCCCCTTTCCCAAAGGGGAGGGGTAGGGGGTGGGGTTTGAGTCACATCCTGGCCTTTCCGTCGTTCCCCGCCTCCCCATCGGTCGTCTATGCCGAGGCCACGCCTCGCCCCGCCGCCAGCCGCCGTCGGTCCCGCTATGCCGCGGCTCCCGCCGCGGCCCGTTTCCGGTTTTTGCCCCGTTCCCCCGTTCCCCATTTTCTGTTCCCCCTTCCCCCTTCCCCTTCCCCCTTTTATATTAATAATGTGTCA
>Ga0256404_1003741_pt1 | contig 30167 bp, 34 predicted proteins | sample RumenRJG_01DNA_FD_185990 | JGI IMG/M metagenome (GOLD analysis project Ga0256404, IMG submission 185990) | Bovine rumen microbial communities from Lethbridge, Alberta, Canada - RJG_01 | ecosystem: Host-associated > Mammals > Digestive system > Stomach > Rumen | place: Canada: Alberta | collected...
TGGGGTAAGGGGATGGTGGCTACATATTGATGTTGTGCTGTTGCTTTTTACTGAAAGCTGCTACTAACGACTCATAAATCTACCCTTAATCGTGTATTGGATGATAGTTGCGGATTTTAGGATAGAAGCTCTTTTTGTTGAGCTGCATGTATTAACTCATGATTAAGTTCTGTTGTATTTAATGGACGAATAGAAAAGATAAAGCCAAAAAGGCATATAGCAAGATAATTTTGGCCCATTGGGTGTTTCTTAATCAGATAAACCTTATGTCTTCTGTTTTTCTTCATTTGTAAAATGTAATCCAATTCGTTCTATATTTGTAAGAGGACGATCTTTTGCTTTCTGGGAATCGCTCCACAACCTTCCCACCTTGATCACGATACCAAGCATAATTCCAACCTCCACCCATATCCAGATAAAGCGCATGCTTCACCTTGAACTCAACCAAATACTTAACAAAGTCCTCGTATGTCACAACTTTCTTAGACTCAACGATACACAGCTTTCCATTCTTCTCGCACAAAGCCCTATATACAGTCCTGTTCTTCCTCATCCTGGAGCCAATAGGACGAGCCTCTGCATTATAAACGATTAATAGCTGGCAGAATCCCATATTCCATCCATTGGCATCCTTTGGATAATCTGCCTTCCTCATGAACTTCCATTTGCCATTACCCCATACAAAGCCCCCAGTATTCGTCTTGCAGCGATAGCCCTTCTTCAATACCCCATTACAAATATGGTTATCTGCAATGTTCGAATGCTTGAATTCATTCAGCAACTCACCAGTAAATGCCGCTTCGCAACAAAACTCTACATCTTTCTGTGAAGATTTAGGCATCTGTCCACACACCAAATCTATCTTTGTATATTCAGGATAGTACACGTTGAGATTGGCTGTCGTTTCAATGGTAGTTGAATTGCCACTGGCTGCAAAAGCAAACAAGAATATAATACTTAGCGTTCTTAATTTCTTCATAATTTAAAAACTATTATTGCGGAAAACATTTTAAATCTGTGGTTTTAAACTGGAATATGTCAAAAGTTTGATTATCTGACTCCTCGTCAAGGATAAACCAAGGTGAGTTGGTCGAATCTTCTGAATTACGCATCACATGAATGCTTCGAGCAGGCATAAAGCCTTCAACGACTATTACAGCAGTATTGCCAGTTGCTGTGTTCTTAGCCACATCTGCAACCATAACAGCATGCCCATAGCGTTGACTGTTAGCAGGATAAACAAATACATCACCCGGTTGTATATCTGCCAAGTCCCTCGCATGCATCTCCTGACAAAGGGAATAGGTGTTTGCAACATCAAATACTTTTCGGAGGTATTTTTCAAACGCCCCTCTTGATTTATCTCCGTCATAGTATAACATATTTCCTTGGACATCAAGAAAATGAATATCGGAATATCGCCCTTCTTTAAATAAATATTCTGCTCGTAATCTCATGCATACATCGGCACATTGTTCTGCATTGGAAAGAAGTGGCAGATCAACAACAGCATAGTTTAGTTCCTGAAGGTCAGCAATCCCTCCCCAATAGTATTTCAGAATCGAGCCTTTTGGCTTTAAAGGCAGAGATGTTAGGTACTTTCCCAATTCCATATCTCCACTTTCTATACGCTCAAAGCCTATAGGTGTTGGTATGTCACCTATAGTTGCAAAATTGTTAGGATTGCTCTTTTCTATGCCATATTCCTTCCATAGATATACGACAAAAGCAATAAGGGCGGTCAACGATAGTAGACCAACTGTTATACGCTTAATCATTTTTATTTGTTTCATACTCTTTTCCTTAATGTAACGTTCTATATTACAGTCATACCACAAAGCTAATGCTCACTAGAATTACATAATTTATTAGCAGTTGCTGTGGTGATGTGGCAACCTTTGCCGTCAGAAAGTTTGCTCGACGAATTATATCTTTTTTTTCGCCATCAAAGGAGCCATGCCCACTTGTTGTGCACGACATCCATATAACCTTTACCGCAATAAGCAATATAATGGTTAACAGTATTGTCATCACTCTTTTCTTTATTTTAAAAGATATTTTTCGCATACGTCATGGTTTCCTTCTATTTATAAAAGCTGGCCAATTATTCTTCTTCAACTTTCTCACAGTGACAAAGAATAATCATCTTCCCTTACTGCCTAAATTCATACGTTTCAACACTACTTCATTGTAGTTCTGTCCGTAATTACCTGACTCGTAAACACCTTTTTCAACTATAACAAGTTTCCCGTCTGCTCTTTTGTATTTCTTGTAAGGCTGGATCAGATTAACAGAATCAGAAGCTTGCTTATCTTTGGGATGGTAGAATCCCATATCCTCAGCTTCTTCAAGAATGAATACTCTGCTTAATCCTTTCTTTCCATTTGCGGGTATGGATTTGTAGCGATAGAGGCCATAGGCAGTAAATCCGTCATACCGTTTGTCAAGAATCGAATGTGTCTTTGGCTCGTATTCTACGTTGTAGTTTGTAATCTTATACTCCCCATTATTAAAAGGGAGGCCCATAAGTCTAAGTGGACTATCCAATCCAAGGACTTTGAATATGTCATAGGTGTTATAGCCTCTTGACCCCATTTCAAAATTGTTAATCACCAATTCGTCTTCACCGTCAAAGTCCATGTCCTTGAAATAGAAAGGCGAACTATCGGAAAGGTATTCACCACTCTTTGGCTTAACATAATTCAGGTAAATATTTGCGCCGGGCTTTAGCGTTGCTAAGTTGATTGTTTTCTGGCTCTTTTCGTAAGGTGTATCATCTGCTATCAGTTGTTCATCAGAGAAAGCATCACAATAAACTTGGAACGAATGATCTGGCTTGGTAAATCTCAATATGGATTTACCGAAGTTGAGATCGCTATAGGATTGAACAAAATCCACGGACACCTTATAACCTTTTACTTTCTGTTTGTAATGTAGATGAATAATCTCATCTTCAGGCAGGGGAGGGGTGGAGTCAACGATTGCATAGGACAAGGCATTCACATCTTTAAACCTCCATAAATCAGATATTGAATCTGTTAATGACAAATAGAATCGTCTTTTCTCAAAGTATTCCATCTTTGATATTTCATTCCACGTTAATTCTCCATCCTTGGAGAAGAATTCTCTGACAAATTCAGAATCTGAATCCACAACAACAGAATCTCCCTCTGAACTTTGTGTCGTTTTATTTTTCCCTATAGATGTACAGCCAGTAATGGAAAGGGACAAAGCCATAATTGATATGAGTTTTTTCATTTCTAGCTAATTTTGGTTTGTTCGGATCTCTGATGGTAAAAAAAGGAATAGTCCACCTTCGTCACTATGTACATTTCGCAGTAAAGCTCCCTTCCAGGAACACCTGCCATAGAATTTTCCCTCAAAATCATATCCTGTACCTTCGTCATCTATCTGTGGATCTCCATACCATTTGGAAACGCCTTTATTGATTGCATTAAAATCTGCTATACTTTGCTGAGACGTAAAAAGATTGAGGTTATTCACAATGAATTTTCCATTCTTATGCTCATAATCGATGTTTATCCCAAACGGAACGCTACAGAATTTAAGACGCCATATACCATCGCGCTCATCATCATAGTAATCAAACTCCTCTGTACTTTCAATGAGTGAGATGATAATCTCATCTATATCCTTCCCCTCCATCAAGACGTCAAACAAATATCGACGCTCTGTCGATGTAGCTTCTTCTTTATCTAAGCCATCGCTGTCAGCATCGCTTCTTATCATTAAGTCTAAGAACATTTTGACTCTGGCAAAATACTCACGAATAGTTGTAAGGTATGCACGCCTTGACTTTGGCATCTTTGCGTTAAAAGCCTGAATGTTCTTAACGTCCAGCCCAATGTGCTCTGCCTGATAAATGGCTCGCTCGTTATGGAACTCCTGAGAGATGATAGTGAAGCTATTCAATCCATACTCTTTATTGGCATTGACAATGCTATTAATCGTCCTAAACCCTTTGCCATCGAGGATAATTGCCCTTGCCGGTATTCCTCGTGCTACCAACGAATCCCTCATGCATTCAGGCTCATTGATACCATCCAGACTGTTTTCATCGCCACTAATCAGAATCTTCTTTATCTTTCCGGCTTTATACAACTGTTCTGCAGCGTCAATGCGGTAGATAAAGAAATAATTGGTGACTTTAGTCAGGCGGGCTTGCGGAGTTGTACCTAACAAGAGCCCCACCTTATTATATTTAATGCTGTCAATGTCAGAGAACACCTTTCCCTCAGCATTGTTCACCACAATCTGGTTGCATACCAACAACAGTACCAAACATAAAACAGACATAATAGCGATGGCCCACATACATATGGTTACAATCTTCTTCATCTTAGTATTCTGAGTTTAATAGTTTTATCGCTCGATTTGCAATAACTTCATCAATTCCATAAAATGGATTTACTATTAACAGCCTCGATAGCTGATGTTCATTAAAGTTATTTGCCTCCAAATCATCTAAAATAACATATTGGCAGTCGGATTTGCACTCTTTTAGCCAAGCATCAATCTCTTCCCCCCTGCAGCGGCACCCGTGTATATTGGGAGTCACGTCTGTTATAAAACCAGGGAGTTCCCTTGCCTTCCACATATTAAGAAAGTCTTGATAACTCATAAAGTACTTCCAAGATGAAGTAACGACAATATCAGCGCCAGTTCGCTCTATAATATACTTTAAGTTCTTAACACTATTAGGATCAAAGATGATTCCATACTCGTCATTGCCAGGTTTACCTTCCTTGGCGAGGACATGGTCGTAATATGCAGTATCCATTACACCATCGAAATCAAGGAATATTATCTTCATCGCACAAATGTTAAAACATCCAACTCACCAATAATACCACTGCGACAATAAATAGTATCATCAAAAATACAAACCATAGAAGCGTCATTATGCATCCTGAAAATGCACCTCCAATTCCAATACCGCGTTTGTCTTCTTCTAACCAAGGATCATCAGGGGCGGTTTTATCCATCTCTTCATGGATTTTTTCTATGCTCTCGTTCATAGAGAACATAGGCCAGAACAATATTCTTGCAATTATACTTTCTTTTTCCTTGTTCATTTTCTACTTACAAAATTACCCCACTTATAATCACATCTATTGCATTTATACTTTGGGTACGTTTCAGCGAAAGCACAACCACCAGGTATTAACAGGCCACATTTTACTGCCATTATAGTTGCCGAATCTGCTGCATCAGGACTCCAAAGACCATAGAAATATCTTCCTACGTCAGCACTATTACATTCTGGGCAATTAGAACCACTACGTCTGTCAGGCGGGGTTGATTCTATTCTTTCAATAGCCTCTTTCCTCTGGTATTCTTTATACCAGTCTGTTATTTCTATATATGCCCATACAAGTCCAAGTAGTGATACTGCTGCAGTAAATCCACCTACTACCCCTATTAATACTGATTTTTTAATGTCTTCTTTTGTCACATTCTATAACCTTTTTTAAATGATACATCTCTACATTACGGCAATGGAATATCCTTGGGGATGCTACGTATTTGCTCAATGCCTTGTTTCAGTTCCTCTTCATCAGCATTCCGAAACCATTTCACTGCTTGCTCGTACATTTCAAGTTTGGCTCGCATAGTCCTGATAGAATCCTCTAATTGCTCTATCTTCCGATCTCGCTTAGCCAACTCAACTCCACACTCATCTTGGGTATAACCTCTCTTGAAGAGCTTACCCCATGATATTCCTAATACTATCACCACAGCCATTATCATGATGATTCCTATCGTAACCTTTTTCATACGCCCTATTCAAATTTCGGATACCAATCAGTATTTTCACAATGTTTGGCCCAGACCTTATCAAATCCTGGGTATTGCAATATCATATTGTCAGAGCATTGATTGGGTTCAGGAAGTACACATCTTGCGACTTCACCACTTATCATCCCCAGACCCTGATTCTGATTTTTTAATTGAAGAAGTTTAGTGCGATACACCAAATTCGTACATACATCATAAACAACTTTATCTTCATTCGATAACTTCTTAGATATGCTTTCTCTGCATTTCATCCATTCATTCCAACATTTCTGCTCTTTTCGAAGAGCAGCTTGAAGTTCGGACTTCTGTTCCATATATTCATCCTCACCTACTGCTTTTATGAATGCAGAATATGCATCAGAAATCATTGCCGGGGTAAATTGGGTTTCGTTCCAGAATACAGTTTCCCCTTGGGCATGAATATAAAAGCCGTGCAGTGTTTGTTCTCTTAGCTGCACTCCTTGATTCATAACATCTGCTACATACATGGGAGTTGAACTTCCATGATTACCATATCCAGCCACCTCACGAACAGCATTTTGATACTTGTCCCAATAAGTTTTTTCTTTATTGAGCTCATCTTTGTATTGTGGCCGCAGGACTATCAGTTTCTGAAAGACTTCCTCTATTGAGTCCCTATATTCAATGCTGGCATTTCCAGATGCCTCATTAATATCAGCCTGCGTCTGGAAGTTAGCTCCATCTACTTCGTCGCCTTCACTCACAATTGTATCTTCTGAACTTGATGATGCTGACTTTTTGTTCGTAGGACAGCTTATTAGCCATCCTATACACAACAATATCACTACGAAAAATATAAGTTTCTTCATACTTTTATACTTCTATTCGAGATTGACAATAGCGTAAACCAATTCAATATATACCAGGACAGGGACAACCACACAGATGATCACAGAACTAACAATATAGTTCCACCCAATCTTTTTGAACCATAACAGAAAATCAACAGACTTCATGAATGCCCAATCACAACGATTCCGGAACCTAATAGGATCTTTCCATAGAAAAACAATCCAAGCGATTATGTACATTAGCGTTAGAAACGGCATCATTGTAATATAATCAACCATAACCGTCCATGATAATGGTATAATCAGATAATAAACAACAATGTTGACTTCATTGTAGGTAGAACCTGTTAACTTGGCAATGATATGCTCAGCACCAGCCACTAAAGCAAAAATGGGAATAAACACTGCCATTACAACTTTCTCTGCAAGAGAAAGATTCTCCAATTCCGTCATTAAGTTTATTTTCTCCCGCATATTTTAATGGGTTAATATATTCGTTACATTTTCCATATAGTTCTAACATTATATAAAAAGAGGATTAATGCGGATATAACACCTGCAACCGTTGCTATCATGTCAAGGAGAACACTTGACCAGAAGAACCTATAACAATGATACCATTGTGCAGGCACATCTATAGGTCGGTCTCTAATCATAAATCCCATTGGGCCTACAATGTCATTATTGAAAAGAGAGTAGCATCCGACTGACAAATATACCATTAAAATTACAGCCCATATCCAAAATGGCTTTCCTTTCAACATTACAAACGTTGAGCAAACTGGAAGTAAAATAGACATCAGATATCTCAATGGCTGCCAGCCAAGACCAGCAATAAACATTATAATCAGGTATAAGCATGCAATAATCAATACACATGACCATCCTGTTGTACTCCAACTTTTAGGAGTCAGTTTCCATATTATTATTGCCATAAAAACATAGAGAATAATATAGGAAGGACTCATTAACAACAGACACAAAGAACCCAATACCATTATCGCCGCAATAGAGGCGAGTAGAAAGCTTGCTATATTACTAAAAATCTCCATATAAGTTTCACGATTCCTATTTTACAATTTCCAGCATTCCAGCAACCACTTCTTCGAGTTGTTCTCTGTATATTAGCCCTTCGACATATTCATATGGTATAGCGCTGAAGCCATATTTTGCTCCAAGTATAGCACATGCAACTGCAGCATTCGTATCGGCATCACCACCCGCTCTGACCACGGAAAGTAATCCTTCTTCGAAAGATGGCGCATTCCAATATGCCCAAAGGCCAGCAGCAAGAGTTTTAAGCGTATAGCCTACAGAATCCCAATCCTGCAGTTCCAATGCTCTTATGTCTGTATTAAGTGAGAGATCTATGTATTCTCGAATACGACTATCGTATTTTTGCGCAATATCAACCATCTTGTGATATGACAATTTCTCTACATCATAAACAAGTGAGTGAATTAGAAGCGAAACAATAGCACATGAGCCAACGCATCTTGGGTCATAGTGTGTCAAACGACAAATATTGACTGCACATTCTTCAACGGCTTTAGGAAATAGTCCCACAATAGAGGTTCGCATAACCCCTCCATTAGCGGCAGATTGTTGATTACTCATTTCCCAGAGCATCTTAGAGGCATCAAATGGTTTATCTACGTAATCTCCAAAACTTAATACCTTATAAGTTGTCTCGCCAATTCCCATCGGTTCGCCATCGGCCCACTCTTTGAAATTTCGAGCGATACTTGTAAGGTTTACGCCTTTATCTTTGATGACTGCGTTGGCTATACAAAGCATCATATCAGTATCGTCTGTCCAATCACCAATTTTCCATCTCTTACGGTGCCTGTCCTGGAATATATCGCTATAGTGGCTGATTCCATTAGGATATTTCCATGCCATATCCTCATCAGTCATACCTTCAGTTCCAAGTCCGAGGGCATCACCAATAGCTTGGCCATATATGGTTCCTTTGATTCTGTCTATTATTCTTTCCATATTTACTTAGGACGAATTTTAGATTTACTCAATAACTTTGGTTTCAACCAATTTTAAAGAATCATTAATCAATTTATAAGTTGCAATATGCTCTTTTCCATCAGCCCACCATTCATGTTCTTCTTGTTTAACGACCTTTATTGTCGGCTCATTCCCATAATTGTCGCCTTCAAAATACTTAGCCCATGTCTCGTAATAAGAGCAACATCCCATAGTCTCGTATATGTATATTTCCTTCTTCTGTCGATTGAAAACGGTATATGATGGCTGTTCATAAATACCAGAGACAATATTATTGTAGGGCGGTTCATTGTTTGATTCGAGTAGCCCAGGGCACGAACCAGATCTGTTACCATTAACTAAATCGAAACAGGCATAATAAGTCCTATTATATCCTTCATGTGCAACAATAAAATCTTCTTCTCCGTCAAAGTTTACGTCCATAAAGAACATATCAGGAGCATATTTAGTCCCTCCCAATGTATCTAATCTTAAAACCGGGATGTTCAACTCGGTTTGGAAGACTCCAATTGAATCCTCTTCATAAGATCTTAGGTCGAAAGGGAGCTTATGAATTGCACAATATTGGCTTATGGAATCACCTCTTTCGAAGTGTATTAAGTCCAACTGCTTATTGTGGATAAGTGATATTTTATACCCATTTTGCAAGGTATTCACCATAAAGACGGCGGTGCTATCACCGAAGAAAGATGCTTCACATATGGATATATTGCTTTTCATAGGAGATTTTTGATTATACACGCACGCAGTCATACATACAAACACCCCAGCACACAATAATATGCTTGTTCTGATAATATGCTTTCTGATTTTACGCATACTGTTCTTTTCTTATTGCTTCGATATGCCTGTAAAAATTATGATGCTGTCTGAAAGAATCCTCCAATCTGGAACGCAAGTACGCTTCAACCTCAGGAATATACGCGCCAAAGATTGTACACTGGCGAGTATGAACATTAACACAGTTCTCATCCTTGTCAATCGTGTACAGCACCGTTGCCAGGTTTTGTTGATTACATGCATTCACAGCCTGTCTTACTAAAGAAAGGTTATCAATATCTATCAGTTCTGCTGAATACCAAGCCACATCATAGATAGTAATGTATGGACTATCTTCCGAATAGATGATAGTAAAATGTTCACCTTGATATGTTATATGAAACTCTCCTTCCTTCTCTTCGCACATATTGATGTGGCAGCCGATATTCTTTAAAGTCTGTTCCAACAATAGTTTCATGTTTGCACTTTGTACTTCTGTAGTCATATTGTCTTCATTTTTTTGTTCATCACCATCTGAGGCAGTCATGTCTTCTGCTTCAGTATTACTGCTTTTCCAGAAATAATAGATTCCAGAAATGCAAAATGCAATTGGCATAAGCCAATTCAGGAAATCCTTCATATCACTATTCCTTTCTTTCTGGTCTTGGAATTCTGTTCTTGTTAATCGCATCAATAGCAGGTTGGAAGCCTCTATCTGCGGCCATGTATAAATAGATCGCAACAAGGTTCATATCTTTCTCTACGCCCAGACCTTCATTGTACAACTGTGCCAAATGGAACATTGAGTCTGGTTCTCCTTGTGAGGCTGCTTCCTTAAACCATTTTATCGCTTCTTCATAATTCTGCTCAACACCTGCTCCATTAACATAGAACAAACCTATACAGAATTGGCCATCAGCGTTACCGGCTTCTGCAGCTTTTAAATAATATTCTGCGGCCTTGTCAATATCAGACTCAACACCGATACCATGCTGATACATAATACCCAAATTATTCAATGCACCTCCATGACCTTGTTCTGCGGCTTTTAGATACCATTCAATAGCTTTTACAGGATCTTTCTCCACACCTTCGCCAGAACGATAGCAGATACCCAAATCGCATTGAGCCTGCGCATCGCCTTGCTCTGCAGCAATTTTGTATAGTTCTACCGCTTTGTCGTAATCTTGCTGCGTACCAATACCATAAGTATAGCATTGTGCTAAGGCTGTAATACCTTCTACAGACACTTTGGCTGCTTTCTGATACCATTCAAAGGCAAGATTTCCACTTGGCTGTGTCCCAATACCAGCTTTATAACAATTCGCAAGATCCAAATATGCTTCTTCATATCCTCCTGCTGCAGCTTTATTCATATAGAAGTAATATTTTTCAGCATTCCGTTCTATTCCATCACCATGTTCAATGTGCTTAGTGATTTGGTATGTACATTGCATATTACCAGCTTCATCTCCTTTTTGGAGCCATTCCACAGCATTTTTGAAATCTCGTGGTGTACAAACTTCATCCATATAGTACATATATAGGTTCCAATAAGCCTCCATACATTGCAAATCAGCCGCTTTAGTATAACACTCCAAAGCCTTCTCTTTATTCACTTCGGTACCAATACCGCGTTTGTAACAGGTACCAAGATTGTTATACGCAAATCCCTTTTCTTTTTCAGCTGCTTTGGTGTATAGTTCGAACGCTCGTTTCTTATCGTTTGGATACTCTTTTGATGTTTCGAGAATACAACCGAGATTGATCATGCAGTCTGCGTCATTGAGTGCAACACCTTGTTCGTAATACTCAACAGCCTTAGAGATATCTTTTGCAACACCATTTTTACCGAATTCATACAGTATGCCCAAATCATAGAAAGCATCAACAAATTGCTTCTCCGCAGATTTCTTCAACAGATTTACAAACTCATCTATATTCTTGTCGACGACAATTCCTTCCCTATAATACTGACTGAGCATATGGAAAAACTCTCCTCCAGCATCCTCTTTTTCGGATTTCTGTTTAATTATTGGATAAACTTTCTCTGGCCATACACCCATCATATATTGTAGTGCAGGGATGTATTCTCTTTCAGAAGCACGAAGAATCATCGACAATCCTTCTTGTTCCTTTCCCTTAATACGGTTTCCCCTATGATAAACGATACCCAATGAATATAATGCAGGTACATAATCCTGTTGACAAGCCAACTCCTGCTCTTTGACAGCTCTCTTGAATCTGAAATCGTCAGTGTCATCCGACAATCTCATAAATGATTTCATATGTAAAGCAGCAGGAATTCCCTTATCCGCATCTTGACACATGGCTTTAAAGGCTTCATAAATATCTTCTTTAAACTCAGGAACGAGGTCTGCAGATTTGCCTCCGTCAGCAAAAACAGCCTCTATCATCCCTTTTGCAGGCTCAAATCCCTTGTTAACAGCCTTCTCTAAATAAGAATGAGCCCGTTCCAGGTCCGCTTCAACACCTATTCCATATAAGTAGTTAGTTGCCAATGTGTACATGGCTTCCACATCTCCCATAGCAGCGAGGGACTTCAATTTGATGATGTCGAATTTTGTAGTCATATCTTAAGTTTCTTTTATTCAGAACGGATCTATTACTATTTTTTTATATCTAATCTGCCGCAAAGTTACTTAAATAGCCCAACGAATACAAGAAAAAACTCCCCACAAGGCTTGTGAATTTTGCATTTTATTCCCTGGTAATAAGATTTCTTGGTATGGATATCTTCTTCACATCTCCACTTTTACCTGTGACGATGTAATTATCCAATAATGATGCGTCAATCTCATTGATAAATGCAGCACGTATACGAGAGCATTTCTCATTAATCGAATTCAGCAATGGATTGGTAACGTCCTCAATACTTTGAAGCGCTCGGTCTGTCAATCCCCAAGGTCTTAGCTTGTTGTAAATCGTCGTCAATTCCTGCCTATAGTCTGGCAAGAATTTAAAAGCGATACCTTCTGGATGATTCAGGAACAATAGAAATATAGCTTTAACTAGTGGTTCCATTTTAATTTCCTTACCTTTGTCAGTTAGGATGATAGAATAATCTTTAGTAATTCTAAGTCCGCTGAGTTTTACCTGGTTCTTTAACTTGCTATCGTGGAATCCCAATCGCCAGATAGTCTTGTCGCATCTCTGACTCTCATAAAAATGGAACAGCACGTCATTGAAGATGTCATTGGGTGACACCAAATCAAACAAAGTCATACAAGATTTGACTTTTAACACATCTGGAAACCCCAAAATATCATCTGCAGATGTACTTCCACAATTTAATAGCGCTTGTGATATCTCACGAATACGTGCGCCAAGAATAGGATGGTCAAGATATGCCTTGGCCTCCTCTTTACTACTAATACCATAGAACTCAGAATTGTAACTGTGCCCTAATCCCTTTATCTGTGGGAAAATAAACCATATCCAGTGTCCACGCTTCTGGCCCTCTCTAATTTCTTTCAGTGCTTGACTATATGTTAATTCTTGCGCCTCCAGAAAACGATCCAGATTGTAATTCGTTTCACCACCTTTGAGCGCATCAACGAAACTTTTTGGTAAGCAAACGTTGTTAAGTTCTAAAGCATCCTTGAAGAACTGGGCCATCTCATCATCATGATATCCTGCTATTCCACAACCAACGCGAGTTACAAAAAAGAAAAGTTCAGTATGCTCTTTTGCAAAAGTAATGAATCTATTCACAGCTGCCTGAACATCAACATCCTTTCGGACATTTCTTCCATAATCAACAGGTATAGCATAGCTTTGCCCTTGCAAGCCTTCAGCTTGTCCCCATATTGCGCCAAACTTTTTACGAGCTGTACCTGAAGCTCCACCAGTATGATACCCCAACGCATTACTACCAAATACAAAGATCTGTTTTGGAAGTAAAGCATCTATGTAATCGGGGGTAAAACCGTTATATTTTTCTTCTTCCATATTGTTATAGTATCGCAAGTGAATAATCATCGTGTCCTAATAGTCCCTTTTTATTAAGACTTTCAAGATGCCGTTTGTAATTGCCGAGATTTTTGCAGTTCAAGAGCTTTACAACAACGTCTTTTTCGAAGTCAACTTTCTTCAGATTCAAAGCTGTCTTGATATAATTACTATCTTTTGTCTGAGCATTGATGGCCTCCTCTAACTCCTCTGAATACTGCTTCTTATTCTCCACCTCATACATCATTAATATATAATGAGCTAAAGCATCACTGGCAGCAAATACAATCTTATTAGGAGTAATGTCAAACTTTCCACTTTTGAAGCCCTTTTCGTCCGTAGGGTCTTTACAGTTTACCAGATATGGAGGATTGTTAAAATCCACGATTCTTCCAAAACTATGTTGTAATAGTCCCGTAACTTTATCATAACAGAAGGCAACACTGTCACCATAACTGATCCATTGGCCATCATCCCAAACAACAACCAGTGTAGCGAAAGAGCCTTCATCATAAAACTTATTCAAGAGCATGCCACCTTCCTGTTTCGCCTCCTTCTCGCAGCCATTGTAAAACGGTTCCCATATGCCATCTATCCAAGCATCAAAAGCCTGATAACTTGTAATCGGTTCGTTTGGCAGATGGTCAACTAGATACTTTGACCATCTGTCTGCAAACACGCCACCACCACCAGCGCCATCCGAAACGGCTATACATTTCTCTGTAGCTTTGGCGGCATCCTCGTTGACGATACCTTCTTCAAATTTCGATATTGATAATGCTCTCATTGATTCTGACTTATATTTGTAGGTGTACCAATGTCCATGAGTTTGATGAGGGTCGTTGCATCTGCATTCATGCCCATCGCAACATGACGGCCAGCTCTAGTATCATTTAGACACCGAGCGATATCAACATTATAACGTTCTGGCAACAGGCTTGACATATCAAACAAAGCTTCTGCGTATGCATTACCATCGAGTTCTTGTTTACTTATTGGACATGCGACCGAATTTGCATTAAGATTTGCTGTGAAATGTATATTGAAGAGTATCACATTGCCGTCATTTGTGAACATGGCCTTCAGTTCATTTGCTTTCTGCATAACCTCTTCTTTTGTGGCATGGTTAAAAACGCCGTCAGTGATGTGGATGACTGTAGGAGGATAGCAATCTTTCTCATGATGATCTATCATCCAATCTGCGAGCAGGTCTCTTGCATAGTCGAAGGCTTCGTGGTAATGGGTCCAGCTACCGTCGTGACGGGCACTTACCCACTGAACTTGTTCAACCTCTTTTATCTGCGTTCCTTTTCTGGTTCGCGTCTCTTTTCTTGTTACAATCTTTGTATAAGGATGGTTTTTCAACTCTTCAGGTGAAACAAACTTCCTTCCCTCCAGTTCTCCTTGCCATCCGCTATAGGCTTTCTCTCCATAACCAACAACTGCAATATCATAGTAGTGTCTAGTTTCACCCATTTTGACACATCTTAAGACCAATTCGTTAATCTGGCTATTAACTATTCTTGCTGCCGCCTCTGCCATCGTCATTTCCTCACCATAGAGCATAGTCTTCTGCTGCATGCTGACAGAATGATCTACCAAGAAGATAAAAGCTGTAGGGGTATTCCTGGTTATCTGTGCTGTATAAGGTGTTTTGGCTTGTAACATCTTTGACTGTGCAGGAATAGGAATGCCAAAATTACCAATATTGGTAATGTATTTTAGAGGTATAAAGTGCTTCACCAACACTTCGGCCTTATAATACATTTTGGCTTCCTCGCTCATATCAAAATATCTGCGGCCCCAAAACAATCCAAAATGAACAGCTTTTAAGTCATCTAAAGTGCCACCAACATTAGCACCATTCTTGGTCATATTTCTGTCTGCGTACATGGAGTCTTCCCATAATGCAACTTCCAGGTCGATCTCCAAAACGACAGGATTTGAGATGCGCCCATCATCCATGGCGACAAACATCATAGGATGGTCTGGTACAAAACTAAGTCTTGCATAATACTGTAGTCCGTCTCTTTGGTCAAGAGAACGGGATGTACCACTACCACCAGGTTTGGCTATCTTGATGCCTTTATCCTCACAATCCTTCCATGAATATAGTCCACCATGTTTAATAATGGATTCTAGGTTATCCCTATCGGTGAAATGATAGAGTTTCGTTATTTTACCTTCTTTGAGCACTTGCTCATATTCCTGCCAATTACTCTTTTTCTCCATATCTTTTTCCTTTACTGATTAAACAAATCTAATTGTATCACGCTCTCTTTACTCGTATTGTTATGATTAACTATAACGCCTTCGTAAGGATATGTACCTTCTGCGTATGCCTTGATTAGTGAGGCGTGTGACAGTGGCTTTTTGGCGTTCTCTACGTCCGCATTTGTGTCGTAGTCTAATAGGACAATAATCTTGCCACTATTACTAGCATCTCTCAATCGATCTATAATATCAGACACCTTATTATCAAGAATCCATTTGTATGTCGGTATATAAATCTGCTTTCGTGCCTCAATATATCCCAGCAATTCAGTTCCATGTACACCTTTGCGATGTCCCAATGGTTTACCGAATCGTCGAACTGTTCGTTTGATATTCTTCATTGTGTCATTCTGGAACATCTGCACGTCCACATCACTACTCTCAAACACCTTTAGCCCTTGCCAAATTGCTTCCACACAAGTAGCTGTATAGCCCTCGCTAAACGGTACAGGAATTCCATAGTGGGGATAAAATGGACTCAACTTAACCAATCCATCCTTCGCTCCACTCGTTACATCTGCTAGTATCGCATTCGGATATTTCTTTAAAATTGTGGCAGCTTTCTTGCGTTTTGATTCAATTATTATCATCGTTCTATTATTTATAATCATCAATTAAAGTCGATTCATTAACACCTGGCAATAAGTCCATGAAATGCCTCTTCATTCCTTTAGGAATATGTATTTCTTGTGGATAAAAGAATTCAATATATTTTCTTCCCCAACCTTGATGAGTTTTAAGATTACCTATATAGGTAATTGTAGAAGGTAACCATATAGATTCCAATGCCTGATTGTACCAAAAAGCACCATTTTCTATAACAGAAACACCTTCTGGGATATATAAACTTTCAATCTTTACGTTATTTGTGAATGCGCCGTTTCCAATAGTAATGATAATAGGGGGCATTTCAAAATATTGTATATTGGGGATTGTCCACATCAATATTCCATCTGTTGATATAATGCATGAATCATAGGTATAACACTCATGCCCCTTATACATTATTACAGACGGCAAAGATAATTTAGTCAAAGTTGGTGGTAGCCATAGTAATTCTTTTTTCTCATCTAAAAGGCATTCTCCGTATACTTTAAAGGAAGAAGACATGCTGTCTATTTTTTGCAAGTCTCTTGGTAGAGCATCCTTTCCTAAAAACTTCAATTTTGAAGGAAGTTTTAATGACCGAATAGAATGACAGCCTCTCAATGCATTATCGTCAATTCTTTGTAAGCTATTAGGGAGTGTTATTGATGGTAAATCCCTGCATCCTTCCAATGCCCCCACTCCAATTTCTTCTAAATTATCTGGAAGAATAAGGCTGGTTAATTTGTTTCCTCCATAATATGTTCCGAATTCGGGGTCATGGTCTACATCTCCTTCAAAAGCATAATCTTCAATAGTTAAACAAGATGGAAGAATCGAATAACTCAGTAATTCCAATGACATGGGATACTTGATAAGTCTCTTTTTATCTGCGGAATAAATAACATCATATTGGTCGAAAAACACATCATCTGTCCCCAAAGCATTAACTGTGATATGACCATAGCTTTCTGCTTTTTTATATTGTTCTGTTTGTTTAATTCTTCTTCCTTTAGGTAACCTTACATATTTACATTTTAGAGTAGTTATAAGGTCCATAATAGATTCATCTGAAATTGAATCGGGCAATGATAAATATCGTGGAGAATATTCCAATGCCTCATGTGAAATTATCATAATCCCGTCAGGAACAGAAAAAGTTTCAGAAGGATTATTATAGGACAAAACAATTGTCATATCCTTATCATATAAGATTCCATCTTCATATTTAAAAAGAGTATTAGGAATTACATCTTTAACAGCATTGAATGCGGCGATCTCTATCTTTCTGACACTTTCTGGCATAATATATTTCAAAGACGAACAACCTTTAAATGCGAATTTCTTTATTTGATAAATATTGGGACAATTAACATTAACCAAATTTATACAACCGCCAAAACAGTTCTCGGAGATTTCTTTTAAATACTCAGCACTGAAAGATTCTAGACTGTCACATTCAAAAAATGATTTATTTGATATATTTATTGCTTCACTTAAGATGGTGACTTCTTTTAAAGAATTGCATCCACTAAATGCTGATTCCCCAATAGAATTAATTAACGGAGGAAAAGAAATTTTTGTTAAATTACTATTTTGTTTTTCATCTTCATTAGGGAATTCTCCTCCAATCATGTTAAATGCTTTATCACCTATTGAGACCAGTGACTGTGGAAATTCAATCTCTTTGATTGAAACACACCATTGGAACGCTTCATCGCCAATCTTTTTAAGTCGTTTTGGGAAAGTAATTTGTTTCAAATTTGAACAGTAATGGAATGCCATTGTGCTTATTTCTTTAATATCACAATCATCTGGGAAAATGACCTTTTCAAGTTCTTTGTTGAATGAGAAGCACCATTCTCCCATATAGTTAATTTTATCATTAAAAATCAAAGTATTGAATCCATTACAATTACTAAATGCATTCTTGCCAATAAAGATAGCACTCTGTGGCATAGATAAATACTCTGGAAGGGTGGCATTTGCAAAAGCATATTCTTTTATCTTCTGGATGCTCTCAGGTAATTTGATTTCGCTCACATCCATATAATGAAAGCAATTCCGTTCAATTATTCTCACTCTTGAGTCAATTTGCGCATTTGTGAGATGCTGCAAAATGCATCCGCTATAATCTTTTGTATATATAAAGCCATCTTTGTAGACAAACCATGGTGAATCCCAGCTCAAACGATTGTAATTGTGATGAAGAGAGTCTTTGGTGAAGAATCTTATGGTTTTAGGCAGATGTATATTTAGTTTTCGATTCTTTTTATATGAATCAAAAGCGCCCTCACAAATGCAAATCACACCTTCTTTTATGTTTATTTCTGTATCATCACTAACTGTATAATCAAAGTCAAGAACAAGTTTTCCATCAGTTGAATATATTACTCCTAAGTCATCACTGGCTTCATTTCCGCGATTTCTATTAATATAGCCATATATTCCTTCATCACGACCTCCGTTTTTGAGCAAATTTGAAACGCGAACATCTCCGAAATTAAAATTCTCTGCTTTTAATGGAATTTGTCTATGTGCAAGTAGGAATGTACTAATATATAGTGAAATACTAGGATCTTCATACATTAAGTCTACTAGTAGTTGGAATGTTTCACTATTTCTTAAGTCATAATAATCTTCTTCGTTGAAGATAAATGAATCACATCCTTCGACTTTATCAAGAATGCCATAAGAAATGGAAATTGCTTTAAGAGATAGAGAGATGGCAGCTAGAGCAAAATCGTCAATATGACAATTAAAAACTTCCATTTTTCTCTGGGGATGCCTATAATTATTACTACCTATTTCACGAGCTTTTTGATTATGCATCGATGGGGTATACATCCCATCATAATCTATCAAGACAATATCACCATTAGGACGGACTATAATATTGTCTGGTTTGAGATCACCATGAGCAAATGATTGTGAAACTAGCCATTTACTCATTTCTGCAAACTCTACGCATATATCATGTAATTCGAAGGAATTGCCGATATATTGTTGAAGGTATTTGTCTAAGGTGATTCCGTCAACCCAGTCCATTAATAGAACGGGGAACTCATTCTCATTAGAGCTTGAACTATCAACATATAATTCATATTCAAGATATTTTATATTAATAAGGTACTTCGATTCTACACGGGAAAGCGCGATAGTAATCTGTTTGTAAGCTTCTGCTCGCCCTTCTTGCTCTCTGGTAAAGCACTTTAAAGCTTTGTAATCACCATTATGAATGTCTTGCATTTTGAAGACCACCGCAAAGTTTCCACTACTAAATATTGGATTACCATCTTCGCCCATAACCGGACGTAAATAAGTTAACGATGCAAGATTGTCTTCAGCAGCCTTAATGGCCTCTACATATTCTGATATAAGTGGATAGTTCATATTGTATTATTTTAAATTCTTAATAATGGCTAAAAGGGTAGGTCATCTGCCCGATTTGATTCACCATTAAGTAGATTCTTTACTCTCTCAAGAGCTTCATTTGCCCTAACATATTTATGTTTATCTGCTAAAGAGTAGTATTCCTTTGCCTTATACAAATCAATATCCAAACCAATACCATTCTCATAACATCTAGCCAAGTTAAATTCTGCGACCGAATCATGCCATTCAACTCCTTTGGAATAATACTGCACAGCTTTTTTTACATCTTTCGTTACAATCTCTCCAGTTTCATAAAATGCTCCTAATAAAACGTAAAAATTCCCGTGGCAGTCCCGTTCAGCATCTTCTCCAATTTCTTCTAACTTACTAAGTAATTCATATGCTTTTTGCAAATTTCTAGTAGTATTCTTTCCTGTTAAATATTCTCTACCCAATTGAGACATTGCTCTGTAATGCCCATTTGATGCACAACGCTCTAACCAACTTAAATATTTCTCAGTGTCCACTTCTACTTTCCGCCCATTTTTATAAATATTGGCAAGATACATCTGGGCTGTAGGATAATCCAATGATGCTGATTCTTGTATTAAGTTAAACCCTTCCTTCTTCGTTTCTTCAGTTGCGTTTTCAAGTAAGAATAATTGCCTTCCAAGTATCCACTTTACTTCCACACCAGCATTATCATCTATATCGATATGACAAGTGTTTAAATTGGAACATTTCTCAAAAACTCTTTTTCCAAAAGTTTTTATTTTGTTCTTGCATCTTATTACCTTTAATGATTTACAGTCGACAAAAGCTTCATCTCCTATTTCATAGACGGATTGAGGTATTTCATATTCACTTGCTTGTTTGCCAGATGGATATTTTATTAATTTTGTTATGTTTTTGTTGAAAAGAACACCTTCGATTGAACAATAGTATTCGTTATCACTATTTACATTAATGTCCGTTAGGAATCTACAATCATCCAGTGAATCAATTGAAATATAGCAGACAGTCTTTGCTAAGTCAATATTGGTTAAATTGTAACACCCCTTAAAAGCATATTTGTCGATGTATTGCAATTCTTGCGAAAATTTGATCTTTTTAAGATTATTGCAATAGCTGAATGCTTCTTCTGGTATTCTTTTTACTTTTGATAAATCTATTTCTTCTAACGATTCACAATACATAAACGATTCCTTACCGATACCTTCTATCATGTTTAATGAACTAAACTTTGCATTTTTACAGAGTTTAAAAGCTGCATTTCCTATTTCAATTACATTTGACAAATCTATCTTTTTTATGAACGAGTCATATTTTTTACGTGCTGACCAAATAGCATTAGCAGAAATTTTCTTTGTCCTTAAGTCAATATTAATATTGGGATTCCAATAGATTAAACCATAAACAATATCGAAATCCGAGGAGTACAATAATCCATCTCTAATTATATAACAAGAACTTTTACAATCCAATTTCTTGATGTTAAAACAACCACCCCATGGATTATTATCGTAGATAAACCTAACAGATGAAGGGATGTTACAATATTCCATATCATCATTGTTTGCAAAAGCACGGTCGCCTATTGCAACAACTGATTCTGGTAGAGTAATACTATGGAGTTCTCTGCTTTGAAAGGCTTGGTCACATACAGTAAGTACTCCCTCTCTAATGGTATAATCTACACCTTTTAATCCTTTTGATGTACTTATAACTTTCCTGCCATCAAGGCTATATCTTACTCCATATAAATCTTCCCAATAATTTTCCTTTTCAGAATCTGATACTTTTGTAGATGAGATATCATAATTATCTGGGCATAAATACTCAGAGATACAACTATCAAAAAAGTCGGAATCCAATTTGTTTTGAGAAAGCGTATGTAAGTAGATTGCCAATAAGTCTCGGAAAAGATTATCAGACATCATAACTTCGTCTTTAAACAACCTATGTTCATGAAGTTTAGATGTTTCTTTCTCAGTGATGATACAAAAATCGTCACATTCACTTATTCTTTCTGGCTCTAAAGCAAAAGCACGCAGTGATAATGCTATTATTGCAATTGAATAATTATCGAGGCTTTTATCAAATCGCTGATCATTTATTAATGGATATCTAAAGTTGGGCGTACCCATGCATTGCATTTTCATACCCTGCATAGCAGGCACATACATCCCATCATAATCCACCAGCACACATGTTCCATCGGGTTTTATTATAATATTGTCCGGCTTTATATCTCCATGTGCAAATGGTTGTTTGATAAGCCAAGATGCTGCCCGAATAAAATTATAAGGTAAGCACTTCAACTCAAATAATGCAGTTTTCTCCTCTTCTTCAGACCAGAAGGAATAGTCTTCATCATAATTGTTTGCTATGTTTTGCAAAAAGGAAGACAATGTTTGCCCCTCAACCCAATCCATTAATAAAACAGGAAATTCCGTTTCTTCTGTCTGGGTTGTGTCCACAAATAGTTCTTTATCCAAATATCTCACTTTAAGAATATATGGAGATTGTATTTTTTGTAATTCTTCAGATATAAGTCTATATGCAGAATCACGACCGTCTTGGGCTTTAGTAAAACATTTAACTGCATAATTCTTTTTCCCATCAGTCATTTTGAAAACAACAGCGAAATTACCACTCGACATCACTGGTTGTCCATCATCATCCAAAACGGGACGAAGATTCTTCAATTCCTCAAAGTTATCTTCTGCAGCTTTGACGGCATCTATGTATTCAGAAATCAGCGGATAGTTCATTACATGTCACTTTTTGTTGCAAAGATACAATGTTTTTATAGCAAGAACAAAAGATACTCCTTCACAAGGCTTGTGGAATAGGCTGTTTATCTTCTTGTGGCAAGAGATAGTTCTTTTTATACTCACTTACTAACAGTTCCTTAATGTCCACTTCAAGCAGACTTGCTATTTTCAAAAGATTAGCGATGTCAGGTTGTGACGAATTAGTACACCATTTAGAAACTGTTGATGGTGTTACCCCCAACTGCTCTGACAACCACTTACTGGTACGTTTTTTTTCAACAAGTACCAATTTGATGCGATTAATATCTTCCATATTCTAGGTTTTTATGCCACAAATATAGTGAAAACAATTCAATTTCATATACGTTGAAGTCATATATTGCACAAAAATATGTTGATTTTAGTCTTTTTTATGTATTTAGTTCTTTAAAAGTATCGGATATAATGCCTGAATATCATGTTTTACCTTGTAAAAGCTGTCAATCTTTTCAAGGGTATTCTCATTCATGTATAGTTTCTTGTTCACTTCAATCATCACCGTGTGATATTCTGTAGGAACAGGAAACGTCTTGCTATTGGAAAAAGGACTATTGATGCCAACTTTGTACCCTTGTGACTTGAAATACTGGACGATATTACCAATACTAGTCTTGTTTGGACATGATGCGTCTTCATTATACCCAATACAGATATCTATGTCAGATGGTGGGTTTCGTTTCAACAGATTTGGTATGCTTGAAAAACTATGGCAGTCAATAACCAACTTACTTCCGCTTATTTCTAATAGTTTCATAGATGCCTCAGTATGGAAATCTGCATAAAGCTTGAAGGCAGTATGTATAGAACTGAATGAGCGAAGGATCTTGCTGTATTTGTCCTTGTCTACCCATCTAGAATACGAAATGCCTAATCCTTCTTTTTCAAGAGGGTCATTAATGAGCCGTTCCACATCACAGTATAAACGACAATATGGGAACACGACACTGCTAATTCTTTGATCTTCCTGGGTAGGAACGAATAATTCGTCAGTATAATAATCTATTAAAAGCCGCTCTTCATAATCCAGATCATCGAACCGAGTCTTAATCTCATCAGGGAAAATGGTAGATGAATGAGGAATATGAAGAAGTATATTGTGATAACGTCTTTCATCGTAATTTCGTACATTGAAGAAACTGAAAATCTCATTAACTCCACAGTGTAAATTAAGTTCCGTGAGTAACTTTTGCATAGGTACAACAAAGCCGTATTGAAACGACCATGCTCCAAGAGGACGTGCTGGCCCAAGATTAATAACCTTGAAAAAGATTGCTATGAAAGCATCGTCTGTCAGTTCAAATCCTAGGCAGTTTTCAAGTTGCCTTTTCAGTACACGAAGAGCGCTTCTTGTTTCCGATTCATTTAGACATGTGACATTGGCAAAACCATCAACGAAAGAATAATACCTCAAATTACCCATAGGATGTCTTTCATCCCAATTAGGATCTTTTTTCTGTTCCATTTTGCTGTTACTATTAAAATTGTTAGACATAAAATTGCAATCACTAAGTGGGTCTAACGACAAGTAACAACACTTGCTGGTGGAGAAAAGAAAAATCCCTATATGCCACTGTTGGACACATAAGGAAATCTACAATCTCTGAGCTATAATGAGTTTTTGGCGTATGCCCACATCTGCTTTTCAGCTCGCCACCGTGGCCCTTTGGAAATGCTCTAATCCTAAAGCTCGGTTGGCACGCATTACTGCGTTCTTGATGCAAATTTCCGAATGCTCAATACCTTGAGTTCATCAATTCGGCTGCAAAGTTACGAAGGATTATTCATATCTCCAAATTATTTTCATAGTCTTTAAGTGATACTATCTTCTCTTCTATATTTTCATCTATCATAAAGCATTGCTGAGAGTCAATAAGCACAAGATTATCGAACTCTACTTTATCATATTTATCGTTCAATCTCGAATGTCCAACAACTTGGAACACCTTATTTAATCCATAAGCTTTTGGCGCGTCTGGGATGGAATGCTCTTCAATATCAGCCCATAGAACACTACCTGACTTTGCACCTATTATATTTCTGAATCTTCCTACAATACAAAGCATCTCTTGACCTTCTTCACTTTCCTCCAAAGCATTTATTCTCTCGACGATATCAGAACTAGCGACAGAAATTATATTGTCTGCTAACTTCCAAACACTAGAATTCACCTTGTTTATCCAGTTCAAGGTTAAGCCTGCATGCGAGAACAAGTAAGGAATTCCATTAATCTCTTCAAGGTGAACGAGCTTGAATAATTCTTGATTCCTAACGAAAACGGCGTTGTATATACTCCAATTGGTGGTATCACATCTGCTTCCGCAGGCCAACTCTCTAAACATCTCTGACGCGTAATGCTGGTCATGATTCCCTTTCAACAAGACAACCTTGTCCATGTAGTTACGCTTAAAGTCGATGATGTCCATCAGGTTATCAAAGAGACCCTGAGGAGAATACTCCTTCCCCTCTTCCGGATATGGATCAAGATAATCCCCCAAGAATACAATCCTATCTACCTGATCTATATATTTCAGAACAGGCTCTTTCCAAAAGGTTTCCCCATGGATGTCTGGTATTACTAATATCCGTTTTGACATGCCATTTAAGTATTTAATAAGTGAACGACCCTCTTAACATCATCATTAGTAATTCCAAACTCTGGGTCTGTTTGCACAAAGCGGGTTTGCTGCTCAGAAAGTATGTCGTCCATATCATCGATTATCACATAATTACTGACATCATCACCATAGAGTACCAACCAACCTTTTATCTCCATCCCTCTGATATAAAGGCTATCTATATCCGTATCATTCATGTCTGCATTTAGCAGCAATTCATCACTCATATAGTTTGGTGTGATATCGATGATTTCACCAGGAAGTTTCCTATCTTTCCACATATCTTGTAAAGCCTGGAGGCCCATTAACTTCCAAGAAGAGGACACAACTATTTGTGCACCTGTTTTCTCAATAATCTTTGCAAAGTTGGCCACAGCTTTAGCATCAAACAAACATCCATAGTTATCTGATTGTTTGTTTGAATCCCACCATCGAGGACTTAACACACCATCTATATCCAAGAATATAACCTTTCTCATCAAGCATTTAGGATCTTAATTGCCATATTCGCATCTTCCTCTGTGATTCCCACTTCAGGATCTGTCTGAACAAAGTGGGATTTCTGATCTAGTAGGAAATTGTCCATATCATCGATGATGACATAATGACTTACATTCTTGCCATGTTTATCCAGCCACTCTTTGATTTCCATACCCCTAATATGGAAAAGCTCCATATGGTCGAGGTCAGCATTTAGCAACATTTCGTCACTTACACTATTTGGAGTGATACCAATTAATTTCCCTGGCAATCCCCTGTCCTGCCACATTTCTTCCAATTCGGAGAGTCCAAAACTCTTCCATGATGATGATATCACAATATCTGCTCTAGTATCGTCCAAAATCTTTTTAAGATTGGCAACAGATATAGGATCAAAAGCATAGCCATACTTATCCTTGGGGGTATTCCTATCCATCTGAGAATACCACCAACCTGTGTTCAATACACCGTCAATGTCTAAGAATAAGACTTTCCCCATACTCTTTCATTATTGTTTGATTTCACTCTTCTCAATATAAAACCTTCTATCTTGTGTTAAACCATGACATTTTAGAATGCTCACATGCAGTAAATCTCTTAAATCCCTCCCATTATCATCCATAAAAATATGATATGATGGATAATCGCAGAGTCCTATAACCGTGTCACTGTATTCACCTAAATAGTTATCATACAAATCCCTCATACAAGGCAAAACTCCTTCGAGACCCTCACGAAATTCAAAGATGTTAACGAGAACTACAATGGATATCCCTAGTTCTTTAGCCAGTAGTTTCAACTTAAAAGCGTTATCTGAGCCACTATTTATATATAAATAATGTACAAAGACTACTTTAACTCCGAAATCTTTTACATGTTGGCGGCAGACATCGCACAATTCATCAATACTGACGGAGTAGCTCCCATATAGATAAATTGGCGAGTCAGCTAATTCTTTGAGGATTTCTTCTCGCTCATTCTCAGAAGGACTCCTATAATTTACCAACCTTTTGACGATGTGCTCTGGTGTTTGTCTTTGGCACATATAGAGAGTGGGAATCTTTCTATCTATTGAAAGAGAATCAACCATTCGTATCGTCAGGGATGTCTTTCCCGAACCAGGATCCCCCAATAGGGTTATTATTTCTCCAGAATACAATCCCTGAACAGCATCATCAATCTCCTTAATACCCATTGTCATTAGTTGATGGGTGTTTCCAGAATTCTTATAATCTTCAATAAAATGCTTGATATGAGTTTCCTTTTCCATACTTAGCTATTCAAAATGGTAAATCGCCTCCATTATCCTCTTGAACTTCTCCAAATGGAGGAAATGGGTTCTCTACTTGTATTGGTTGCGTTTGCGGCTGAGGTATTTGCCCTCGAACTACATTGTAGGCTCTAATATCATTATACCAACGCCCATTATATTCACGAGCATCGATATCAAACTGCACTGTGAGGTTTTCGCCATTCTGAATATTCAGTTGTTTGATCCTATCCTCACCAAAGACTGTGAAAGCGCAATGACGCGGGTACTGCCCAGGCACTTCAAGCACATATTCCTGTTTCATCCATGAATTACCGGCCTTGGATGTACCACCCATAGCCTCTTGCACAACGATTATTTTTCCTGTTAGTTCCATTACAAATTGATTTTGATGCTGCAAAATTAATAAAAAAGAGGAGATAATGAACAAAAAACTCAACCACAAGGCTTGTGATAATCATTTTTTCACAAGAAGTAACCGATTATTTGAAACAGAATTGAATATATACATTCACTTCTGCACATAATGAAAGCTTATCTTTTGAATTGAGTGATTTTTATAGTGAATAACCGCCATACAAAAATCCCGCCAAATTCTACGTGGCGGGATTTTGTACTCTATAAAATACCTAGTCTAAAAAAATGTCCAAAAGTCTTTTGTTATCATCAGATGCCGAATCTTGCATAACAATAGCTGTGTTGTTATTATGATTGGCAACAACAATGCTATATCCCTTATCTGAAAGCAATGGTGCACGGAGGCGTATTTCCATTTTGACGTCAGTTCCTTCATTCTTCATCAGTAGCCCCGGATAGTCGCCACCAACATCCATAATGCCAGCCTGAGTATATCCCCTTGTTTTCATTTCAGAAACAATCCACTGGAAATGCATCATGAAGTCATAAGGGTATCTATTGCGAAAACCTGCTTCAAACATAGCTCCTAAGAGCCATAAGCACCCTTTTGCAAATTTAACAACTAGCCAAAGTAATGTAATAGCCCCGATAACCATCAATATCGTTTGTAATACTTCCATCAATTATGAGTTTTAAAGTGAATAAAGGCAATAGCAGATAAAGATATTCAATCCTAAAAGAATAAGATAAAAGAGAATGAAGATGATGAGGTTCACCATCTGATAGGTTGTATGCCATTTCCAGGATAACCTCTGCAAATCATCCACGCAAAGATCAAATGCTGCATTGAATGGCAGATGATAATGCTGCAGCATTTTGATGAAAGCATACACCCATGCGATACCATAGATCAGTAAGACTGCAGATAGTGCCAGCCACCACATCGAAAACAATTCCATCATCTTGTAGAAAGCGATTCCAAAGGGAGCCATACCTGACAATGCCAAGACAGCCCCTTGCACCCATAGATTGAACACCACAGAGATCTGCTTGTAGGTAAGCCCGAATAGCTTACCTAACAAGAGCAGGAACAACACACACAATCCGAATGGCAGTAATGCAAAATCAATCCATCTGAATTTCCTCTTCATACTAATCATTATTGATGTTTATTGGCATCTGCTTGATATAAATGTATTGAGGGTAATGTCCTAAGACGGTGAGCGTGACAGGACAGATCCAGATTTCGCGGGTGAAGCCTTCGAGGCCGTTAACCTTGTAAGTAGCACCTGCGAATAGTCCAGAATATTGCCTCACACACTCGAAATAACCATTCATGCTTGTTAGCTTCTTCTTGGATGGTCGAACCAACACGCGTACACGATTCTCTTTCTCTGTATCAAGAAAGGTCAACAGATGATTGGAGCCTGCAACCATGGCGAGGTTGTATCGATCGCCAGGCCAAGGCATATCGATGTACCAAAGTTTGTCTTCTGGCACATAGACAAACTTGAGGTCATAAACTTTGCGACGGAAGCCGCAGATTCCTTTTGCATAAACCCATGCGAGTTTAGCATACATGATTGTACGATTAAACATTAGAACAAGATTTAGTGGAACGCCTCTGGGAGTTTCCCAAATGCGGGTGCAAAGTTACAACATTTTTTTTAAATCTCCAAATCATACAAACGTGTTGGTTATCAGTGCATTACGAGTTTGGCATACTTTTTGCTGTTTTCCGACTTTGGCGTATGTAGGCTCGAAAGGAACAAAGTTCGTGTTTTACATTTAAAAAGGGAACTCCCATTTCTGAGAATTCCCCGTATCCTTTTTTGAAGGCATATATAGAGGCAAAACGGAATCCTTATCTGCGTCCGAAATGACCTGCATTGCTGTGACCGTGGCGTGGTGTGTTGTTTGCCAAGGTGTGGTTTGAAATACCGTGACGCTTGTCAATTTTCACAGGAGCCTTTGGGTGATGCGGAGCAGGTGCAGGATGGTGCACAGCTGGAGCATGGTGATGTACTGCGGGCTTGTGCATGTGAGCATAGTGTGAGCCGTGAATCCTGTTGTGGCCACCCTTGTAGGTCACGAAAACTGTCGGACGGTCATTGTAGAAATGGCCTCTGTTGTAGTGAGTATACACTGCGAACGTCCAACTGCCAGCCTTCCATGCTACAGGGCGATAGAAGTGGGAGAGTGCCACATACTTGTCGTACTGCCAGCTGTTCAGGACATAGCGGAGGTCTGCGTTACGGCGATCCCACCAGATGCCGAAGACATCAGCGTGTCCGTTCAGGCTCATCAGGTAGTCGAGATTGATCTCATAGACAGCCTCATACTGTGCAGCGGTAAGGTTGAGCTCGTAAGCCATCTTGTCAGAGAGGAAGAGGGCTTCGTTCTTTGCTGCGTTATAGCTCATTGCGTTGGCCGAGATAGTCATGACCATCATCATTGCCAGGATCATCATCTTCTTCATATCTTAATCTCCTATCTTTAAAGAGTTATACATTTTGTTTCTTGTTCACGGTGCAAAGTTCGGAATAAACCATTAGTCTTGCAAGGGATAAACTCTAAAACGATGGGGGTAAAGTCCTAAAGGTTCGGGGGAATTTCCCTCAATTGTGCGAAAGTTGGGTTTGATGGATGAGAATACAATGATTTCGTGGTCATTATAATATACTTGAAGTTGCACTAGAAGGAGCGTATAAGCTATATAAAATAGAACGATTCAATTTAGTTAATAGGTATATAAACAAAAAATGGGTCGCCGCCGCAACCCTGTTAACCTTAAATCTAATACTATGAAAAACACGATGCAAAGATATGCTTTTATATTTAGATTACAAACTTCTTCAACATAAATATGTTGGTTTTTAACAAAATTTGTTCATTTTTCCCACAAAAGCATCAAAATTGTGGCAAACATCGGCTTCAATCATCAAATAAATAGTGAAGTAGCCAATCCCAATGATTCCTTCTGTGTACAGGCGTTGAAGGAGCTTCTTTGTTT
>Ga0256404_1003743_pt1 | contig 30158 bp, 45 predicted proteins | sample RumenRJG_01DNA_FD_185990 | JGI IMG/M metagenome (GOLD analysis project Ga0256404, IMG submission 185990) | Bovine rumen microbial communities from Lethbridge, Alberta, Canada - RJG_01 | ecosystem: Host-associated > Mammals > Digestive system > Stomach > Rumen | place: Canada: Alberta | collected...
TCTGCATTTCTAATGAACGGATAGCTATGTCACACACTTCGTTTTCGCATGAAGAATCTGAGCTGTAATATTGACAATCTTCACAAGCCTGTGGAAAACTGTCGCTCCGTGCTTTTAAGCAATATATTACGTCGTCAAGTCCCATTCTTTACTACCTCTTCATTAACTTTACATCCCTGATTTTCAAGTATCTCTAGTTTAGCCAATGCCAGCCCGATTGATTGACACGTCGCATAAGACAAGCCTTTTTGAATCAGTTGAAAGTCTTCGAGTGCTTCTTCTGATAAATTGTCATTCCATGAAAATGGAGCGGATTCTATTTCACTATTCATTCTTCTGCCTCCATCTTTGCTCCGCAGTTAGGACAATATTTGAATTCATATTCGTGAAATGTAATATCTCCATCTTCGGAACGTTCTACTGCGTGCCAATCCTGTAACTCGATTCCGCAGTTCGAACAAACGAACTGGTCGCAACTGTCATAGTCCCTATTTTCGTTGTGGCATTTCTTCTCTAGTGCTTCGATTACTATATTTTTGGCTTCTCTCTGTCTGCTATATTCTCCAAGAAATTCTATTTTTAACTCTTTAATTGCTTCATCAATCGTCATTTTATTCCTCACTTTCTGCCTGTGACTCAATTCACACCAACTCTGACCGCTATCACATCCTCCCACGGGATGGCTTTTGCTTTTTCTTCAATCTCGTTGCATTTAATCCTTATCATTTGTTTTTCCTTCTCTAAAGGGCAATGACCCTTATTCGAATATGGCTATTAGCATCTACTATTTTCTGTCCTATTCTGCAGACATCTTTAATGTCGTTGCTAGCTGCTTCGAAATCTCTCTGATGAACTCTGGCATAGGTGGCTGCTTCTTTTCTTTCTTCGGAGGTTCAGCAATTTTATTTTCTTCAGCTACACGGCCCTTGAGCACTCCTTCCTGAATTAGCACCTTTCGAATTGTTGCAGGTGTTACGTCATTAAGGTCTGCAAGGATCTTAATCTGTGCTGCCTTGTTCTTTGCTTCACGATAATTCTTCGCGATGTCCGCATGGGACATCTCTGTCTTTTCCATCTTCATTCTTCTACCCCTCTACAGGTCAAACGGCTGATTGTGTACGATCTTTGCCTGGACAGATCGGATGATTGCTCCCTCGTGGATTTCTCCACGATCTTTTGCAATTTGATACTGGCCATAGCTCATACGCTTATATCTTGCTATCATGGATGCTTTTCCCAATTTGTCAGCCTTGGAATATCTTGCCAGCCACTGTCTCCATGTGATTGGCTCTGAATGTCCTTCCAAGTTCTCCATTTTTTCTCCTTTCTGCCCGCCCGAAGGCGGGCATCAACTCCGCGTGTCACATTGTGGTGTATGATTCGCATGAACCTTCTTTTGCTTTCGCTGGTGTTTCAACCAATGGAATCGTCTGACGTCTCAGTCCACGCCAGATCAGACTCATTTAGCTTGGTCATCAGATCTCTTTCGCCTTTATACTCTGTATTAATACAAATGATCTGCAGAGCCATGTTATTGTTTCTCCAGATCAGACAGTGTGCTCTATCTCTCTGGCCCTTTGGTGCCTCGGGATAATTCTTTCCCCCTTCGATGTGGGTTGTGTCGATGATGTCGTTTGCATATGATGGCAGGAGCACCTTCACAGGATCTCCTGACATTCTCTGCCAAATTGCCAAATCTGCTCTTGATGTATGCATTAATAGTCTGGTTGGAGAAAAGGCATCCGTGTACTCGTCATAGGCCTCAAAAATATCAGAGAAATAGGATGGCATTAGCTCCTGTGTTTCCTCTTTAGAGTAAGTGAACGCCTCCTCATACTTTGGGAGCTCTCCTATGATCTCGATCAGAGAGGCTAGCATCTTATTGGTCATGCTCTTGCGTGGAATCTGAATGTTCCAATATCCGCCCCCGATGTAGACCCAGCCTAACTTGTTCATGTAGATATGGAGCCTGCCAGCTCCGTATGCCTTCTTGATTAACCTCTTAAATACTGACTCATTGATAAACATTTACTGTCCTTTCTTGTATACGAGTGATTCTTCATTCCAGTTCCGTCTATAGATTTCTTGAAGATACTCTTTCATGAGTTCCCTCATCTCTGGTCCATGCTTTCCGTTGTCCATCATCTGGTGATGGTCAATGCACCCCAGAGCTAGGTTCTGCTCAATCCCTAATCCGCCATGACTTCTGGCTATATAGTGCATTACCTGGCACATGCTTCGACCATACGGAGTTGTTTCATCCATGTGGTACTTCATTCTGCAGAAGATGCATCTCCCATCTCTTTGATAGACTTCCTGTCTTGTCTTCTGAGAAATATCACAGGCCTTAGATCTCTTCGTCTTCATCCTCTTCCTCTCTCTTCTTTTTCTCCATGAGGTCATCCTGTAGAAGATTTGTCTCCGTTGTCACTGCCCAAGCCAGTGCTTTTAATCTCGCACAGGAGTCGAAGTCATCGAGGTTATATGCCAGCTCTTTAAGCTTAGTTAGGTTGTCCTCAATATCCTTCTGTCTACCTTTGATTCTTACTAATAGTTTCCAAAGTGGTTCTTCTAGTGGCTCTGCTGCCGCTTCGCTCTCTACGTTCCCTTCGCTTTCTTTGTCCTCTTCGTTCGCTTGCTCTTTCGGAGTAATGACCGCGTCTGGGACTACTCGCTCCACTGGCTCACTCATTGCTTCTGTGAATTCTTCCTCCGAGTTAGCATTTTCAACCTTTTCAGGCTCTTCAATGGGCTTAATTTCCTCTGTTTTCTGTTCTGCTGCCGGTGGCTCAGACTCTTGTACCGGTGCAAATCCTTGATTTTCTGCGGTTTTGTTTTCTTCCTGCTTTTGTTCAGATGTCTCTTGCGAGTTAGCATTTTCAATATTTTCAGGCTCTTCTGTATCGATTTTTACCAGCTTCATATCTTCTAGAAACTGTTCCCAGGTCACTGATTCTCTCTCACCTGTGCGGACATTAACTATTCGGATTCCCTCATTCTCTGTAGTTGTTAATAGATATTTTCCTTTTCCTGTTACACGGCCAATGAATGTTGCGGGGACTCCCAATGCGTTCTTGAGGTCTTCCACCGTCTGTACTGCTGCCATGTTCGTTTTATATGTTCCTTTATGGCGGTTGAAGTACGTTTGCATGATCTGAGCTGTATCCGGAAGGTCCTCAGGCTTTTCCATCATGACTTCCAGAGGGGTTATCTTCTCTTCTTCCTTAACCTCTGCCTTTATCTCCTGGATCTGCCTTCGTGTTATTGTTGGCTCGATCTCTTCGACAACCGTGTCTGGGAGCGTGAGCATGTCCTGAAGTTTACCAACACCGAATCCTTCGAACCGTTCCTGCAGGCGGTCTGAATATCCTCCCTCTGAATATCTGTCATTGATAGCGATATATCTCGATACGATATCTGGGCTGAGTCCGTATTCTGCTTTTGCAAATTCTGCCACTGTTTCATAATTTGACTTGGCCAGTATGTCCGTATCTCTTGCCACCTTGAGCAAATATCCGATTGTAACAAAGCTCTCTGCGTTTCTCTTAATCTCCGCGTCAAGTCGAGATTTATAATTCTCGTATGTTCCTTCATAAACTTGAATCTCCATTTTTCCTCCTATGATGACTTCTTGAGTTTTTTCTTTGCAGCTTTGCTACGAAATCTCACATTCTTGCTATATTTTTTCAAAGCCTTGCTTACCTGACCGAAATCAGGTTGACGATCGTATGCCGCATAGCTCTGTCTGACATGTCCAGATTCTTCGATCTCGATGGTGTAGTATGCGGTTTTTGGCTCTTTCTTTTTTCTCATCAGGATGATGAACGACTCTCTTTTCGCCATGCGGCTCATATATGTCTCAGTAGCTCCTACACAATGGTGCTGAGCGCGGCCCTCGTTCTTCATCTCAATGACATTTTTTACTGGTCTAAAGGTATATTCTCCGATTTCGTCGTTAAAAATTGATTGATTTCGCTTGAAGTCTTTTTTGATTTGGCTGAACTTCTTGTCCTGGAGCTTATCCTCCTTCGCTTCTGCTGCTGCCTTTCGCTTAATATCCTCTTCTACACACCTGTCATGCCATTTCTTCAAATCTGATGTCCGTCGAATGATATCATCCGTAACATCCGCCCCCTGCTCTGCTGCCATTCGGATATAATCCCGGTAGTAATCTGCAAATTGATTTGGTGTCCAGGATTCCTTCTTGCAGATCTTCTGCATATATCGAAGCATTTTCACCGAATCCAGTCGCGTTTCATCCATGCTCAGATCCCTTGGATTTACCTTTATTTTTGAAATGTACTGCAGCATTTCTTCTGGAATTGGCTTTGTTTCTCGTATGAGCCAATCGAGTGCTTTCGGGTCTCCTCCCAGAGTCTTTAATCTACGTTTTTGCTCTTTGTTTAGGCTTCTGAATTTGTCAAGCACTCGATAGCTTGGCTGATAATAGCTTGCATTGCCTATCAATCTCTGGGCTAGTATTCCAAATCCTGCCTTGTAGACATACTCAATCTCTGGACAGTTATGGAAATATCTAACTAAATTGTTCCAGTCTCCCAGATCTCCTCTCCTCTGTGCCTCAATCAGAGTGTTTTTCAATCCGATTGGTGTGATGTGGCAGGACTCGATATCGCATTTTGGATAAATCAATTCTTTGCGTCTAAATAACATCATTCCGTATGGATCTCTCTTGTCCCACCACGCTTGACTTGATTCATCTCCCCCTTGGTATTGACCATAAAAGATTTTCACCTGATTCGTCTTGAAATCAATCAGTAGTCTGATTCGCTCATGGATCTCTCGCTCTCTTAAATGACCAGGCATGGATTCTGATACCACTTCCCAGTGCCTTTGCCATACTCTTCTTCCTTCGGCTGGCTGATATGTGATGAACGATTTGTATTCTTGTCCACCATTCCCCGTCTTTACCAGCCCATATCGGCCACAGCACTTACATTTAATCTTTGTATTCCTCTTAAAATGCTCTGCCAGGAATATTTGGCCGCATTCTGTACAGTAGTATGTGGAGGCTTTCTTCTCTTTGTCGTATTCGAAAATTTCGTTCGGGAATATCTGACGTGCCCAGGATCTTAATCGTAAAGACTTTGTAGCCTCTGGAACAGTGATCATAATGTCGTTGATTCGCTCCTGCTTGTTTTGATACCTCGTATTCATCCTTTCCAGATTTATGTTCCATTCCTCATCTTTTAGGTGGCTAACGGATTTAAACACTTTTTTAAAGCTTTCACCTTCCACATATCCAATGTTGAGCATGCTCCTCATTGCATTTGCGAATGTTGATTCTGACCACGAATCAGCATCATATTGCATATACGCGCCTTCTGTCGGCTCTAAAAAATATGTGGCATATTCCCGCTTCTGTACAAAATGTCTCGCGATCAGGATTTCTTGCTCGTTATAAATTGATACTTCCTTTACACTCTCATGCTCTGTGGCTTCGAAGATGTATCTCTTGTCTTCAACCAGTTCCGTTTCCAGCGGAGCTGGCTCTGTCCTCAACAAAAATACTTTTCTCATGAATCATCGCTCCATAATTTTGTTTAGTGTGGCTTGCAGATCCTGACCTAGATAATATGCCATGATAATCTGTGTCAGCTGGCGATCTGTTCCGCATGCTACTCCGATGCTTCCTGCTGCATGCTTCCGTGCATAGTCCTTCATGGCCGTTGCGATATCCTTGATTCGCATCCCTTTCTTGCAGATTCCTCTCTCCACTGATGCGTCCAGCATTGCCAGTGCTTCTGCAGACTCCAGGATAATGTTTAGGACTGTTCTTTCTGCCACGTTCTTTTCCTCGCTGATATCAGCCTTTTCAAGCATCAGTCTTCCCACTGCCATTGATAGTGGTGTAACCAACTCATCGACGATTCCATCCATGTAGTCCTGAATATCGTCCTCGTCTATGCCATTTTCCTTGCCAAGTAGCTTCAGCGATGCCATGTCGCCTTCTGCCTTTAGCCCTGCTGCCGCTTTGTTTAATTCCTCTGGCGAGTCAAATTCGCCGAATTTTTCAAAAAGCATTGTCTTTCCTCCTGTTCTCTGAAGAAGTTTTGCATCCATGATTTGTACGGATGCTTGTCTGTTAGATTCGCATGGACCTCAAGTTCTTCCATAAGGATCCATATCTCTCTCCATGTGTCTTTGTTTTTGATGTCCTCTCCACGGGTTGTCTTCCATCCATGCGAGGCCCAGGCTTTCAAATTCTTATTGAGTGTGCCCACGATATATCCGTTATCCGTGAATACTTCTACATGTGTATTTGACTTTACCCTGTGAAGGGATTCTTTCAGCACTGCTGCCACTGTCTCATTTGCGGTCAAATGTTGTACCGGTGCAATTCGCTCCTTTGTCTTCGGGTCTCCCTCTTCTGGGATGAATTCGAGCACGTATCCTGCATGACCGTCTTGCTTTCTCCCTCCTTTGATATTTGATTCAATATAGAGATTGACTGTTTTCATCATCCTCACCTCTGATGCGATATTCTGTGTAGTGTAAATAAGATCTGCCAGTGTAAGGGTTTACCCCAAATACAATCGAATTTTTATCAATGTAGAATCCTTTCGTTGGTTTCGGGCCCTCATCGATTATTTTTCTCATTGTCCACCGGCTATACTTTTTTCGTGTCGGCTTTGGCCGCACTAAATTTCGAGAACTCGAAACTTTGATCAATTGTTTCTGGTCATCTTCATCGAAGAATGAAAGTTGTTTTTTGATTTCCTCCTTTGGCTTCTTCGTGATGTACTCAGCCAGATTTTTAAATTCGCCCGATTGACGAAGGGATTCGAATGATGCTCTCCCTTCTTCCCAGGCTTTCTGAATAATCTGATCTGGGTCATGACCTCGTGAACGATTGACCAATATATGAATGTGGATTCCTCCCTTTGAGCCGATTTCGATTCGATAAACAAATTTCAACTCGTCGTCACTTTTGGCATATTGTCGGCGGAGCCGACGGAGAAATTTCTGAAGATCCTTTTTCACTTCCTCTATCTTTTTTCGTGTCCCCTTCGGATAGAGAAGCGTCACCCAGAAGTCTCCTTCTCGAAAATTTGCTTTGATTAATCTCCGCATTCTTTTTTCACGATTCCTCTGGTTTTGTTTTTCAATCTGCTCCCTTGTTATTTTTTTTCTTGTAGATCTTTTCTCTCCTGCTGCCCCATACTTTCCAAGGAACTTGTATTCATATTCATTCGAGTCAGGAAACGTCCATGTATCTTTGACGTATGCCATAGAGTGGTCCTAACTTTAATATACTGATAATGTTTCTATGAGCTCCGCTCTTGGAGCTCTGAAACGTTGACTTTATAGGCTTTTTGGTGCTATAATCTAATTGTCTTTAGAACAGAAATGTTCTTGTATGCAAGAAGTGCTCTACCGTGAGGGGCGCTTCTTTTTTTGTACTCGGCCATGTGCTGCTCTATAACATGGACTAGATTTATAGCTTTGACCTTCATTATTTCCCGTGGATTCTTTCCAGTTCCTCCGATCTATCTAGTATCCCTTGTGCATACTCTGTTAACTCTGTGCGCTCTTCTGGATGCTTTGTGCCGTTGTAGGCCATCAGAGCTACACCCACGTCTTCATATTTCTCGCACAGGTCCGCCAAAAGTGATGCTCCCGTTTCTATGTTTGCTTGCTCATCCCATAGGTTTTGATATCCTAATTCCTGCATCCGCTTTGTGTTGTATTTCTTATTTACTTGCATCAACCCAATGCATGGGCCATTCGATGCGTTCGGCTGACCACTCGATTCTCTCTCAATCATTGCTTCCAGAAGTTCTGGGCATATTGAATATTTTTCTCCGACTTTCTCGCAGGTGAGCTGTTGTGATACTGGAATGTATGTGTCATTCGGTTTTGGTGACGACGAAGTTCCAGTTCCTAGACATGCGGTGAGCCCTAGCGCGGCGCTCAGCACGGTTACGCCTCTCGTGAATATATGCATTTATTAATCCTCCTAATGTAATTAACATTCCCACCATACATACGCTTGTGGTTGATTCGACCATTAAGGCTCCAATTATAAATATGGCTAAGCCAACTACTATCATCTCTTCCTCCCTTCGTTTAACTCTACTCCTTCGATCAGATACATTATTGAACATCCAAGGACTTCGCTCATCCGCTTAGCGGTTTCAACAGTCATCTTTTCCGGCTGCTTCTTATACTTAAAGAAGCTCGCTCTCGATATTCCGCATCGCTTCGCTACATCCTCAGGAGTCATGTGATTGTATTGCATCCGATCGGTAATGATTGCCGATGTTGAAATTTTCATTGTTCCTCCAATCAATTTCAAATTGATTCAGTGGCCAAAAAAAATATTGTCCAGCGGGATCTTGTATAGGTCAGAGATTTTTCTAGCCTGTGAAATCTTTGGCTCTCTTATCCCTTTTTCCCAGCCGATTAATGTTGGGACAGTAACTCCAAGGCTCTTAGCTGCCATCTCTTGTGTTAATCCTGCGTTTACGCGAGCAGAAACTAATGAGATTCTAATCATCGCAGTGTTTTCTCCCATTTCTGTATCACCTCCATTTCTCATATTTGTTTCGACATGTTGATAATAAATCAATTTCAAATTGATTGCAATAGTAAATCTAAAATAATCTTAAAATTTACTGTAATAAACTTGAGATTTATTTTTCCCGTTTATATAATATGGCTGAAAGGAGGGCATAACTATGTTAGCCCGTATTTTGCACAAAAAAACACCCGCCAGCAACACCGAAGTGAAGCCAGCGGGCGGTAATGTCTAGGCTGTGGGAGTAGCCTAGTATTTACTATATAAATATCTCGAGTGTTCCGTCAAGCACATTCACCCACTCAATGGGCTCTTGGTAAATGCTCTCAGGAACATCCTCAGACATCGGGAAGAGGTGGTCATTTCCGTCATATATGATATTGACAGGGCATGAATCCGCCACAAGGTTAATTAGGGCAATAACTTTCGTTCCGTTTGCCTCCTTTCGTACAGATACAAGGGACCACCTCCTCTCTCAGATGTGCGATAAGAACCAATTGGCATCCAGCCGAATGGATCCTGTTGCATTCGTCAATCCTCTTCCATAAACACCAGGGCACTCTACACCCTTCGGATCTAATCCGTTGAGGTAGCATAGGATTTCTGCTGCAGTGACCATGTATTGCCGCTCTCCTTTTCTGACGTAGTGACTTCCCAATGCTCTCTTGGAGCTGCTTCCAAAGACGCCATCCTCTGCAATGTTGGCATGGTAGTCAAGATTGATGGCATGCTGAAGGACACGAGCCATCTGTTTGTGTGTGTTTGGACCGACGATTCCATCGACCGTGATGCTTTTTCCAGTGAAGTTGATGGAGTGCTGCTGGCCTAACTTTACGAGTGCATTGCCAGTGACTGATTGGCCAGAGGTCTTAGGAGTTGCAATCTTAGGAGCTGCAACTCTAGGATATCCAGTAGTGACGATGGCGGTGTGTCCCTTCTTTCGAGTGACAAGGATATCTCCCTCGTATAGCTTAGACAGGAGAGTGACATTCCCAACCTTCGTGAATAGTCCGCTCTTTTCCAATGCCGCTGGCTCGGATGCGGTAGTGAAGTCACCAATGTCTTTTCCTGTGGCCTTTATAATGCAAGCACGAACTGTAGATGAACAATCACATCCTCCTGGAGTGGTTGTATCAATGCCATTCTTTACAATGTCATATCTCCTATATTGGTTATATCCATTGTTTGGATTAGCACAAGCACTCAGCATGGCATTCTTCAGTGCAATGGCAACCTCTGGGGAGATAGCTCTATATGCCATCCATCCCTTAGAGTGGTTGTAGAGTTTCTGGGTGGCAACTTCCTGTCCTGTTTGGTCTCCAGCCTTTCCTCCGTGGTATTTGCCCCTTTCATCGTGGCGGGCTGATCCGATGTAGTAAGTCATAGTCACTCCTCCGATCTATCGTTGCTTTTTGCCATGCTCTGGGCTAAGTTGTCGATATCCTGAATATCTCCATTGGTTACAGCATCGGCTGTGTTATTAATAACTTTTTTCACTCCCCTTGGAACTGGTACACCCATTCTATCGAGATTCTCGAAGATGCTCATGAGCTCCATGATGATGATATAGATGGCAATTCCCTGGATGAAATAGCTCGGAAGAGAGAGCGCAGCTGTGAACATCTCTCCAAGAACAAGGATAGAGATTTCTCCCACTTTTTTTGAAAGCCCGGTCCTCATTTTTGATGATTGAAATTCTTTCTTTGCCCAGGAATTGATAAGGCCCGTTATAAAGTCAATGCAAATCGTGATGAAAGGGCACGCCAAGATCCAATATTCGTGAGAAAAATGCATGTTGTTAATTAGTTCGTTCATAAATCCCTCGTTTCTGCTAGCTGATGATAAATAGTAATTCTTTCTTTTATTTCTTCAACCGTTTTATTAAAGAGCTCAATAAGCTCTTCATCTGACAGTTTTTCAATCTCCATCTACTTTGAGCTTCTCTCCTGTGATTTCTTCATATTCTTCTTCTGTGATCCATCGGCCGACGGCATTCTTTACCATCTCCTTGGACCAAAAGTTCCATTCGTACCAATATTTGACCCGGTCGAATTTTTTACTGCGCTTTTTCTCTTCCATTTTCTTCCTCCTCATCCGTCAGCTTGATTCCTGACATCATAGATAGATACTCAATTTCCGACGCCTGCTCTCCTGACTTCGCCTTGAGATCCTCAAGCTCCTTTGTCTCCCTGATCGGCATCTGTGTTCTTTCGATCTGCATCTTTATCCTCCTTCCATAGGCTTTCGTAGTACGCATCCATCCTCTTTATCAGTTTGTAGGTGTTTGGCTTGCTGTAATACTTTCCACGACTTTTCTTCCGCTCTCCTGCTGCATACGACCGCCACGAGGCATAGCATTGGTCACATTTCTTCCTCGTCGTCTCTCCGCGTTTTGCCTTCTTCACCATCCGGCGAAGCTTCTGACGCTCATGCTTGACGTTTTTCGGATCTATCGTCATGATGATCTTTCTTGATTCCAGCGGCCGGAAGTACCATCCAAGGAATGAGAATCCCTCCCGGAGCGGTATTACATGCGTTTTCTTAGGATTTGTTGTAAATCCTAAGAAAGCAAGTTCCCTTTTGATTCGGTCAAGATTTCTTTCTGCCCGCTCTTTGTCTGTATCGACGTCGATCCCATCGTCCATATATCTCTGAAAGCTCTCCATGTGGAGCTCCTCTTTACAAATATGATCGATCCTGTCCAGCATCGTGATTCCAGCGATTTGTACCATCTGTGATCCAGGATTATATCCTGTCTCTCCAGTGTACTGGTTGTCCAGCACATCCATAACCATCTCTCGGATCTCCGGTGATACATATCGAGCAAACATTTCCTCTGTCTTTTTGTGACTCATTGATGGATAGTAACCGTGGATATCATATTGAAGTACCCATCCGTCCAATCCGTGTTTCATGACGAAGTTATGGAGATGGTGTTTCAGCCGGTCTCTTGCAAAGTCTGGCCCCTTCCCTGACTGACATGCAGCATTATCGTAAATAAATGAGCGTGTCGTCTTTGGATATAGATCGTTATCATTGATTGATCGTTGATATACACGGTCTCGGAAGGGTATTGAAAGTCCTTCACGCTTCTTTGGATATAGAATTTCTATCTTTCTTGGCTTGCCATTTTTCCATGCTCCCTCTTTCAATTTCTTTTCCATCTTGAGGGTGCGTTCAAGCTGATTTAGGATAAATGACTTTGTCACCGGTTTCCATGTAACAGACCGGCGGCATTTTGTCCCGGAGTCCCATAGCTGCTCAAAGTCTATGATCTCTTCTTTTGTCATATTAAAAAGTCCTCACGTTATAGCGGATCAAGGCGTGTTCTTGTGATTACGTCCTCCGCATCGTTCTGGTGTTGTTTTGCCATTTACGGCCGGGATCTCGGCTCCTTGCGTTTGTTTTCGGATCACTTGGCACTATGTGCCAGCATGAGCATCCTTTACATAGCAATCGGCTCGAAGGCATTCGCGTTAGTCGCGTTGTTGTTGTTGACGTTGCCCGATGAGTTGACATTCCAGGTGTTACACGCGTTGCCGCGATTCGTCGACCTGAGGCGGACGTTCTGAGTTATAGCCTGCATCCCGAGACATCTAAAAGCGATCTCCGTAGCGTTCGATATCTTTCTCTTTCCATTTCTGGATATAGTTTCGCGTTTTTATCGTCATATCTCCCCAGTATTTGACTTTTTTCTGTCTGAGGTGGAATAGCGTCTTCGCGATCTGAATCAATGCCATAAGGCGATTGCACTCATTGGCTGCCAGCTCCTGGAGGCGGTGTCTTTCATGCCAATTCTCAGCATTGTCTCCGACAAGGATGTTATTTGCTCCCCATGCGTTTGTATAAATGTCTACCGCAATGGCTATGATCCGATTCGTTAATGCCGACTGATATTCCGGCTTAAAGATGTTTTTGTTGTTGCAGATTTTTATGGTGTGAATCGCAAGCTCTCTCGCGTACTCGCATGCATCTAATGCTCTGTTTCCCGCGGTATCCGGCACATGCCTCTGTCCTGCATTAACTGCCATTCTCTCTCCTTCTCCTGGGTTACGCGTGCATCCGTGGGTGCACGCGATGACTGATTATCGATGTACAAACGCAAGCGGCTCGAAGGCAAACGCGTAAGTAGCGTAGCCGTTGCCGACGTAGCCCGATGAGTCGACAAGCCAGGTGTCACACGCGTGGCCGCGAGTCGTCGACCTGAGGCGGACGCACTGAGGAGAAGCGTGATTTGTCACGATATACTGCTTCAAGATCTCGTAAGTGTTCCATTGCTGCCATTTTGTCGCCGTTCCGTTCAATTCTTTCCAGTATTCATGAGATTCTCCTTCTCCGGATACCTGAGGATTGATATACATCTGCTCCAGAGATGGGAGGATAATCTTGTCATATGTCACGTCCTCTACGTCCCCGTCGCTGTTGCTATTCGTCCTTGTGACGGTCTTGACCGGCACGATATTCCGAAGCATCTCCTCATTCATCCCACAAAGAAATCCGTCTTTTGTGGCCAGTTCGTCCGGTGCAATGTCCCACGCATCCTGTGGCCTCCACCAGTTTCCTTTTGTCTGGTCAGAATTGAGGTACTGGCGTAGAGCTGAGTTTTTCCAACGGTTATTTCCATACGCCATCTCTTGATAGCAATTTAGATTTCCCTGCCGTTCGGTCGCTTCCATTGTGCCCAGGTTTGTTCCGCCGGCTCCCGATGTGACTGCTACGGTCTCGTTTAATGTGATGCCGTCAGCTCCGTATGAGTAGACTTTCCATGTGCTTGGTGCCTGATCCGGAGCACCGTGGCATCCTCCTAAGCGTCCGCCCTTTGGAACAGCTTTTGTGAGGGTAAACTGCCATGTCTCACCTGCCTTAACATAGGATCCCCATCCAGCCTCAAAGCTAAAGTGATATGTTCCAGCCGCCAGTCCGTCTGGGCATGCCAAAAATGCCCGATATCCGGAAAACTGCACTCCGAATGGATGCGTATATATTGTCTGGATCCACATTCCTTTTACAGTTTTTCCGTTAATATCCATTTCTTCTGAGAAGTGATTCACTCTCCAGGGATTGTCATAGCTTTTGTTTCCGTCGGCTGTGTCAATCCACGGCTCGTGAATAAGGTCCCCGATGTTAAACACCCTTGAGGCATTCCCCTGTCCGGCTGTAACTCCGATGGCATCCCAGTTTGTTAAATAGGCCGGGATCTTTTCTCCGGCCAGGATCGATAGGGACGCCGCTATGTCTCTTCCCGTTTCGTCTGTCATGATTCGTTTTGATGCGCTCATTTTTCCTCCTTAATCTTTTGCTTCGTCGTTGATCGCCTGGCATGTATAGCCTTCTGAATCTACGTAAAGGCCTAAGGCATTGAATGTGGATGCCAGAGAAGCGTACCCATCCGGCGTGGCACTCATCGCATTTTTTTCTGATGCGGCCGCCGCCTTTGCAGAATTTGACGCATTTGTTTCCGATGTCTTGGCTGCTGCCTCTGATGCTGCTGCCGTCGACGCACTCTTCGACGCTGCCGTTGCCGAGTTGGCCGCCTGCGCCGCACTTGTCGATGCCGCATTCTGACTGTTTAGTGCCGCGTTTTTATACTCCTCCGCATCGGTCGCAGCCTTGCTTGCCCCTTCAATGATTGGTAGCTCGGTCGCTGATGCCCGAAAGCTCTCCGGGAAAGGCGACGGTTCCACCATGATCCTGATGTTGGCTGAGCCGATAATGTCCGAGCCGTTATAGATCCGGATTTCCGCGTCGTGAATTCCCTTGACCGCTGTCATCTGCGTGGTCGGAGTGAACGTGACCGCATTCTCTGAGACGGTGCAGACGTACTCATATATTGTCCCGTCCGGCTTTCCTCCACGGATCGTTACTGTTGATCCGTCCTGAGGCGTGTACGGTCTTGATCCGACGTAGAGCAAAAACTTGATGTCTCTCGCTCCTGTGTCATACTGTGACAAATGCACGACTTCCGGGATTGATCCTGGAGTCATGTCCAATGCATAGGTGTCTTCTATTTTTTCCAATTTATCCTCCTTTCTTTAAGGTCTATATCTTATGCAGCGTGCCAACTCTTAATCAATCCGTGCTCTACTTCTATGACTATTGTGCTAACTCCATTTGGGTCTAATAGCTTTAGTGTCCCGCTTCCAGTGTTTGGAAAGTGTGGTGTGTGTCCTTCGCCAATCTCGTCAGATGTTGCCCACATGATATAGTTTCCGCTTATGCTTCCATCGTTTTGCCTTTTCGTTGCTCGGATGTTTAAATTCCCATCATCGGATGCGTAGAAATTCGAATACACAGTATCTGCGCCGTCGTAATTGTGCACAACGTGGCCTAATCCTGCGTAACATCCATCCCTTGCTCCGATTGCTATGCCCCTTTCCGCGTCTGATTCGAATGCTCCAATTCCTCCAATCGTTTTACCCTCTGTTTTCCAAGAATTAATGTTCATTTTCTGTCCTGCAATTTCCAATCCCTCCCAACCATTTCTATCGTATGTGGTAAGCGATCCGTCTACTATATCGATGTGTTCATTTGTGGTTGGGTCGTCGCTGATAATGGCCACACCTTGAAGTATTCCAGCTTTGATAAACTCTGCATTTATCTTGCCATCCGAGGTTATTGCTGCCGAAGAGTAGTCGCCATTGTAGCCTGTTGAAGAGTAGGCTAGACCATTCTCATTCCATCTCCATACCTTTTTCGCCACACTTAAATCCTCGGAGTCGGACACGATGAATTCGTAGGGTTTGCCAGCATTGTTATAGTGAAGGAAGGCGTGCCCTTCTAGATTCTTCAATGATTTAATCTGCTCATTTATTCGCTCGTCTGCAACGTTTCCCACGTTATCCAATTGCTTCTGCTGAGAAGCAACTGTGGTTGACAATCCTGCCGTGGTGCTCCCAACATCGTTCAATTCCTTCTGCTGACTAGCAATGGTGGAGGACAAGTCTGTCCGAGAATCTCCCAACTCAATCTTGATGTATCGTTGGTTGATGATGTCATAAGTGACTTTGTTCACCTTTGCGGTCGCATTCACTCCCAACGAATCGAATCTTACTGTGACAGTATCTCCTAGCTGGACTTTCTCGAAATTCTGGAAATCTTCGTATTCCATCGTTTGGGCTAGGTCTACAAACGACACAGTCAGGGACACCTTAGGCACCCCATAATGGTGGGCTTTCATGTAGGATTTTGCCGCTTGTCGCACCATGTCCTCAGTAGGCTTGTCTGTTCCCTCTGGCAGTGTGATTTTGCTAGTCAAATCTACAACTTCAATGGAGTTGTATGGGAATTTGCCAGCATTGTCCGCCAGCAGAACCTTCTCGCTCAGATATACCGATACAGGCTCGTTGTTTACCGTTCCAGCCCAATATGGGCAGATGCCTGTATAAGTGTCTTCAATGCTCTCTTCTTGGGTTAAGTCTGTCAAATTCTTGCCATATTCGATGGTGATGCCCTTATTCGTGCCCCTTCTCTTCCGAAGGTACACATCGAACATATCCCATTCATATTGGCCACCATACACGTCTAGGATTGAGCCTTCTACTCCTCCTAATTGCTTCCTTACGGTCGACGGTGAAGTCTGCTTATACGTTGCTTGTGTTCCTAATTCTGTGTGGAAATGGAAAGGGGATTCGAAGGAATGACTTTCAACCCCAGCCATAGCATTCGAAGCGTTGGAAGCGGAAAATGGCAGTAGTGGGATTTTGTTCAGTCGATAGGAGATATGTTCCCCATTAACAGTACAAATGCCATTTATTGGCTTACTAATTTTATAGATTCGATACGCCTGTGGATTTCTTCCATAGGAAGGTGTACACAGGATATATCTCATCAGTTTTAAGTCCTGAAAATGGTTGGCAGTGATTGGAATCTTGAAGGAGATTTCATCCTGCCCGTTCAATTCCTCGACTGCCTGTGCATCCGTAGCCTCTGGGATTGTTCCTAACCCATTTCCTTCAAATTTTGTTTCGTTACATTCAAAAATTATCATATAGTCCACCACCTTGGGATAATCACTACCTTCGTTAGACCATCAATTCCGATCGGGCATACTCCAGGAGGAATTGCTAGTCCCTCTGAGATGCTCACGATGGAGTTGAGATTTGTTTTTCCGTTGTAAGCCTCTCGGATTTCTGTGTCTATATATACTCCCGCTGAATTGTCTTTCACTGTGATTAACTTATCGTTAATCAGCAATGTTCCATTTCCTTCTATATAGAGGAGCGGAAGAGCATCGAAGTCGGTCGGATTGAATATGCTCTCCGACTTTGTGAAGGTCAGCTCCTGCTCTCCTGACTTCAAAAATCTCTGTGGCTTGCAGTCAAATTGAAGCTTGAACTTTCCATGTTGATGATTGAATCCTGCTGTCTCAGGATTTAGCGGACCGGTGAATCTACCCACGCGGAAGCACTCCGGCTCCCAATCCGTCTCGATTCTGTGATAGCCAGCCTCGGACTGCAGGAATGCAATCGTCTCACGGAATTTTTTTATGAAATTATCCCGCATGTAGCACTGATATGTCACAGTCAAATTCTTGAATCTGTTGTTGTCGATAGTAAGGGTTCCGCTCCTCCCTGGTACTTCTACCACTGTGATGTCTCGCTCTGGGGTGCCGAACGAGTCAGCACCCGAGCAAAACACGCCGAAGTCTCGGAGGTTTTTGTGATTATATATTAATCCATGGATCATGCAAATACGCTTCCTTTCCGAGATGCGGCATCGTTTATTCTAACAGCCACAAGGTCAGCTAGTGCTCGTTCATCCATTCCCTGCGAAGGGTTCACGGTGATGTTGAACGTGTTCCCGCCAGTGTGATTCTTGAGCCATTCCGTGCCAACTACTGTTTCAGATCCAGCCTCTCCTACACCGATTAGAGTTGGGGAATTGAATTCGTATGGCTGTTGCATGGCCTTTGCATACCACTTAATGTCGAAGGATGGCAGGCTACCATGACCGCCGATTCCAAATGGGGCCTTACCTCCGTGCACGCTGATGTGTGGTAGCTTCAGTTCTGGCAGATGCCACTTGAAGTTAAAGATATTCTTAATCTTATCAACGATACCCTTTACGATATCGTGAGCTGCCTTCACTGGCCTTGTAATAGCGTCTTTGATCCCGTTCCATATTGTAACTACTACGTTCTTAACTGCGTAAAACACGGATGTAACGACGTTCTTGATAGCATTCACGGAAGTTCTGACACCGGTAACCATTCCTTTCCAAATATTAGTGAATGCTGTCGATATTCCGTTCCATAGTCCAGTAAAGAAATTTTTAATAAAGGTGAATACAGTCACTACAACGGTCTTGTACATTTCTACGTACCACGTCACACCAGCAACGATTGTTTGCCATACAGTGCTAATGAAGTTAGCGAAGGCTTGTAGTCCTTCCTTTACAGCATTTGCACATATGCTAAAGGCTTCTTTAATTCCGTTCCACAGTCCAATCCAAAAGTTGCGGAATGATTCGCAATGCGTCCACAAGTATGCAAAAGCCGCAACCAGTGCCGCTATTACGGTAATAACTATTGCGATGGGGTTAGCAAGCATAGTGGCATGAAGAGCCGCAATCGCTCCCTTCACTGTTTTGATGGCGGTCATAATCTGTGGAGCTACTCTCAGTATCGTTCCGATTGAGCCCATGATCTGACCGACTACGATAAGCACTGGTCCTACTGCAGCAATCACCATTCCAATGGTTGCTATGGTTGTTTTCTGGCTATCTGATAGACTATTGAACCAGCTCACAAGATTCTGAATGGTAGTGGCTACCTTCTGGATCGTAGGTGCTAGAGCCTCTCCTAGTGAGGTCATGGCTACGTCAACGGATGACTTCAGCTGCTCTATTGAACCTCCGAAGCCTGACATCATCGCCTTAGACATCTTGTCTGTCGTTCCTGAGGCATTGCTAATTGATTCAGACAGTTTGTCAACGGATTCTGGGGCTGTGTTAATCAGGGCCAGCCATGAGCTCATCTGGTTCTTTCCAAAGATTGCACCAGCGGCGCTCAGCTGCTGTTGTTCGTTTAGATTAGCGAACGAGTCGTGAAGGTTCTTCTGTACGGTAACCATGTCCTTCATGGAGCCATCTTTATTCCAAATGGCATCCATGCTGATTCCGTATTCCTGCATCGCTTCTCTAGCCTGTTTTGTGGGCTCTGCAATTCGCGCCATTCCTGTTTTCAATGAGTTAGCGGCTGTTTCAGCATCAATGCCAGCATTCGCCATGACTCCCATCATTAGGGCGGCATCTTCTACCGACTTGCCAGAGGACTTGAAGATTGGAGCTGCTACGCTCATCGCCTGTGACAGCGAATTTACGTCCAGGGCCGAGTTATTACAAGCAGCCGCAAATACATCCGCATATTGCTGAGCATTGCTGAATGAGTCACCGAATCCATTGATGGTGGCAGTCAAGCCTGCAGATACTGTGTCAAGGTCTCCGCCTTCGCCAGCCGCTAGGTTCATTGCTGGTGCTAGTGCGTTCGCCGCCTGTGTCGCATTCAGACCAGCACGAGCGAAATTAAGGGTAGCAGTCGCGGCATCGTTCATTCCAAATGTGGAATTAGCCGCCGCATCCTTCATGGCATTGTTGAGAAGCTCCGCCTGTTCGGAGGAATTCTTCATCGTGGCATTGGTCAGAGCCATCGTCTTGTCGACTTCTGCAAATTTAGCGACTGCTACTGTACCACCAGCGACCAGTGGAGCAGTTACCTTCATGCTGAGGTCTTTGCCAACGGAGGATATCTCATTTCCAGCATTCTTCATCTTCTGGCCGACCACTGCGACCTGCTGAGCACCAACAGAGCCGAATTCCTTCAATTCTTTGGTAAGTGACTTTAGCTTCTGCTCGTTGTCGGCTATATCTCTTTGAAGCGCTTGATATCTCTCGTCTGTCTTGTCTACCCCGCTGGAATCCATCTCAGCGAGTGCTTTTTTCTCCATATCCAGCTTCTCTTTAGTCGCTTCAATGGATTTGTTGAGCATGTCCTGCTTCTGCTTCAGCAGATCAGAATTGCCAGGGTCTAATTTTAATAATTTATTGACGTCTCTAAGGCTTGACTGTGTCTGGCTAATTGCCTTGTCTACATCTTTGAGAGCCTTTTCTAATTTAGTTACATCACCGTCTAATTCAATCGTGATGCCTTTAATTCTATTTGCCATTTTCATTCCTTTCGTTTAGAAGGAATCTATGTCATCTGATGTGGCTTCTTCATCCCACTCGTAGTTGTCATTCATTCGTTCCGCTAGGATATCAAAGACCATGCCCATTGTTAAATCTTCTAATTCATCAAGAGTGAATCCTACTTGCTTACATCGAAGAATATAAAGGGCAACCGTCATGGGCCTTACCGATTGCCGCTCCTTTTTTTTACTTCCACCGTTGTCCCCTGCGCTTTCGCCCAAAGTTCAACTACTTCTGGGATGACTTCCTCCATTGGCATCACTTCAAAGTCCTCTAGAAAGTCAACGTATTCACTAGGCACGTCATTTGGTGCTTTCTTGCCATTTCTGATGGCTTTCAGATCGGCCTGTAGTGCCATGATGTACATCAGCTCGAAGAATGTGTTTACCTTTCCAGATGTGACCTCTGATGTCTTTCCTTTGGCTACACTCTGCATATCACGCATAAGATCTCTGCCGAATTTCTGTCGATATCGGATTGACGTTCCAGCATTACATTCCAGCACGATACGTCTCTCTCCGATGGTCAATGTCTTTTCCATAGACGAATCTCCTTACTAAAAAAGCATCCCCCAGCCTTTGGGGGATGCTATGTTTTAAGGTTCTGTTACTGTTGTGTCAGTTTCGTATACCTTGCTGAACCACGCAGCATAGCAGGAATCGGTTGATACTGCAGATGCCTTAACTGCATTGTCGTTTACACGAGGCATACAAGTGATTTTGACCTTATTGGTCTTAACCTTTATGGATTCTTCCCTGGATTCGCCCTCTACGTTAGGCCTTGAGGCGAGGCAACGATACATAACGAATCGCTTGCCATTCTCTTTGCCACCAGCAAGAGTAAACTGTCCAAGGAATGCGAATTCCTTGTGCTCATCAGATGCCTTCTCGATGACTGCTCCGTTCTTATCTTTAGTCATTCCAAGAACAGTCTCAAGGAATTCATCAGCGGATGCGGTATCCTCAAATTCAAGGTCTCCGTCGTATCCGTTATTGGAATCGTCATGGAACCATGTTCCATCGTCTGCATATTCATCTGTTGAGCCTCCCTTAGCACTAAGGGATATAGCCTTAACGCCCTTAATCTGTGCAGGTGTCTCATAGGTCATTACCCCGTCCTCTGTTGAGGTTGCTGGAGCATAGTAACCATTTTTAAGTCCAAAGCGAACTCTACCCATTTTAGACCTCCTCGTCTATTACGATTTGTAATTCATACAGGGCTTCGTACATCTTTTCTGAATCGAGATAGGATTCTGTCTTTGTCCAAGCCAGTCCCTCTCCTCGAAGGACATCCTCGACCTTCTTTTCCGTAGCAAAGTCCTTGTTTTTTGTGTATATCTCGATGTTTAATGCAGTGATATTGGAAAAATTCTCATCGTCTGCATATTCATCGTTAGTTTGTGGAAAATAAAAAAGAGCATACGGAAGTTGTGGTGCGCTCTTCTCTGGCCATTGATAGTATGCACATTTCAATCCTGTCTTTTTTACTAACTTATTCACATCTTTGAATGTCATGGTCTTTCCCTCTTAAAACGCATTCATCTTTTCTATGAATCTGTCGATAGTGGCTCCAACCGCCCACTCTTCTACAGGCTCGATGTGAACAACTCCATCAACTCTTCCACCATTCGCTTTTGCATGTCCAAATTCGAGCAAGTGTGCGAGCTGATACGTTCCATCAGCTCCATAGATCACAACTCCGTGTCTAATTCTTCCTTTTTCGGTTTTTCGTCTCCAATTTCCGTATGTTTTCTTGTGTTTACCAGAGTTTTTGAACTTCGAACGTGATTCACTTTTCAATTTCTTTACCGCTTCTTTTGAAACCTCGTCCATTGTTGCGTACAAATTCTCCCAGACCTCGTCTCTATAATCTGTTATGTATTTATCCACAACCTCAGAGAGGTCCATCTTGCTTGAATTTATAACCATGTCACTCGGTTCCTTTCTTCTTCTCGACATAGATTTCTATCGTATCTGCGTCTTTAAGAAATGTACGGTACACGGAATATCGCTTGCCATTGTATTCAACTATCTCTTCATCAGAATAGTCATGAGCGAACATTGTGAAGCGGAATTTAGGATTTAATCCGTTTCTTCCGCCTTCAAACCATTCTGTGCTACTCACAGATGAGACATTGCAAAATACCTGCTTCGTATTTTGTGACGTGCTGATAACACCGTAATCATCTTCTTTAGCGGTCTCTTCAACTAACAGGATGACATCTTCCATTAGCCCACCCCCTTGTACTCTCCAGAGAGTGCCATTGCTGCCTTGAGATGCTCGTATGACTTCTGGAATTTATCTGACATGTCCATATTTCCAAAAAATGCTTTTACATACAATTTTATGGCTTGCTTTGTCAGCGCATCCTCGGTGTCTACAATATTCACTCCAGCCAGGTAGAGATCTGTAGCACAGGCTTCAACTGCTGCCTTGACCTCATCATCATAGGCGGTTGTTTTCATCCGAAGCCATATACGGATTTCCGTCATTAGATTTTCGCTTATGGTGATACTTGGCTTCATTTATGCCTCCTGTGTGAGAAACTCTGCAATAATGTCTGCCTTTGTTGACTTGGTGATGGAATAGCCTTTTTCCTTCGCTATTGCCTTAATCCCGGCAATGGTTAAAGCGTTCAGTTCTGACTCCGACAGCTTTCCATCGGAGTCAGTGTCAGCACTAGCGAAGGATATTATTCCCCCGCCTTGAATGTTACCTTTACGAACGCTTCAGGATTCTTTAAGCCAGCATCGAAAAGGCTGTAAGATCCAACTACTGTTGCGAATGTCTTAGGATCCATCTGGTTGCTCATAGATAGCTTGTCGAAGTCATTGGCAAGAACAGATGCTGGGATACCGAAGTAAGCCACATTGTCCTCCACAGTCTCATCCTGGCGAACTTCTGCGCCATAGAGTCTACCCTGTACTCTTGGGTCATCATTAACGGTTGATCCAAGGAACATAGGCTTTCCTGTTGCATCCTTAATTCCTGCGAGACGATTCCAAATAGTTGAATTATTGGCATATACCTTGCGGATGCCCTGCTTCTTAATAAGGCCGAATGCCTTACGTACAGATTCATCTGTTGCATCCTGTTCGACCAGGACATGATCTTTTGCGATTCCTGTAGTTTCATTGTCAAGGCGGGCATAGATGTGCTTTTCCTTAGCTGCAGCAATGCGATCAGCCTGTTCCTGGACTACCCATGCCTGGAATGCATCGATGCTTTGGAACTGCATTTTCCGTGTGATCTCGATGTGCTTCTTAATCTCTACTCCTGTGAGGTCAATCGCATCAAATTCGTTCTCTTCATCGTCATTTGCGATTCCCTCGCCTGTTTCCTTTGCATCTCCCTTTGTAATCTTCTTATGACGAGGTAAAGAAAAGCCCTTGGTGAGAGCTGTTTTTGTTGCATCGTCATACAGCGGAGCCATCGACTCAACCAGCTCTTCGATCTGGTTTAAGATATCCTTAGGAACAATAGCTCCAGAGCTGCTTGTGGTTGTCATTGCGTCCTGCTCATCTGGTGTTAAATCTCCGAAAAGCTTCTCACCAGTCTCGCGGCGTACGGCTAACTTTTTGAGCCATGCGCTCTTGTACAGTTCATCCATCTTCTTCTGATCCGCCTGATTCTCCATATGACCATCCTTTCTTGTAACGGTGTTGTTCTGAAGTACTGGTGGGACGACCACGTTCTGCTTCAGCGCCTCAAGGTCTGAGGCTGCCTGCTTTGCTGCTTCGAATTCAGCATCCAGCTTTTCAATGTCTTCCTTTGCCTTCTTAGCATCATCGAGCCTGTTCTCAGACAGTGCCTGCTCAGCTGCTGCCATGAGCTCATTTCTCTTGTCCTGATACTCCTTAAATTTCATTTTTTTCTCCTTTCAATCTTTCGAGATCAGCTTTAATAGCTGCCTTCTCTGCGTTCATCTTGTTGATGACTGCCTGAGGAATCATTCCCTCAACTGCTGCAGTCATCTGCAGGCTTGGAGTCTTTGCTTTAGTAATTTCATCCACAAGTCCTGCTGCCACAGCATCTTCCGCTGTGAGCCAGGTCTCTCTGTCCATGAGATTGAGAGCCTCTTCTCGTGACATTCCAGTTTTTTCCACATAAGCGGCCGCTAGCGCCTCATCTGCTTTTTGCAATTCAAATGCCGCGTGCTCCATGTCATGTACGTTTCCAGCAATTCCGCCCATGCTTACTCTGTGAACCATCATCTGAGCGGTCGGAGACATATCTGAATGTCCCGCCATTGCAATCACGGATGCGGCAGAAGCTGCTAATCCCGTGATATGAATATTTACAGGTCCAGAATATCCGCGTAATGCCGAATAGATTTCTGAACCGGCGAAAACCGAGCCACCACCTGAGTTAATCTCAACATCAACCGGCATTCCGTTTGATATTGTCAGCGCTTCATGAATGTCCTTCGGACAGGTCGCAGTTAAACCAAACCAGTCATAGATCCACGCTTCATCATCTCCGACAATATAACCTTTTATGTCAATCTTCATTCTGTGTTACCTCCTTCCTCTCCAGAATTCTCAATCTGTGCTGTGTCCAAGCGGCGGATTAATACATCTCCTCCAGGTACTGGAGCGAGATTGAACGCCTGTCGCCATTCGTTAATCGTAATTGCTCCTCTATCTACCATCTGCACGAGATTGAGCTTTGTTGAGATGGAGGCTGAATCCCAAGCAGATGCCTCCAAGACTATCTTGTTGCCAAAAGCTCTTTGTCTTCTGGTAAAGATCTTACGTGTGATTTCAGTGCCAAATTGTATTAGATCTGGTTCAATCTCTGCTGAGAAATAAGCCTCTCTCTGATCTTCATTCGCGCTCGACGTGACAATGGCTTCATTCGTGTTCATGAGTGCATAAATACGAGCCTTTGTTAAATTCATCTGAGCGGCATTTGGAACATAATCTTTTGGTTCGATTTGTTGAGCGTCGCATTTAGAATCTACTGCTGCCACTCCTGTTCCCTGTTCTGTTGCGAGGAAATTATCAGCAAACTCCTTCGCCTCCTTCTTCAGGTCATCTTGTCGTATCGCATTTGTAAATTTTAGTAACCATCTAACAATAGAGCTGTTCTTAATCGCGGCGATTATTCCCTGGTCAGTTGTTGTCACCACATTCATCAGCGGAGCCAATGAAGGCGCCAAAGACTCGCCAAATACATCATCCTGGTTGTAATCATTTCTCAGATGAATGATTTCTGTGTAAGGAAAATCGAACATCTTGCCATTTGTAAGAAAAAAACGAAGCCATAGGGCTCCGTCTACATAATGTGATTCAACTGTCCCTGCATTAATCGGAAATATCTGCGTGATTGTTCCATATTCATCTTTGACCAGTAGCGCGAACGCGTTGTTGTTTAATGCAAGCATTGTTTCCATCTTCTCAGCAAATTTCTGCCAGGTCATCAATGGATTTGGCTCTTCTAGTAACAATCGTATATTCATATCTGGATTAATATCCAGGGTTTTATTTCCATCATCATCAGTACGTTCACGCAAATGCTTTGGCGTCAGCTTCCCAATCTGTTTAACCTTTGGTCTTAGGCATGCTCGTACAATGTCCGATTCATATATGGATCCATTCCATGCCGAGAATGTTGTCCCGTACTGGGTCATCATTCGGATTCCGCTTACTGTGTTTGTTTTCGCGAGTGCTCGCTTAATATTCCCAAATAGTCCCATGTCCGCTCCTTTAAATCATGCTCTCGAACTCGTCCTTGTGGTCCTCATAAACGACGTATGCATCCAGTAATGCCGCGAGCCCATCGATTCGCTTGGTTGATGTTTGTCCCTTGTCTGGCTGAATGTTGCCATTGATATCCCTCTTGGTATATGTATTTGTGCAGCACCATTTATCAATTGGGTTGTTATTGTAGTTAATATTTTTTTCTTGGAATTCTGCTGCCAGATCCTTCATTGGGGTTGACAGTGTTGCTACTCCCTGTCTGACTGGAATCATACATTGTTTTCCGAATTCGTTTTGAAATTGCAGAAGAAGCGAGTCGTCAATGTGCCACGGATCGTATCCGATCCACTCTGGATAAATGTCGTACTTGTCTCTCATTTCTTTAAACCAGTCTAGGAACACGCGTTTCTGCACTTTTGCACCGGTACAAATTTGTAGTAGTCCACGCGATTCCCAGATTTCGTATGGAGCATCATCTGGGTTTCTTCGGGTTTTTGATTCTTTAAATTTCCTTTCAGGAATCCAATACATCTGAGCCACATATATCTTCGGATCTCCTCTTCTACGGCAGATCATCTTTGCTGCGTTCAGGTCAACAGAGTCTGCAGCATCCATTCCACCGATGCCGTATCGGAATCCCATCTCTTCAAGATTGAAGGTCTCTGGATTGTCAATAACTTCAAATGGCAACCATGCTTGAGAGCTGTTCTGCTTCATGTTCATATCTTTGACCATTACTGTTGGTCGATATGTGTCATCTTGCATGGCCTTGTTAACTGAATTTTCTAGGAACTCATAAGATTTAATCGTTCCAAGTCCTGGATTGGCTTTCCTCCAGCACTCCGGATCTGTCCATTCGTTGTGATTGTCTAGCTCATAAATGATCGGCAGAAATCGCTCATCTTTAATCGTTCCATCAATGACTCCTGCAGCGTAGTCATACTGTGCGTCGAAGATGTTGTTTCGAACAAATCCGTTTGTTGTTATTTCCCACAGCATTGGCTGGCTTCTAGCTGACATGGACTGTTTAACCAGGTCATAGATATCACGGTTTTTAATAGCAGCCAGCTCATCTATGATTCCGTAGTGAGCATTCAGTCCATCTAGATGGTTCGTGTCAGATGCTAATGCTGTTATAAATCCTAGATTTTTGTCACAATATATATCCGATTGACGTTTTCTTAATTTTTTCTTAAGCAACGGTGATTGGATGCGCATGTTGTTTGCTTCATCAAATCCCTTTTTTGCTTGGTCTTTCGCTGTCGCGATAAAATATATCTCTGGCGATCCTTCATGATCAGAAGTCTCTCCATACAGCGATAAGCCAGATAGGAGCGTAGTCTTACCATTCTTTCGTCCTATGATATCTAGAATCTCTTGATATCTTCTCAAGCTCTCATCATCTACAAATCCATATGCGGCTTGTAGCATTGCTTTTTGGAACAAATCTAATTTTATTGGAGCTCCGAGAGCTCCCTTCGATTGCTTGCAAAATGTTTCTATAAATTTGATTGGTCTGGTGGCCAGATCCACATCGAAGTGCCATCGCCCTTGCTGATGCGCTAAGTCGTTCAAGAGCTTGTCGTATTCTCTGCGTATCTTTTCTCCGGCTACTTCCTTGCCATCCAGGACTGCTGTTCCGTACTCTTCTAGATACGTCATGACCGCATGAATTCGTCGAGCGCATCATCCTCTTCTTTTGTTTGGCTTGTGGTCTGCAGAATCTTGATCAGGGTGGTCACTGTATTATTGGCTGCTTGTGTGGTCCGGTTGTATTCTGTGACAGCTGGATTGATGTATAAATTTTTTCTGCCTTTGACGTAGGACTTCTCCACCATCATTCCACTCTCAGATATAGCCTTTTCTAGGTCTTCAAGAATGCCTAGTTGTATTTTGTATCGCTGAAATGTAGTGATGAAGTAGTAATCATCCTCGCATCCACTCTTCTTTGCCTTTGCTAAAATTTTATTTTCCATTTTTCGAAGGTTTGCTGGAGTGATTTTTGTAGCCATTGTAAAGCCTCCCTCAAATTTGCTTAAACTCTGGTATATCTTCAGATTTTCCAAAAAAACTATGCGCGGACCACTCAGCTGCACAAACCTCCACGCACCGGTCTCCGTGACGCTTTATCATGGTGAAGTACCGGGGGAGTATGGATTCCCATTTTCATCGAATCTTACACGTGATTTTTTCTTTTCTCGCTCGCAATATCCATGAATTACATCGTGACAGTGCTTGCAAACGTATTTTAGATTCGAATGAGACAAAGATATGTCCGCATTGTTTATGTTTTGTGGTGTTAACTGGACCTTATGATGCACAATGTACCCGGGAACCTCGCGGCATTCCTCACACATTCCACCATCAATTCCATTCCTAATGTCGATATATGACTGTCTGCATTTCTTCCAAGCCTTGCTTGTATAGAAAGGCCTTGCCCATTCCTTTGACACTGCTGCTCCTTAAAACTAAAAGGACACCGCATAAGCAGTGCCCTTTATTTTCTTGCCAGGTCTTCCCTGGCATTCGGAAGATCTTTATTGTGCGCTCCGTTGAACACACAATAGAGCCTGCGCATTAATATGCACCGGCTCTATTGTGTGTTCATTGCATTGTATTTTTTTGGGGTGGGAAATCGATAGAGAAGTAGATTCACATCTATTTCTCAATATCATATTAGCATCGCTTTTACTCTACTTTTCTCTACATTTTTCTTCTAATATCCCGATGGCTTGTGAATGTATTTTATACACGGTTGATTGTGCATAAGACGATTTAATCGCTACATCCTTCCATTTCAGTCCCGAAACATATTTCAAGTCCAGCACTAGTCTCATTCTATGGTCTTCTAAGTTGTCGTCGATATACTTTCTCACTCGTTCCATTGCTGGCTGATATTCATTGCACAGTTCCTCATATGTTCTGGATAGTTCATCTAATCTCGCTCCGTAGTCTGCCATCTGGTCTGATGGTGAAGACTGGACTCTGTCCTTTGAATAATCGATCCCAGATGGAAGCAGTCTGTAATACAATTCCTGGATTTGTGTCCCTACCTTTGTCATTTTTTCTCTGCACTGCTCTGCTGCCGAGAGCTTCTCATAAACCTCCTGCTCCATTCACTCCTCCTTCTTTGGTAGGTTATCTATTTTACTTTCATGCTACTCCTTTTGTGAGTATCATTTAGTATCGTCTTCTCTGGACAAATTTTATTCTTCACTCTCCATTCTTCTCAAACGGCAATGGAAAACCATCTGGTAGATTGTGGATTATCCTTTTACATTCTAGTAAAGAGCCAATTTGTAACTTAACAAGTGAGTTTTGCTGACAACTTTTCAATTCTTCTATTTGTTTGTCAAACGCATTATCTATTTCGGCTCTTCTGGTTGGTGTCATTGGCTTTATGTATGTATCATTATCCATTCTATTCAACCTCTTTCATTCTGCTTATTACAGCCAGTAATTTTGGGAAATCATCAACTTGTTTATGAAACTCTTTCAAACTATTACATTTTCTAAAGCCTGTATGGAATACCTCTTTCCCACTTGCGGTCTCAAAAATTGAAAGTGATGATTTCCCATACATTCGCCCTGTATATCCATTATTTGATTTGTACTCGATGAAATTACCCATTCTATTCCTCTTCCTCGGCTTCCTTGTCCGATTCGTCCATGCTTGTAAATGCTTTTGCATAATCAATGTTATTTACTCCACAAAGAGAATCCGTGAAATTGTTCAAGGCTTCATTCACGTTATCCATGACCGTTCTGTTGGCTCTCAACTCTTCCGCTGTGCATTCTACGATTAAAATCTTCATTCCTTATCCTCGCTTTCTTCAATTCTGGCTTCTACGTTCTCCACCCACTCTGGCTTCTTCTGGCCGTGGTATTTATACAAAAAGAATGCCATGAGCTTCAGCATGCCGTTTAACTCTCCCGTTGAGATTCCGTCTTCTTCGGTTGCGTTCATCAGAAGGTGCCAGGCTTCGTTTAGAATCTCATCGTTTTCTGCTCGTGTGATGGCTGTCTTGCCGCACTCCCTGCATCGGTCGGCGAATTCGGTAACTGTTTCTGTGTGGGTGGGTGTTACGGATGGCAACGCCTTGAGCCTGTCTCTTACTTCCGTTAGAACGTTCAAAGGGTCTGTGTAGCTCGGCTCGAACCAAGTCGCATCAATTGCCGCCTGCCTGCTGATTAAGTCACTCATTCCTTTTCCTCGCTTTCTATCAGTTTATCTAGGATTTCTAAAACTTCATTGCACTTAAACATTGAATCCGTATTATTGGTGTAGTAATCATTATCAAAATACCTGTCTAAATCATCTATTTCTTCTCTAATCTCTTTAACCTTGTCTAGTGGGATTGTTTCGATTGCCTTTCTACTTATCGCATCTTCGCAATGCTCTTGCTCCCTTAACTGTTTTAATTCTTTCAGCCACTTCGCCAACTGTTTGAATTCCAAACACCCTTGTAAGTTTCCGTGAGCACGTTCATAGTCGGCATTATCGACATGCCTTTTAATTGCTTCGTCTATTGTCATTCTTCTTCCCCCTTCTTTGCCTCGTCAATCAAAAAGTTATCAACACTATTCTCATATTCATATTCCGATATGTTGTCTTCGTCATAATCGTAATCTTCAACCCACTTACAAATATCCATTCCTCTAAATTCTGCTAATTCCTTCTGCATTTCTAATGAACGGATAGCTATGTCACACACTTCGTTTTCGCATGAAGA
>Ga0256404_1003745_pt1 | contig 30157 bp, 20 predicted proteins | sample RumenRJG_01DNA_FD_185990 | JGI IMG/M metagenome (GOLD analysis project Ga0256404, IMG submission 185990) | Bovine rumen microbial communities from Lethbridge, Alberta, Canada - RJG_01 | ecosystem: Host-associated > Mammals > Digestive system > Stomach > Rumen | place: Canada: Alberta | collected...
CGAAATCACGATACAGGCCCAGCATCTCTTCATGGATCTCGTCGTTAAAAAAGTTCATTGTAACCTCCTTTGATATTTAGCTGCATGCAGCGTTTCTTGATAAAAAATAGACAAATTATTCTTATCATTAAATATTATACCATTGAATGTATTCATTTTCTACAGTATTAGGCAATTTCTTAACAATCAACCTGAACAAAACGTACTTGTTTTACAGCAGAATCGTCTTCTTGAGCGAAACGGAATATATGAGCTTTTCCTTCACATTCTTCCCGGTTATCTGTGTGAGCGCCCTCTCATAGAGGTCAAGCTGCACCCGGTAACGGTCGATCAGATCCTGCGCCTTTTCCACAGCGTCCGTCTTGTAATCCACCAGCACCCATTCGCCGTCTTCTTCGAAATACGCGTCGATGATACCTTGAACAAGCACGATCTCTTCTTTTGGGAATCCGGGGTTCACCCGGTCCGCTTCGATCCCGAGGACAAAGGGCTGCTCCCTGTGCAGTTTTCCGCGCATGAAAGCTTTCGCCATACGCCCCGCCAGGCCGCTTTTCAAAAAGGCCATGATCCCTGCTGCCGGAAGCTGCTGCGCGTAGGAAGGCGGTATTTTGGCAGATGCGGCAAGCTCCGCTCTCCATTCATCAAATTCCGCGCGGGTCATTGAGGCCGGATCCGGAAATCTGCCGTAGTCAAACAATTCAAGGATCCTGTGCACTGCTGTTCCGTACTCGGTGCCGGTAAATGCGCTGCGTACGGAACCGTCAGGCTCCTCCTGTTCACTGCGGCCTGCCGCAGACACGGCAAATGATGCAGTCACCGGTGAAGGTTTGTTTTCCGGAAACAGTTCGAAGACCTCTTCTCCCTCCTCTTTCAGGGCGGCTATCTTGAGCTCAGAGACAGAGGTCTTGGTATAGAGTCCTCTGAGGTTCTCATGCGCATATCTGCGGGAATAGATCTTTTCGAGTTCCCCGGCGAGATCCTGATCGGGCAGCGGTGCCCCGCCGATCTCCCCGTATCTGTCGATCTCCTGGCGGCGCAGACCGTATCCCTCCTGCTGTTCCATTTCCCTGAGGATCAGATCTTTACATTCCACTGTATTGATCTCAAAGTGCTCCGGATGTTTGGCAGTGCGCATCGCATACCACAGAAGTTCAAGGAAACTCTCGGATTCTGACAAAAGAGGTATGGGAAGCTTTTCACCGGGCTCAAGACATACCGGGAGCATTTTCTCCCACTCTCCGAGTTTCTTTTCCGCGTTTTTTAAAAATCCGGTCAGGATGAGTTTTTCTTTGGCTCTGGTCATAGCCACATAGAGGACTCTGAGTTCTTCGCCGAGACTCTCTCTGCGGATCTTGTCCGCGATCGCTTCCTTGCGCACCGTACTGTATTTTGACCGGGCGGCCGGATCCCAGAAATCCATGCCCATGCCCCAGTCGTTGTCACAGATAAAACTTCCCCTTGTATCATGAGTTTTATAGCTGTGCTGTTTGCCGGTTCCTGCGACAATGCAGACAGGGAATTCAAGACCTTTGCTCTTGTGAATGCTCATGATCCTGACAACATCGGCGTTTTCATCCAAAGTATTGGCTTCGCCATAGTCGACTTCTCTGTGGTGGACCTGGTCAATGTATCTGACGAAGTCGAAGAGCCCGCGAAGACCCATGGAATCGAAGGAAGCCGCCTGAGCCAGAAGCAGCTGAAGATTCGCGCACCTCTGCTCCCCTCCGGGCAGCGCCCTGCACCACTCTTCATAGCCCGTCTGCGAAATGAGCTGCGTCAGAAGGTCCCTGATCTGAAGATAGATCAGCTTGTCCCGCCAGCTATTTATAAACTGTATAAATCTTCTGCATTTTTCGATGAGAAATGACCCGCTTCCTTCGGTCTCCTGCGCTTTGGTCCTGAGACAGTCATAGAGACACATTCCCCTGTCAGGGCCGGCGAGTCTGATTTGAGCGATCTCCTCTTCATTAAAGCCTCCCCAATAGCCGCTCAGCGCGCCATACAGAGGAATATCCTGCCTGGGATTATCCAGGACACGGACAAGTTCAAGGACGCCGCGGATCTCGGAAGAAGAAAAATACCCTGTCTTCGACTCGATATAATAAGGGATTCCCTGTCTCTCGAATACTTCACGGAAATCTTCATTCCAGCCGGAACCGCTTCGAAGGAGTACTACAATATCCCTGTATCTGCAGGGACGCAGGTTTCCGTCTTCTGCTTTCACTTCGAGCCCTTTTACCAGTTCTCTGATCCTTCCGGCTACGGCGACAGCTTCTTTCTGACGGTCGCTGAGTTCCGCGATCTCGTCCGGCACAAGCGCCGCGTCGTCCTTGCCGGGGCCGGCAACAAGAAGAAATTCTGTTTTATAGGTGTCAGGATCCGAAACTGCCGGATATGCGGCGCCGGTTTTAAGAGAGACTTCATCGTCGTATTCAACTCCGCCGATCTCTTTTCGCATGATCCTGAGGAAGACTTCGTTTACGCTGTCCAGCACCTCCGCTCTGCTGCGGAAATTGCTGTCCAGATCGATTCTCTCTTTCTGCGCGTCAAGTTTTCTGTAAGTTTCCAGTTTATCCATGAAGATCTCGGGCCTTGCCAGCCTGAATTTGTAAATAGACTGTTTGACGTCTCCAACCATAAAACGGTTGTAGACAGCTTCATCTTCGGTGGAGATCATCTGCAGGAGCACTTCCTGCACTTCATTGCTGTCCTGGTACTCATCTATCAATATTTCGTCAAAGTATTGCCGGTAAGCCATTGCGGCTCTCCCCGGGCGGTACACGCCGTCCTCTCCTCTTACTGTCAGGATCTTGAGCGCCAGATGTTCGAGATCGACAAAGTCGATCACATTCTTTTCTCTTTTCACTTCGCCAAAATAGCGAAGAAAACCGATGGTCAGATCCGAGACAGCCTGTGCCGCTTCTCTCATAAGCCCCATTCTCTCAAGAATGCGGCCTGTGTCAGCGCCTTTGTATTTTTGGGCAAGCCCGGCTACATCATCCTTGGCACTTTTGCGAAGCGCCATGGCTGTATCTTTTTTGGCGGGATCCACCCAGGGATATTTCCCGGGTGTGAACCTGGGCAGATTCTCAAACTCCATATTCAGGACCGCGATGATCTTTTCCCACAGATCTTTCATCTCGCCGGGATCCCTCCTGCCGGCCTCTCCCGCGACGGGCACATCGCCAAGTGCGCTCAATTCCCGAAGTTCTCTCTGCAGCAGCGGAATATAGAGGTCCGGGCCGTCAGGCAGAGAGCAGAAATCAAGGAGCTGCTCATACCGGCGCTTGAGGTCCGTTATCTTCTCAGCAGCCGTAAGGATAATGAACTGCATCCATGCGGAGCCGAAAAGGTCTTCTTCACTTTCTATTGTATAGTCGGACGCGCGCTCTTCCAGCCACTCCTCCGGATCGGTGTGACTGACAGCCTTCTTGTACAGATCCTCCAGAATTTCTTCCAATTCTCTGTCTCCCGCGCCGCGGCAGAAATAGTTCGCGCAGATCTTCAGTGAAGGATCTCCTGAGGCGTATCTCTCCTCGAGGAAGTCGTCCAGGGCGTCCTTTCTCATCAGATCGCTTTCCGTCTGATCCATCTGGCGGAATCCGGGGTCCATGTCGATGTCGCTGAAATTGTTTCTTAAAAGAAAGGTGAAGAAACTGTCCATTGTGGTGATCTGGGCGTTGTGAAGAAGCGTCTCCTGCCTCTGCAGATGGACATTCTCCGGCTCCAATTCTATTCTGGCGGAGATAGCGGCTCCGATTCTTTCCCTCATCTGCGCCGCAGCCGCTTTGGTAAAGGTGACCACCAAAAGCCTGTCGATGTCCGTCGGATCATCGCCTTCACTGATCATTCTCACGATCCTCTCCACGAGCACCGCCGTTTTTCCGCTTCCCGCAGCGGCTGAAACCAGTATATTATGCTTTCGCGCCTGCAGAACTCTTGTCTGCTGCTCTGTAAATTCAATTGCCATAGCTTGCTGTCACTTTCTGTATTTGTAACCTTCAATAGAGAGATCGAAACCGCAGACACTTCTGTACGGACAATAGTCGCAGGCCGTCTTGTTATCTTTCCAGGCGGCCGGATTGGCCTCTGCTTTTCCATTCAGTATATCTTCCGCAAGACGGCAGACCACATCCGTAACTTCACGGGTAAGTTCTTTAAATCCGTCGACGGAATAGACACTGGATCCGGCTCCGGGATCGCCGTCTTTTTTAAGCCTGAGAGGTATCACATCGCTCTTTTCGCTCACATATCTGTCCAAATGTCTGTAGGATGCGGGATCCGAGTTGATCATACCGGTGGGCCTTAAAGATTCCCTGATCGCCCGGAGGCTGTCGCCATCATTTTTATTGCCGTCTATTACCGGATCGATGATCCTGTAATAGAGCATAGCGGAAGGGATGATCTCGGTTCCGGGATTCCGGACGGCAAGATAATCCATTGCGGCGTTCATATACATAAGGAGCTGCAGCTGGATCCCGCGTTTCATCAGATCCTCGTCGAGATCCAATGAACCTGATTTGTAGTCCAGTATTTTGACAAAAACACTGCCGTCTTCTCTGCACAGATCGAGTCTGTCGATCCTGCCGGTCAGTTTCAATGACCTTCCGCCGCTCAAAGGAAAAGTGATCAGATCCGCTTCGCCGCCGGGGCCGAAACCGAATTCATAACCCTCCGGAACAAAATCCCCTCTCTGAAGCTGGTACTGGAGCGTATCCGCGCTTCGGGCCAGGATCGTCTGCATTCTTGAAAGCCATGACTCGCTCCTCTTTGTAGAATACATAAGAAGGTCATGGTATGCGGCAGCTGTCTCGTTTAGAGCTTCCGCCGTTAGTTCTTCCCCTTCCTCTTTAGAGAAGCTGTTCCATGTGAGGCCTTTTTGGATGAGTTTGCGGCTGAATGCGTCCAGACTTATGTGTAGGATCGAACCCGTATCGAGCGAAGCCACTGCGAATTCTTTCCGCTCTTTAAGTCCCAGGCCGTACTGAAGGAAATGTCTGAGAGAACACTTCGCGGCAGTCTCCATCCTTGTGATCCCGCCCATGATAGAGTTTCCGTACAGAGCCCGTGCCGTCTCGGGGCTGATCATGACCGGATCATATTTCTTGAAAGCGGCTTCTTTAAGCCTGTCCAGCGCTATTTTGTCCTCAGCGCTTCCCGTGCGCATCAATAAGCCGTATGTTGTCTTGAGCGCGTCAGCATCCTTTGATTTCTCAGGGATCCTGCCTTGGGCGTAGTCCCGGAGCGAACCGGAGAGCCAGACTGTGCTGTCTGTCTTTCCGGTCAGCTGTTCTGTTGCCGGCCTGAGCTGGGGATGCTCTACGACTGCCTCAGGAAACAACTTTCTGATCATCGGGATCAGGTAGGAGGGATGAAGAGATTCGCCCTCCGGCGTTGTCCTGGCAAAAGAGAGATAGAGGGCGTCCGTCGGCTTTGTCATGTTCATGTAGAGATAGAGTCTCTGCATATACATCTGCTGACGGGGCGTCGGGGACAGTTCAGCCCCAAAAGAGCGCAGAAATTCTCTGTCAAGATCTGAGAGAATACCTCCCCGGGAAGTCCCCCTGGGGATATTCCCGTCATTGACTCCCGTAAAGAACAAAATGCGGCACTGGGATACTCTTGTTCTTTCTATATCGCCCACCAACAGTCTGTCTGTCTCCTGGGGAAGAGTGCCCAGCCTGATCTCTTCGAACCCGGCTTCCAACAATTCCAGATAGTCTTTATTTGAGATCACTTCATCGCCGAGAAGATCGTGGATCTGCTCGAGAAGGTCTATCACACTGCGGTATAGCTGACTGAACTGCTTTCCTCTGACGAAATCGCCTTCCTCGTCAAATCTGCAGCTCCACTCTTCCATTTTCTCTTCCATCGAGAGACTGACCATAAAGTCATAGAGCTGCCTGGTTCTGTCAGCGGCGCTGCGCGGAGGGATCCGATCATCCGTGATCTTTCCCGAGACAGGTTCGATCTCAGCGAGAAAACGCACACGCAGCTGCTCTGTCTGCGCGTCGAAAGGAAGGCTCCACTTCTTCCGTCCCTTGATCCCGTGCTCGAGGCAGTAATTCTCGAGAAGATCTGTTTCCTGCCTTGTGAGACTGCTCATGCCGCTCCTTAAATAGCGGAAAACACTGTTATAGGAATATCCTTCCGCCCTTATCCCGAGGACGCTTCTGATCGATTCCGTAAGAGGGTTAAGGTCTGCGGAACTGGTTCTGTCTACATAGACGGGTATATCGTAGCGCGGTGCATATTTCTCAAAAGCGGTCCCGCAGCGGTCCAGATCGCCGCAGACAACGGAAATATCCCTGTATTGGTAACCTTTGCTGAGTACGAGTTTCTTGATCTCTATGCAGATCTGTCTGACTTCCTCTTCCGGCGTGTCAGTCTCAAAGATCCGGATCTTTCCGTCGGTATCTCTCTCATAGGGAGAGGCAGGATATCGAAAGATGTTATGTTCAAGGTGCGCAAGCACGTGATTGTTGTAAAAACGCGCCGGTACTTCGCCGGGATCTGAGATATACAGATCCTTCCCTCTCTTAAGACCCTCGGCTAAAGCCAGTTTCCCGAGATCACAGACAGTCTTTCTTGTCAGATAGAAAAGCGCGTCCTCTCTTCCGGGATCTTTGCTCATGCAGACTTTTTCTATAGAGGGACCGTCATCTCTCCCCAGAGAAAGGGAGATGATCACTTCCCGGCTGTAACGGATCAGAGCTGTGATCACCCTGTACTGAACCGGAGTAAAACCGGTAAATCCATCCAGCACAAAGGTGCTGCGCTTTACCCATTCAGAGACGGGGATCGCTTCTGCCAAAAGATCGAGCATCTCCTCATTGGTGATGAAGCGGTCTTTCTTGGCCTCCATAAAAGCGGTGTAAAGGATCTGCAGGTCGCGCAGCCGCGCGTTCAGCGCGCCCTGTCCTCTGCTCCCGGCATACTGCTGCATCAGTTCCATCTCCGCGGCGCCGATCCCATACTGCATGAATTCGGAGATCACGGATTTTACTTCCGAGATCATCCCGGGATAGTGAATGCTCTTACCCAGGATTTTCAGTTCCGGTTCACACTTACCCGCGACCCTTCGCAGAAGAAGGGTCTTTCCCATATCGTCGAGGACAGCTCTGTGTGAGACTCCGGTCTCTTCAAAGATCTTGTGAGTGAGTCTGCCGAAACTCAGAACGTCGATATTGAGAATCCCTTTCCGAGGGGATTCAGAGACGATCTCCTTCTGGGTCTGCATAGAATACTGATCCGGAACAATGATCACATAATTGCTGTCAGGATTTCCCTGTCCGCTCAGCGCGTCCTGTGCCTGAGCCAGTATCATATTGTGGAGGAGCCGGCTCTTTCCGGATCCTGAAGCGCCAAAGCAAAATCTGTAACTCATCTCTTGTCACCTCCGTCACACTACTTATCTTACACCAGCCGGACAATTAAAAGAAGCACCGCCTGAAAAGGCGATGCTTCTGTGAGACTTCAATGTTTTGGCTTGTTCAGATGATCAGTGCTTTTCCTTCTCTCTGCTCTCGAGAATGGTCTCACCGGAAATGATCTCGAAGTTGACGCCCGTGCGGTTGGGCTTGTCGTCTTCGAATTTGTAATCTTTACCGGGCAGGATCGCGTTGAGAATGATACCTACCAGGGAACCTGTAGCAAGACCGGAAAGGCTCAGAGTCATTGAGCCGACGGGAATGTTGATAGCGCCTGCGTTGGAATAGCTGATACCGATGGAAAGGACCATGATCAGCGCAGCGATCAGGACGTTTCTGCTCTTGGAGAAGTCGGTGTTGGTTTCAACAAGGTTTCTCACTCCTACTGCGGAGATCATTCCGTAGAGGACAAGTGAGATGCCGCCGATCGTTGCAGCAGGCATGACCTCGATGATGGCCGCGAATTTCGGGCAGAAGGACATCAGGATCGCAAATCCTGCCGCGATACGGATGACGCGGGGATCATAGACCTTTGTCAGAGTCAGGACGCCGGTATTCTCGCCGTATGTGGTGTTAGCCGGAGCTCCGAACAGGGAAGCGATAGCTGTGGCAAGGCCGTCGCCTGTCAGTGTGCGGTGCAGTCCGGGATCCTTGATGTAGTTGATGCCGCAGGTGGAACTGATGGCTGAGATATCGCCAATATGCTCCATCATTGTCGCCAGCGCGATAGGCATGATGGTCACGATGCTCGTGATCAGAAGGCCCGCGTTGAGATTGCCGCCTGTGAAAATAGAGAACACAGTGTTCTTATAGCTGATCGGGATGCCGACCCAGGGAGCAGCCGCAACCAGGCTGAAATCGATCAGTCCTGCCACTGCCGCGCAGAGATAGGAGCCAATGACGCCGAGCAGGATCGGGACGATCTTGATCATTCCTTTGCCCCAGATATTGCAGATCACAACGATGATGATCGCGACAAGGGCTACCCACCAGCAGGACTCGATATTATTGATGGCTGAAGGAGCAAGGTTAAGTCCGATCGCGATAATGATGGGACCTGTAACTACCGGCGGGAAGTACTTCATTACCTTGCTGGTGCCGTATGCTTTAAAGAGCGCGGCGAGAACAAGGTACAGCAGGCCTGCGCAGGCGACGCCGAAGCAGGCGTAAGGCAGAAGCTCACTGGGCGAGCCGTCCGCGCCGAGGGGCGCGATCGCCGCGTAACCGCCAAGAAATGCGAATGAAGAACCCAGAAACGCGGGAACCTTCTTCTTGGAGATCAGGTGAAACAGAAGTGTTCCCAACCCTGCAAACAACAGTGTCGTGGAAACATTCAGTCCTGTGATCAGCGGAACGACCACTGTGGCGCCGAACATAGCGAACATGTGCTGAAGTCCCAGTACGATCATTTTGCCCGTACCCAGCTCACGCGCGTCGTAGATGGCGCGCTCGCCGACTTTGTACTCGTTTTTACTCATCTGTATTTCCTCCTGTTTTGTAAAGATCCGGGAAAGACCCGGGCTGACGCCGCGAATCCGCAGATCTGTGTCATCCTGATGATTACATGATACCCCCTTAAAAAACACGTCAGGGAACACTGACCCTGACGTGCTTCAATTAACTCATGAAATTCAGATGATAGACGATTCTCAGACTCATTGATGTCCTTCCCTCAAAAATCTAAAGAGATTCTAATCAAGAACATAAAAATAGTCAAGCAGAATTGTAAAACAAATTGTTTAATGATTTATTCTTCTTTTTTCTCTGAAGCCTCTTCGGGGAACTCCTCCTCATAGACTGCTTCCTTATCGTGGTCATCCTCGTGGATCGCCTCGCCGTTCTCTTCGCCCTCGTAGACAGCTTCCTTGGCAGTATCATCTTCGTGAACTGCTTCCCCGGCTTCAGCCTCCTCAGCAGCCGTTTCTTCAGCCAGCGCATTGGCTACTGCTTCTTCCACGGCTTCCTCATTAAGTTTGCTCTCCTCCTCCTGGAGAATATCTTTTACGCGGGCAGCGGAATCTGCCACAACGCCCTTGACCTTTTCCGCAGTCTCACCGACAACGTCAAGAACTTCCTCTCCCTTGGGACCGATCGCCTCTTTGACCTTTGCCATAGCGTCCGCCGAACCTTCCTTAATGGTTGTATAGGTTCTGTTCGCAGCTGTACGGAGTCTCTCTGTGTAGTCTTCCTCCTCAGATTCCTCGTCCTCGTCTTCCTCAAAATCATCGTCAAAATCTTCATCCGGCTCTCTGTTCTTCTGATCCAGATAATTATAAACCGTTGCCGCAGTTGCGCCTGCCACCGCAAGACCAAAAAGAAGTTTTCCTAATTTAAACATATTGACCTCCTGTTGATTTTTAATCGGGCAATACCGCCCTGCTGTATTTCATACTACTCTATTTATCCCCGAAATTAAAGACTCAATTGTAAACACATTATAATTTGACGCTCTTTCTTGAAGCCGGATTTGGGCAATGTTATCATTAAGATTAAGAACCCGGGAAAGGGGGGAGCTGCATTGAATGAGAAATTCTGGGACTTAAACAAGACCAAACAGAACAGTATGATCAACGGGGCGCTTAAGGTGTTTTCACGCGACGGATTCCGGCACGCGAGCACGGACGAGATCGTAGCGGAGGCCGGGATCAGCAAAGGACTGCTCTTTCATTATTTCTACAGCAAGTCCGGAATCTACGAATTCCTTGCCGAATACAGCGCAAGATTTGCCCTTGTCGAACTTGATTCCGGTATCTCAAAAGCCGGACCGCTTTCCTTCTTTGAATTGCAGCGGAAGATCACTGAATCCGAATGCGCTGTCATGAGAAGGTATCCCTGCCTGTACCTGTTTCTGGAAAGGGCAGAGAGTGACAGCTCCTTTGAAAACTTTGAAGATGTTCTCTCAGGCACTTCCCTGTACAGGGAACGCCGTTCTTCAGTGCTTGAGAAGTCGGTTCTTCCGGAAACACTGCCGTCCGAAGATGCCGGAAGGATCAGCAGGCTGTTAGATCTGGCAAGAAAAGATGCTGCTCTGAGAATTCTCAAAAACGGCTCTTTTGATCCCGAACGATTCGCTGCCGAAATTAATGATCTGATACATTTCTTTGAAAAGATATACGGCTGAATTTATTCCGCTTCATGTAAAAAAGCGCGTGGATACTTAAATCCACGCGCCCATTTTATTTGTGTGTATACTTGCTCATTTCGGCAGTTTAAAGGAACTCTTAAGGCCGACGATCCTGTTAAATACAGGCGCGCCATCCTTAGAGTCATGGCAGTCCACGCAGAAATAGCCGTTTCTGACAAACTGGAATCTGTCAAAAGGTTTCACATCTTTCAGCGCAGGCTCCGCATAGGCACTGCACTCTACAAGAGAATTCGGGTTCAGGTTGAGGGAACCGTCCTCATTGTAAACTCCCTTTTCCTCATCCACAATGTTCTCGTAGAGCCTGACTTTTACCGGCACCGCTTCCTTCGCGCTGACCCAGTGGATCGTGCCCTTGACCTTGCGGCCGGTAAATCCGCTGCCGCTCTTGGTCTCGGGATCATAAGTGCAGTGCACCGCAGTGACATTTCCGTTCTCATCGGTGTCATATCCGGTACACTTTACGAAATAAGCGTACATCAGGCGCACTTCGTTGCCGGGATACAGTCTCTTATACTTGGGGATCGGAGCTGTCAGGAAATCCTCTTTCTCGATCCAGAGTTCCCGTCCGAAGGGAATCTGCCTTACACCAAGTTCAGGGTTCTCGAGATTGTTGTCCGCGTCGAGCATCTCTGTCTGATCTTCGGGATAATTGTCGATGATCAGTTTGAGAGGATTCAGTACCGCGAGCATTCTGCTGCAGCTCGGCTTGAGATCTTCTCTGATACAATATTCCAGCATTGCGTAGTCCGAAGAAGACTGGGCCTTGGAGATACCGCTCAGTTCCACGAATCTCTTGATGGACGCGGGCGTAAAGCCTCTGCGGCGAAGGCCGGAGATGCTCACAAGCCTGGGATCGTCCCATCCGTCTACGATTCCATCTTCCACAAGTTTCTTTATATATCTCTTGCCGGTGACCACATTGGTGAGATACATCTTGGCAAATTCGATCTGCCTGGGGGGATGCGCAAATCCCGCTTCCTTGACGACCCAGTCGTAGAGCGGCCTGTGATCTTCAAACTCGAGTGTGCACAGAGAATGTGTGATATTCTCGATCGCGTCCTCAATGGGGTGCGCGTAGTCGTACATGGGATAGATGCACCACTTGTCGCCCGTATTGTGATGGGACATGTGAGCCACTCGGTAGAGGATCGGATCCCTCATATTCATATTGGAACTTGTCATGTCGATCTTCGCGCGAAGTGTCTTCTCTCCGTCTGCAAACTCGCCGTTCTTCATTTTCGTGAAGAGATCAAGGTTTTCCTCGACACTTCTGTCCCTGTTGGGATCATTGATCCCGGGCTCGTCAAGTGTTCCGCGGTATTCTCTCATCTGCTCCGCAGTCAGGTCAGACACATAGGCCTTCCCTTTTTTGATAAGATCTACAGCGATCTCATACATCTGATCGAAGTAGTTGGAGGCAAAAAAGAGCCTGTCTTCGTAATCAGCTCCGAGCCACGCCACGTCCTCTTTTATGGATTCCACAAATTCACTCTTTTCCTTTGTGGGATTTGTATCGTCAAAACGAAGGTTGAATTTCCCGCCGTACTGCTGCGCCATGCCGTAGTTGAGAAGTATGCTCTTGGCGTGACCTATATGCAGATAGCCGTTCGGCTCGGGGGGAAAACGAGTGTGGACGGTGTCATAAACGCCCTCGGCGAGGTCCTTGTCAATTTCCTTTTCGATAAAATGGCGGCTGACCTTCTCCTCTGCGGAGACCGTCGCGCCATCTCTGTTCAGTTCTTCTTTACCCATTGCTGCTCCTGCTTCGTGTTATTAGATTTGTAGATTGTCTGTCAAAATACAGATCAGGCGTCCTCCATGGAATAGTTGGGGGCTTCTTTGGTGATCTGGATATCGTGGGGATGGCTCTCCTTGAGGGATGCGGCTGTGATCTTGACGAACTGGCCGTTATCCTGAAGTTCCTTTATGTTGTGAGAACCTGTGAGGCCCATACCGCTGCGGATTCCGCCGCACATCTGGAAGATCACGTCTTCCACTTCGCCTTTATAGGCTACGCGTCCTTCAACGCCCTCGGGAACGAGCTTCTTGGCGTTCTCCTGGAAGTATCTGTCCTTACTTCCGTTCTCCATTGCGGCGATGGAACCCATGCCTCTGTATACCTTATATTTGCGGCCCTGGTAGAGCTCAGTCGCTCCGGGGCTCTCCTCGCATCCCGCGAGCATGGAACCCATCATGCAGACATTGGCGCCTGCGGCGAGGGCCTTGGTCATATCGCCGGAGAACTTGATGCCGCCGTCAGCGATGACCGGGATCCCGAATTCCTTAGCCACAGAGTAAGCGTTCATGACCGCGGTGATCTGAGGCACGCCGATACCTGTGACGACACGGGTCGTGCAGATGGATCCGGGGCCGATACCTACCTTTACAGCATCCGCGCCCGCCTTGATCAGGTCCAGAGCGCCTTCAGCTGTCGCGATATTGCCGCCGATGACCGGAAGATCCGGAAACGCTTCCTTAACCATGCGCATGCAGCGGAGAACGTTCTCGGAGTGGCCGTGGGAGGAATCCAGAACAATGACATCGACCTTGGCTTTTTTCAGCGCCGCGACTCTGTCGAGTACATTTGCCGTGATTCCAACGCCCGCACCGCACAGAAGGCGGCCCTGGGCGTCCTTGGCTGCATTGGGATACTTGATATTCTTCTCAATGTCCTTGATAGTGATAAGACCGACGAGATTGTAGTCGTCATCGACGATGGGAAGCTTCTCTTTCTTGGACTTCGCGAGGATCTTCTGCGCTTCCTCGAGGGTTATGCCCTCTTTTGCGGTCACAAGCCCCTCGGAGGTCATGGATTCGCGGATCTTCTTGGAGTAGTCAGTCTCAAACTTCAGATCTCTGTTTGTGATGATGCCGACAAGCTTTCTGCCCTCGGTGATCGGAACGCCGGAGATCCTGAATTTGCGCATCAGTTCCTCTGCATCCAGCAGCGTGTGCTCGGGAGAAAGAGAAAAAGGATCTGAGATAACGCCGTTCTCGGATCGTTTGACCTTGTCGACTTCTTCCGCCTGCGCTTCGATGGACATATTCTTATGGATAATGCCGATACCGCCCTGTCTGGCCATAGCGATCGCCATCCTGTGTTCAGTGACAGTATCCATGCTGGCACTCATCATGGGGATGTTGAGACGTATCGTCTTTGTGAGGTTTGTGCTGAGATCAACCTCATTGGGAATAACTGTTGAATAACCGGGTACAAGAAGTACATCATCAAAAGTAATACCTTCACCGATCAGTTTCGCCATTTTCTCCTCCTGTTCAATCACTCTTATTTATATTACCTGTTATCAGTTTGTAAAAACCTTTCTCGGGAAATAAGTGCGGAGTATAGTGATGATCTGTTCTCCGTACTCCCCGACAAAATCGAGAATCAGCTTGCTGCCGCCTTCCATCACGACTTCATACCGGAACGGCTTGTTGCCGTCCTCTCCCGAACTGTAATCTATGACCGTCAGATTTCTGTTTCTATACTCGTCAAGATGAGTTGATCCGGACGGTGCCATAACTTCCATCTTGGTGAGATCATAGACAGCAAGTTCTTTCCTTCTCTGCTTCTGCTGGATCTTCGCGACACGGATCTCCTTGTCAACATAGACATATTCATAATCAATAACGGTCTCCAGCCAGAAAAAGTATGCGCCGATCATGCAGCCGATCGCCGGAAAGATCAGCGCAAAGTGAATAAGAACAGCAGATAAACAAAAACACACTGCAAGGACGATCGCACCAAAGTGGAGCGCCTTCATCAGTGTGTTAGTTTTCCTGTTTACCACAACTTCCAGGCAGCCTGTTTCCATATCCTGCACCTCATTTCCTACTTTCAGATTATTTCTAACCATATTATATCAGAACATTTGATAATGCAAGGTATAAAAGCCCTGTTTTCACTGCCTCTTCATGGGAAAACAAACCCCGGGGAGCTGTGTCTATGCGGCTCCCCGGGTCATATTTCGAAGGATCAGATCCTTACCTTTACAAAAATATCGTAGATCGCGCGCACGGCGATCTCAAAATCTGTGTTGTCAACACCGATAATGATGTTGAGCTCGCTTGAGCCCTGATCGATCATGCGCACATTGACCTGAGCGTGAGCAAGGGCGGAAAAGATGCGTCCTGCGGTTCCGCGCATGGACTTCATTCCCCTGCCCACAACCGCGATCAGCGCGAGATCCGACTCAATCTCAACAGAGTCAGGCTGCGCGTATCTGTGAATTGCGGATACTACCCTCTGCTCTTTGTGCATGAACTCATCTTCATGAACAACGATCGTCATTGTATCGATGCCTGAAGGCATATGCTCGAAGGAAATGCCGTTATCTTCAAAAGCCTGCAGCACTTTCCGGCCGAAACCCACTTCAGAGTTCATCAGCGCTTTGGAGACAGTTACCGCGCAGAAGCCTTTTTTGCCGGCAATGCCGGTGATGACATAGCCGGATTTCTGGCAGGTGCTCTCAACGATCCAGGTTCCGTCGGCTTCCGGGCTGTTCGTATTGCGGATGTTGATCGGTATGCCCTCGTGTCTTACGGGGAAGATCGCGTCCTCGTGCAGAACCGAAGCGCCCATGTAGGAAAGCTCACGAAGTTCCCTGTATGTAATAGTTTCAATTCCCACAGGGTTATTGATGATCCTGGGGTCCGCTACCATAAAGCCCGACACGTCCGTCCAGTTCTCGTAGACATCTGCCTTGCAGGCTCTTGCCACTATAGAGCCCGTGATATCGCTTCCGCCTCTGGAAAAGGTCTTGACATGGCCGTCATATCCTCTGCCGTAAAATCCGGGAATGACTGCCTTGGGTGTCTCGGAGAGTACCTTGGTGAGAACCTGATTGGTCTTCTCCGAATCGAGATTACCCTGCTCATCGAAAAAGATCACGTCCTTGGCGTCAATAAATGTATAGCCGAGATAGCGGGCCATGATGCGGCCGTTGAGATATTCGCCCCTTGAAGCGGCGTAATTGCTGTTCGGATTCTGGGTCATTATTCTCTCGATCTGCGCGAACTCTCCCTCAAGGCTGAATCCCTCGAGCCCGAGACCGTCGATGATCTCCTGATAACGGGAGCGGATCTCATCCATCTCCTCGCCGAAATCTTCGTCCTTATAGGCCTTGTTGTACATCCTGTAAAGAAGGTCTGTTACTTTGTCGTCACCGCTGAACCTCTTGCCGGGTGCTGACGGGATGACATAAACTCTGGACGGATCGCTGCTGATGATCGCGCCTACTTTTTTGAACTGTTCCGAATCCGCCAGCGAACTCCCGCCGAATTTTACTACTTTTTTCATAAAATGATCCCCTGCTCTGTCTGCAGGGCTGTCCTCCTGTTTCGATAGAATCCTGAAAATGCGACGGAGATTGACCGCCTACTAAGTAATAGCAGAATTTGCTCAATCCTGCAAGAGACGAATGCATTGTTTGACGCTGCTTAAAGATTTCACCGCCTCTTCGTACTCTCTTTCTGTCATTTCGGCAGTGACAAAGGCTCTCTCATCAGCGGGAGCTCCTTCGTAGCGCACCATAAAATCCGCATGCAGAAGTTCTTCTGCTTTGTGTTCTTCCTCTTTCCCGACTCTGACAAAATAGTGATAGGATTCTTCCTTGGGATCCGCGATCGAGAGGATCTCTCCGCTCCAGTTGCAGCCGACATTTCTTCCGATATTCCTGGCACATTCCATCACGTCGGAAACAACTGCGCTTGCAGTGGGGAACTTTCCGGCCCCTCTGCCGTAGAACATCAGGTCATCCACCATATTTCCATGGACAAAAACTCCGTTGAAAACGTCCTGGACACTGTGAAGAGGATGATCTTCTCTCACAAGGAAAGGCGCTGTGCGGACACTTAATTTGCCGTCGCTGAGCTTTCTGCTGACGCCAAGGAGCTTGATAGCCCTGTTCATGCTGCGGGCATAACTGAAATCTACCGTGGTCACACGGGAAATGCCCTCGCAGGGGATATCCTCATAGCGTACCGTCTTACCGCTGATCAGGGAAGAAAGAATAGCGATCTTGCGGCACGCGTCGTGCCCTTCCACATCCGCAGCGGGATTTCTCTCCGCATAGCCCTTTTTCTGCGCTTCTTTGAGCGCATTTTCAAAAGATAATCCGGATTTCTCCATCCGGGTCAGAATATAATTAGTGGTCCCGTTCAGGATGCCGAATACAGCTGAGATATCTTCCTGGGTCAGGCATGCGTTGATTGGACGGATCAGCGGGATCCCGCCTCCGACACTGGCTTCAAAAAGATAGCTGCATTTATGCTCTTTCGCGATCTCAAGAAGTTCCGGTCCGTGTGCGGCCACAAGTTCCTTATTGGAAGTGCAGACACTGATCCCGCGCTCAAGCGCTTTTTTGGTAAAAGTGTAAGCGGGCTCTCTTCCTCCCATTGTCTCGCAGATCACCGAGATCTCCCCGTCATCAAGAATATCGTGATAGTCGTGGGTCACTCTGTCGTTGTAGGGACTGCCCGGAAAATCGCGCAGGTCCAGAATGTACTTTACATATATTCCCTGCGGAACGGTCTTTCTGATCACATCCTGGTTCCGGTCAATAACTTCCACAACTCCGCCGCCGACTGTGCCGAACCCGAGAACTGCCATCTGTATCATAACTATAATCTCCTTTTCCGCTGAGTATTTCAGTGAATATTATCTCTTCCCATGATCCTGATCTTCCTGACACCGCCAAGCGCCTCAATCTTCCGGATCATTCCTCCTATGTCCTCAGTATTTTCCCTGATCTGCAGGCTTATGCTCAGGTCCGCCACACCGCTGATCGGAATACTCTGATGGATCGTAAGAATATTGGCGTTGCAGCCCGATATGATCCCTAAAAGACTGGCAAGGATCCCCGTCTCATCGTTGATCTCACAGGAAAGTGTGACATTCATTCCGGACATGCTGTCATGAAATTCTTCGATATCATCCTTGAATTTATAATAGGAACTCCTGCTGATCCCGGCCAGCTCCGAGGCTTCGTTTACTGTTCTCGCTTTTCCGGAAGCAAGCAGTTCATTGGCTTTGGCGACGCCCCTCAGGACCTCGGGGACTGCCCTTGCTCGTACAATATAGAATTCTGTCTTCTCGCTCAAAACCGACTCCTTTACAAATGACCTCAATGACGAAACCTATACTATCACGGTTTTTTCTCTATTGCAAGGACATTTGTTTTTGAGAGACGGACATTTCCGCGTATGAACAGAAAGAGAAACAGCAATGCCGCCGCTGCCGAGACGATCGAACAGGTCTTAAGACCGGCAGGAAAATAATCAAAGACAATGGAATGCTTCCCTTCGGGTACCGGGATTGCCATCAGTCCGCCGTCCACCACCTCGATCGAAACTTTCTCACCGTCCACATAAGCAGTAAAGCCGGGATCATAAGGAACCGAGAAAAATACCAGGTTTTCTTTCGGAAGATCCGCCTCAGCTGTGAAGCCGCTTAGCGTAAAATTAAACTCTGTACAGGCTGATCCGGCTCTTTCTCTGCAGTGTCTTGCAAAGTCCTGATCGCTCATGACCTGCTCATCCACATGTCGGTCTTCCTGCATATATCTGCCGTATCTCGCGCACTGCTCCTCAGTGAGAATGATATCTTTGACAAGAAGCCTGTCCGTCATCTCGCCCTTCTTCATGGAACTGTATTCCTCATCTCTTATAAAGCTGTTGAATGTAAATCCCATAGGGATATAATTGGAGTTTTCAAAAATCCTGTAACCGTCATTCTCCGTAAAATCGTCATATCCGGTCAGGCCACCCTTCTCCTCCAGGGTCTCGGAAGGTTTAACAAGTGTGTTTTCAATATAATAGCGCACAGACAAAAGTGCTCTGGCGCCGACCCTGTCGACAGGAAGGGTCGATTCCACAGTCCGGATCATTCCGATCTTTTTGTAAAAAGAAAAGATGGAAGGATTGACCGTACTCTCGAAGCAGTGGATCGTGGGATATCCCCAGACCATCTCATAGTTGGTCGACGTCCCGTCGGTTTCTACCCTCATGAATGCTGATGTGTCCCTAAGTTCAGGGCGGCTGTCCAGCATCTGTTTTTTCCACTTCACGCCTCCTGTCCTTGCGATCAGTGAATTTCCGTTATATAGAACAGCAAGATTGGTCAAAAGACAGCAGAATATCGTGGCTGTGAGAAATGCAGGCTTTCTGTATTTTGACATACTCCGGGCACTCGGGAGCAGGATGAGGAGCGCGGCCATTATAAGAAGCTGAACTGCGGTCGCCGCGATCTCTATGACGAGAAGATCGTTGTTGCTGCTGACTGAGAACCACTTAACTTTACCTTTCTCTATTACGGGCACCAGCGCGCACATCATGATCAAAACTGTGATAACTATAGTGATACGCGCAGAAGAAGCGAGCTTTTTCTCATTTGCGGACTCCATAGCCCTGGCTGTCATAGCTGCCATGATCAGGATCGGCATATAAAACCATCTGGCGTAGTATTCCGAGTTGAAAGCGCTGAAGGCCGAATTAAAGAAAGGTATGAACGCAATTACTCCGCAGATCGCGATCATGCGCTTTTTCCAGGATCTGCCGAATATTCTCATGTACGCGATCACGCCTGCCATAGAAAAACATGGCAGGTAGGCGGCTAATGAGCTGTTCTTGACTTGCTCTCCTGAGAAAAGAGTCGGTTTAGCGATGATATCCGGCACCATAAACAGGGATTTGATGATCGCAAGCGGCGTTATGCCCTCTTCAAAGGCAAAAAGTCCATAGCCGTTAATATAATCGTTCAGCCGGCTGTTTCCCGTGAGCCCGTAGACAGACTGAACGAGGAAAAAAGAGGCCATCATAAGTCCCAGGACCCCGCAGAGCAGGACGCGGATCACATCGCCCGCTATTCTCCGCGGCTCTCTGGACGGACAGTATCTCACAATATAGTAGAGCAGGATAAAGACTGCCTGTCCGAAGAAGAAATAATAGTTGATGATCGACATAAGCGCGGTAATCAGCGTAAATCCGGCTTTCCTGTTTTTCTGCACAGCATTGTCAAAAGTCAGAAGATAAAGCGGGAAAAAAGCGGTCGCGTCGTGGAAGTGCTGGAATACGATATTGCAGGCCTGAAATCCCGAGAAAGTATACAGCAGACTTCCGATCACTGCCCAGAAATCACCTCGTACATGCTTTCTGATATATGCAAAGGAAGTGACCATCGCGGTCCCGTACCTCAGAGACATTACAAAGGGAAGAATATAGGGGATCATCTTCTCGCTGAAGGGAATCGTCAGCCAGAAAAAAGGGCTGCCCCAGAGATAGAAAGACATGCTTCCGCCCATACTGCTTCCGAGGTCGATATACGGACTCCAGAAGAAGCGGCCGCCGCGTACTGCTCTGTGGGCAATTATATAGAACGGGACCTGCTGGACGTTGTAATCCCCGTAATAAAAAAAGATCCCGCCGTGATATATCAAAAAGGGAAGGACCGCTGCCAGATACAGCAGCGCTCCTCCCGCAAACAGCAATATATACTGCAGTGTGTTCGAACGTTTCGTAGTCAAAACTGTGTCCTCTTACTCGCCGGTTGTCTCAGCCGCCTTCTCCGCTTCGATGAAATCCTTCATACTGTCCATTCTTGCAAAGACGAGCGCATAGCCGTCATCTCCGTAATTAAGAGAACGATTGACACGGCTGATCGTCGCGGTTGACGCTCCGGTCTTTTCCGCGATCTTGAGATACGTGTCATGTCTGCGCAGCATTGTCGCCACCTCAAATCTCTGGGAAAGGGAGAGGAGCTCATTGACAGTGCACAGGTCCTCAAAAAAACTGTAGCATTCCTCTTTGTTTTCCAGTGTCAAAATAGCTTCAAACAGACTGTCAACAGCCTCTGTTCTGATCTTTTTGTTCATACCCCGCTACTCCTTGCTCTCAAGTAATACTAACCTGCAGATTATATTTTAGCATTGTAAAGTTTTAAAGTAAAGTGTTTGAGCGAGTAAATGGTAGTTAGTAACATTGTTCATCGATATAATATTTATCTGTTTTGTACCTTTACTTTTAAGTATACCTGTGCTACTTTATTAATGTTGCACAAATCGTTTTATTTTTCACAAACATTTGCGCTGTATCATTCATCACATAATTCGGAGGTAACAGCATGAGTAAGGGTGTAGTCAGAAGATTCAACAACCAGCGCGGTTTTGGATTCATCAGTGATTCGGAAGGGAACGATGTGTTCGTACATTATACAGGTATCAACGGTGAAGGTTTCAAGTCTCTTGAGGAAGGTCAGGAAGTGGAATTCGACATCGTCCAGGGCGAGAAGGGTCCCCAGGCTGTCAATGTAACGAAACTCTGATCATAATGTGTAAAGCCGGCCGAGCGGAAAGATTGTTCTTCCGCTCGGCCGGCTTTTTATCTTCGGTGTAAAACTATATTCAGATCTTACGCGATGTTTCCGCCAGATCTTCCAGAGAAAGATTTCCGCCAAACAGTGACAGCGCGCTTCCTACTGTGACATCCATCCTGCCGCCTGACAGCTTTCCGATCAGCTCAAGATCGTCAAAAGAGCGCACGCCGCCTGCATAAGTTACCGGGAATCCCGACTTCTGCTGCCACTCTCCCAGCATAGAAACCAGCTTCTCTTCTATCCCTGCGCGCTTTCCTTCCACGTCCGCCGCGTGGATCAGAAACTCATCGCAGCATTCGGAGAGCTTGTCCAGAATTTCACTTCCTATCTCAAGGTCCGTAAATTTCTGCCAGCGGTCAGTTACTACCACATACTTTCCGTCGATCCTCTTTCGGCAGCTGAGGTCCAGTACCATTCTCTCCCGTCCCACTGCGCTGATCATTTTTGAAAGTGCGCTCTCACTCAGTTTTCCGTCCCTGAAAACATAGGAAGTCACGATCACGTGGGAAGCACCCGCGTCAAGAAAACAGCCTGCTGACTCAGGCGTTATGCCTCCTCCGATCTGCATACCGCCCGGGAAGGCAGCCAGAGCGCCCATGGCCTGGCTCCGGTCTTTTTCATATGCTTCTTCTTTTACGGAATTGAGAAGGATAATATGTCCCCCTCTCAGGTCCATATCTCTGTAAAGAGAAGCATAATAGGATGCGTCCTTGTCCGCCACGAAATTTTCTTTGGCGGATCCCTTCGCACGTTCATTCTGGTCCTTTAACGTGCTTCCTACGATCTGCTTGACTCGTCCGTTATGTATATCTATACAGGGTCTGATGCGCATAATTTCCGGTTCTCCCTGAATCTGAGCAAATAAGGGACCGCCGAAGCGGTCCCTTTGTGATCCTTGTTATCAGCTGAGCACATCGCTCATGGTGTAGAATCCTGCCCCCTTGCCGGCAAGGAATTTGGCAGCCTCCACGGCGCCTTTTCCAAATACAGCCCGGCTGTAGGCCCTGTGAGAAAGGGTGATCACTTCGTCCTGCCCGGCGAAGATCACGTCGTGGTCTCCCACAATGGATCCGCCGCGCACTGCTGAGATACCGATCTCCTTTACAGGCCTCTTCATCCTTCTGCCGGTGCGGTCGTATACATACTCATACTCGTTTCCGAGAGCCGCATTGGCAGCATCAGCCAGAGCCAGCGCTGTGCCGCTGGGTGCATCGATCTTCTGATTGTGATGCTTTTCTACGATCTCAATATCGAATCCGGCAGCTGCAAGTTTAGGAGCGGCCTGGGCGATTAGGGCTTCGATCAGATTCACGCCGACCGACATATTCGCGGATTTGAGCACTGCGATCTTATCCGCTGCGCTGTGGAGTGACTCTGTCTGTGCTTCGGACAGTCCTGTAGTGCAGACGACTACAGGGAGTTTCTTTTCCGAGCAGTAAGCGAGAAGTCCGTCTACAGCAGAAGCAGTCGAGAAGTCAATAACTACATCTGCTTCCGGGCATTCCTCAAGCTTTCTGTAAACCGGGAATCCGGCATATGCATCCCCGAAAGCGTCAACGCCTGCCACTACCTGCGTTTTTTCATCTTTCTCACAAATATCTGTGATAATACGTCCCATTCTGCCGCAGCAGCCGTGAATGATGATCCTGATCATTTCTGCATCCCCCTGCTTAGATAAGTCCGAAATTCTGCATTGCCTTCTTAAGTCTCTCTGTATTTGCGGGTGTCATTTCCGTTAGAGGCATCCGAAGAGGTCCCGCATTCTGGCCCATGAGGTTTACAGCTTTCTTGACGGGGATCGGATTGACCTCGCAGAACAGAGCCTCGAACAGCTCATGAGTGTCCATCTGCAGCCTTGCAGCGCCCTTAACATCTCCGTCAAAGAACTTCTGGCACAGATCATGCATTGCCTTGGGTGCTACATTAGCCACTACCGAGATCACGCCGATTCCTCCCATAGAGAGAAGCGGAACGACCTGGTCATCATTGCCTGAATAGAGGTCGATATTTCCGTCACAGAGAGTCATGAGCTTGACGATCTGGCTGATGTCGCCGCTGGCTTCCTTGATACCCACGATGTTGGGAACATCCTTAACAAGTCTTGCAACTGTCTGGGGCAGAACATTTCCGCCTGTGCGGCTGGGCACATTGTAGAGGATCACGGGAGTTCCCGGAACTTCGTCCGCGACCATCTTAAAGTGCTTGTATACGCCGTCCTGGGTGCCCTTGTTATAGTAAGGGGAAATAAGAAGCAGGCCGTCTGCGCCGTAAGATGCCACTTCCTTTGAAAGCTGCATTGCGGTCAGGGTTCTGTTGGAGCCTGTACCCGCGATCACGGGGACTCTTCCCTTTGTGTGTTCAATGCAGAATTTGCACACGTCCAGATGCTCCTGTTCGGACATCGTTGCTGCTTCTCCGGTGGAACCGCAGACAACGATGGCATCCGTCCCGTTGTCGATCTGATAATCAATGATGTCGGCAAAAGCCTCATAGTTGACGGACTCATCCGTCTCCTTAAAGGGCGTCACAATTGCTACTGCAGAACCTTTAAAAACTGCCATTTTCCCATCCTTCCCACTGGCGCCTTAAAGCGCGCAGTCAATCAGAAATTTCTGAACTGCATGTTTCCGATCTCAGAGATCTTGTCAGCAAACTTGCAGACCTCAACATTCATCTCGCTTCCTGTGATAATAATATCCGTATCCGCGCGGGATTCGACCAGTTCCCTCAGATCATCAACCGAAATGATATTCTTGTTGACGACTTCAAGCACTTCATCGAGGATCAGGAGATTGCATTCACCCGTAGTGAGTACTTTTCTGGCGAAATTAAGGCCGTTTTTGATATTAACAGCTGCTTCTTCCTTCTCCTCCTGTGTCCGGTCCATGTAATCAATATCCGATTTCTCAAATCGGAAGATCTTGATCTCCGGCTCAAGCCTCTTTGTGAAGGGACTGTCCGTGATTCCCTTTCCCTTGAGGAACTGAATAATGACGATACTGTCTCCTTCCGATGCCCTTTTCATGGCAATTCCGAGCGCAGCCGCCGACTTTCCGTATCCATCCCCCATAAAGATCATTACTTTTCCAGAAGCCATAACGAAACCCCACACGTTTCTATACACTAAAACAATAATATCCCTTTCAACATAGCACTTTTTACAGGTTCTGTAAATCGTGAATAGTGTCCGGCATACAGCTTACATTCTCTCCGGTGCCGAGAAGCCGAGAACGCCGATGCAGGCGCTGAGGATATCCAGTGTGAGTTTGAGGAGCGCGATCCAGCTTTCTTTCTTCTGCTCATTTTCCTCGGACAGGATCTTCGTCGAGTGATAGAAACTGTTGAAATCGTTGGAGAGCTGGTAGATATACGCGCATACGCGGTGAGGAGCAGTCTCCGTATATGCATTATCCATCATGGCGCTGAATGCTGCCAGATCCGTCATCAGGTCTTTCTCCGCCTTGCTCTGTGCCAGGCCGATCCTGAGCCCGGAAAGATCTCTGCCGCCCGCGGCCGCGTATTTTCCGAGAATGGACTTGATCCTGACGATAGTATAAAGGATATAAGGCCCGGTATCTCCTTCAAAGGAAGTAAATCTCTCGATATCGAATATATAATCCTTCGAGGCCTGATTGGACAGATCGCCGTATTTGAGAGCCGCAAGAGCGACCTGTCTCGCGGTCTTCTCCGCCTCTTCCGGTCCGATTTCGGGATTTGACGCTATTTTGCTTCTCATCTCAGCATTGATGTCACTGATCAGGTCAGATAGCTTCATGACGCCGCCGTCCCTTGTCTTGAACGGCTTTCCGTCCTTCCCGTTCATCGTGCCGAAGCCTATGTGGCGCAGCTCTGTGCTCTCATTGATCAGACCGCATTTTCTCGCTGTGCGGAATACCTGCTGGAAGTGCAGTTCCTGACGCTTGTCCGTGATATAGATGATCTTGTCCGGGTGATAGATTCTTTCCCTCTCGCTGATCGTCGCAAGGTCTGTAGTTGTATAGAGCGCCGCTCCGTCTGACTTGAGGATGATGCAGGGAGGGATCTCCTTGGTATCGCTCTCTTCAGAAACATCTACTACGAGAGCGCCGTTGGATTCATAAGCCAGCCCCTTTTCCTTCATGTCTGCGACCATGCCGGGAATTGCGTCGTGCACGGTTGACTCTCCCCACCAGAGGTCGAAATCAACATCAAGATTGGCGTAGTTCTTTTTCATATCGGCTACAGAGACCTCAATGATCTTGTTCCAAAGAGCCCTCAGGCCGCGGTCCCCCTCCTGAAGCCGGTGCGTGTTGGCCATCGCCTCAGTATAGTATTCAGGATCTTCTTTTGATTTTTTGCTGGCCGTGGGATAGATCTCCTCCAGTTCAGCCACTGTGAAAGGAGCCTCCGCAGGGTACTCTCCCTCATACACAGGGTCAAAATAGCACAGATCCGGCTGTCTTTTGGAAACTTCGGTTATCACAAGACCCATCTGAAGACCCCAGTCTCCCAGATGAATGTCGCCGATGACGTTCTCTCCGTGATATCTGGCGATTCTCTTTACAGACTCGCCGATCACGGCGCTTCGCAGGTGCCCTACGTGAAGGGGTTTGGCTACATTGGGTCCGCCGTAGTCGAGAATGATGGAGTCGGGCTTTTCGGGCGTCTCAAGACCGAATTTCTCCTCGCCTCTCATTTCATTGAGATAAGAGGAGATAAATTTTTCACGGATCTTCAGGTTAAGAAAGCCGGGTTTTACAGCTTCCGCACAAGAGAAGACTTTCGAGTCCTGAAGTTTTCCGGCCACATCATTTGCGATCATGATCGGTGCTTTATGGTATCTTTTGGCACCGGCCATGGCGCCGTTGCACTGATATTCACACAGATCTGGGCGGTTTGAGACAGTGACCTTTCCAAGTTCGCTGTCATATCCGGCCGCATCGAAAGCACCCGCCATCTCGGCGGAGATCAGATTCAGAAATTTTTCCACTGTATTCTCCTTGTCTTTGCTGTAATTAAGTATTTGTCTTCTGCGCTTGTCTTTTCGAAAAGCCGCAACCGCAGTAATTCTGTCTGTAGAGATCAAACTGTGCGGACAGTTCAATGGATCTCTTAAAGCCGTTCTTTTTCTTGAAATCGGAGGGCAGAAATGCTATGCCGTATTCCGCGCCGACTCTCTCTCCGATCTCGTTGAGCCTCGCCGCGTTTTTGAGGGGACTTATAGTCAGCGTAGTGGTAAAACAGTCATATCCGCCATCCCGCGCGGCTTCGGCAGTCTTTCTCAGTCTCATTTCGAAACAGATCCCGCACCGGTCGCCGCCTTCCGGGCAGTCTTCATATCCCTTTACGGCCTTCAGATAGTTTTCGGGGTCGTAAGGGCATTCGAGTATTTCAATCTTTTCCGCTCTCGGGGTTGAGTTCATTCCCACGAAATCCTGTGTTTCCACCTGCCGGTTATAGGCCTCGATCAGCCTCTTTTCTTCCGACAGCCTGTAATTGTATTCTTCAGCTGAAGTGATGTTCGGATTGTAATAAAAGACCGTGATCCTGAAATGTTCTCTGAGATATTCCATCACATAACTCGAGCAGGGCGCGCAGCAGCTGTGCAGAAGAAGCTTTGGCTTAATGCCGCTCTCGTCGAGTCTCTGTATTTCCTTTTCCAAGATCCTGCTGTAATTGGGATTCATTGGCATTTTTCTCTCTTTTGACATGTCCGCGGCAGTTCAAAACACGGAGTATGCGCGGCAGGATCCGCACATACTCCATATAGTTCAACAATTATTGAAAATAGCGCACGCCGCTCTCAAAGAGCCGGAGATCCTGCTCTCCGTAAATATTGAGGTTGACACCGCTTCCCTTTCTCTCGCAGTGAGCCATCTTTCCGAGGATCCTTCCGTCGGGAGAGGTAATACCCTCGATCGCCGCATAGGAACCGTTGATGTTCCACTCCTCGTCCATGGAAATGTTTCCATCCGGATCGCAGTACTGCGTAGCTACCTGACCGTTTGCGAAGAGTCTGTCGATCCACTCCCTGGGAGCTACAAACCTGCCCTCTCCGTGAGAAGCGGGGTTCGTGTACACACCTCCGAGCTGAGCGCCTGCAAGCCAGGGGGACTTGTTAGTCACGACCTTGGTGTAGGCCATCTTGGAGATATGGCGGCCGATCGTATTGTAGGTCAGAGTGGGAGAATCTTCATTCTGTCCTGTGATCTTGCCGCCCGGAACCAGGCCGAGTTTGATCAGTGCCTGGAAACCGTTGCAGATTCCGAGGATCAGTCCGTCTCTCTTGCCAAGCAGGTCGCCCACCGCGTCCTCGATCACGGCGTTTCTGAATGCCGTCGCGAAGAACTTGGCGCTGCCGTCGGGCTCGTCACCGGCGGAGAATCCTCCCGGGAACATGATTATCTGTGCTTCATCAATAGCCTTGGCATAGGCGTTTACGCTCTCTCTGATATCCAGAGGGCTGAGGTTTGTGAATACCCTTGTGATCGTCCTGGCTCCGGCCGCCTCAAAAGCTGCTGCTGTATCATACTCACAGTTCGTCCCGGGGAATACCGGAATAAAGACTGTGGGCTGAGCGATCTTATGACTGCAGACAGCAATGCTGCCCTTGTCATAGATGGGCGTGTCGATCACTGTAGTGTCAGTTGACGCCTTTGTAGGGAATACCTTTTCCAGAGGCGCTTTCCAGGTCTTTACAGCGTCCCTAATGGAAACTGAAGCGCCGCGCCATGTAAAGGCCGCGCCGCAGCCATCTTCTGTGACTGTGCCGATCACAGTATAGTTCTCGGGAATACGCTCCTCGAGAATCTCTTCACATCCGGGTTCCATCTCAAGGATCAGGTCTCCGATTCTGTTCCTGAACAGGTGCTTGAGGGGGATCTCATCTGCAAATTCGACGCCGAATCCGTTTCCGAAGGCCATCTTGGCGGCCGCGGGAGCCGCGCCGTAGCAGTCAACAGCGTAAGCAGCTTTCACTTTACCTTCTCTCATGAGCTCAGTGACCTGCCCGTAAATCGCGCACACGTCCCTGTAGACCGGAATGTCGTATTCATCTCTCTCGATGTCGATCTGAACCAGTTTGTCGCCGGTCTTCTTGAGTTCGGGAGTGATCACGTCGCCGATCTTCGCCACGTCCACGGCAAAAGATACCAGCGTCGGAGGAACGTCGATATCATTAAAGGTTCCGGACATACTGTCCTTGCCGCCGATACTGCCGATCCCGAACCCCAGCTGCGCGTCATAGGCGCCCAGAAGAGCTGAGAAAGGCTGGCTCCAGCGTTCAGGATCCTTGGACATCCTGCCAAAGTATTCCTGGAAAGTAAGATGAAGCTTTGTGAGATCACCGCCCGCCGCCACTGCCTTGGCGACTGACTGTGTCACAGCGTAAACCGCACCGTGATAAGGGCTCCATGAACTGAGATAAGGATCAAATCCGTAACTCATCATGGTCACTGTATCGGTCTTGCCTCCCAGTACAGGGAGTTTGGCGATCATCGTCTGGGTCTCGGTCAGCTGATACTTTCCGCCGTAAGGCATATCCACTGTGCCGGCTCCGATGGAGGCGTCGAACATCTCAACAAGTCCCTTCTGAGAGCATACATTGAGATCCGACAGAGAACTCTGCATGGCTTTTTCAAAGTCCTCTCCGGTCATATCGCGGTTTCTGCGGTCCCCGAAAGTCTCCCTAACGCCCTCACTGGCGAATTTATTGAGATAATTGTCCTTCTCGGAGGGCATGAGCACCTTTACGTCTGTGGCCTGATGCGCGCCGTTCGTGTCAAGGAAGGCTCTTGAGATATCTACTACGGGCTTGCCTCTCCAGTTGAGTACAAGCCTGGGCTCTTTTGTGACTACAGCCACGGGAGAAGCCTCGAGATTCTCTTCCGCCGCGTATGCAAGGAACTGCTCTTTATCCTCGGGAGCAACTACTACAGCCATTCTCTCCTGAGATTCGGAGATGGCCAGTTCCGTTCCGTCCAGACCTTCGTACTTCTTGGGAACAAGGTCGAGATTGACCTTAAGTCCGTCTGCAAGCTCGCCGATCGCCACAGATACGCCGCCGGCTCCGAAGTCGTTGCACTTCTTGATAAGGCTTGATACTTCAGGTCTCCTGAAAAGTCTCTGGAGTTTTCTCTCAGTGGGAGCATTTCCCTTCTGGACTTCAGCCCCGCAGTCTGTCAGGGACTGGTCATTGTGCGCCTTGGAGGAGCCGGTCGCTCCGCCCATTCCGTCACGTCCTGTGCGGCCGCCGAGCAGGATGATGATATCGCCGGGATCGCTGTTCTCACGCTTTACATTTTTTCGCGCCGCAGCACCCATGACTGCGCCGATCTCCATTCTCTTGGCGACATAGCCGGGATGGTAGATCTCCTTGACCAGTCCTGTGGCAAGACCGATCTGATTGCCGTAACTGGAATATCCCTTTGCAGCTCCCGTGACAAGTTTCTTCTGGGGAAGTTTATTCTCGAGAGTCTCGGATACGGGAACCGTGGGGTCTGCCGCGCCAGTCACGCGCATTGCCTGATAAACATAGCCTCTTCCGGAAAGAGGATCGCGGATCGCGCCGCCAAGACATGTGGCCGCGCCGCCGAAAGGCTCGATCTCGGTGGGATGATTGTGGGTCTCATTTTTGAAGAAGACAAGCCACTCCTCTGTCTGAGGACCGTTGCCGTAATCCACCTCTACGGGCACTACAACAGAGCAGGCATTGTTCTCATCGGATTCTTCCTGATCCGTGAGCTTGCCGTCTGCCTTGAGTTTCTTCATGCCCATGATTGCGAGATCCATCAGGCAGACATATTTGTCTTCGCGGTCTTTATAAAACTCTTCTCTCGTGTCGAGATAACTTAAATAAGTGGGCTCGATGATATCCCTGTAATAGCCGTCCTCAAATTCCACGTCGCGAAGCTCTGTGGAGAAAGTGGTATGGCGGCAGTGATCCGACCAGTAGGTATCCAGAACACGGATCTCGGTGATGGTGGGATCTCTGTGCTCTGTTCCGGCAAAATATTCCTGAATGAACTTGAAATCGTTGGCAGTCATCGCCAGCCCGAGGGAAGTATAGAGATCCATAAGCTCGGCTTCGTTCATCTGAGTCATTCCGGTCATGACCTTGACATCCTCCGCTTCCGGGTAATCCATCTGAAGCGTTTCGGGCTTCTCCATACCGGTCTCCCGGGAGTCGACAGGATTGATGCAGTAATGCTTGATCCTCTCAAGTTCCTCATCAGT
>Ga0256404_1003746_pt1 | contig 30152 bp, 30 predicted proteins | sample RumenRJG_01DNA_FD_185990 | JGI IMG/M metagenome (GOLD analysis project Ga0256404, IMG submission 185990) | Bovine rumen microbial communities from Lethbridge, Alberta, Canada - RJG_01 | ecosystem: Host-associated > Mammals > Digestive system > Stomach > Rumen | place: Canada: Alberta | collected...
CCTTGATATTTCTCCGGAGGGATATTTTCTAAAAAGTTTTTACACTTTTAAGTCTTTTCTCAGGGTGATAAGCAGCTAAGTTCTTCCTTGAGATACCCTGGTGTTTCTGCCGCTCCTTTCTCAAAGGCCATGTACATGTCCTCCATACGTGTTATTTCTTCTAGGTTGTTTATCACTCTGCGAAAGGACTTAAAAAGTTATTAAAAAGGAGCGGACTTACAATGAAAACAAAAAGAAAGTCTGCTGAATCATCACAATTGCATGTAGATATTTCTCCAAAATCTACTGCGACTACCATGGAGGGTAGAGAGAATGAATTAATTGCTCTTGCGTATGATGCAGCAGAAGAACGGATACGAAATGGAACGGCATCGTCACAAGAGATTGTACATTTTTTAAAGCTTGGATCTTCTCGTGAAAGACTTGAGAAGGAGACTTTGGAAGCGGAGATGCGATTGAAGCAAGCTAAGATCGATGCAATTGAAGCAGCTGAGAATTTGGAGAAAACTTACAACGAAGCTATTGCTGCTTTCAAGAGTTATAAGGGGGAAGAAGATGAGTGATTATTTAATTCATTACGGCATCCCAGGACAGAAAAAGGGAAATAGGCGTTTTCAGTATGAAGATGGCACTTTAACACCTGAAGGGAAGATCCGTTATAGAAAGAACTTCAATAAAGAGTACACCAAACTTCTTAAGTCTAATAAAGAATCTAAAAGAGTGGCTAGAGCTCAGAAAGCTTCTCGTTACATCGAGAGTTATTCCAAGTTATCTAAATTAAATAAAAGGATAAACGCTGATTCTAAAAGAGCAGAAGATATTGGAGAAGTTGGTGTTGATTATTTCGATTCGGGCCTTAAGAATATCACCTTGCCAACAGCATCAAGGGAATATAGAAAGACCGTATCTAGATTAAATAGAAATAAAAAGCTTTGGAATACAACCATTAAAAACGCAGGATATGATAAGGAAACAGAAGATCGTATACAGTATGTCCTAGATTATTTAGATAAACACAATCATGATTAAAACATATCAAGAACTCATTCGCATTCCAACCTTTGAAGAGCGATTTGAGTATTTAAAATTAAAAGCTAATCCAAGTGAAGCTACATTTGGTGGTCATAGATATTTGAACCAAGCTTTGTATAAATCTCCAGAGTGGCAAAGCATTCGTCAGCGAGTCATTATTCGAGATAATGGTTGCGATCTTGGATTAACCGACAGACCAATTCGAACGAAGATTCTTATTCACCATCTTAATCCCATAACTATTGAACAAGTTCTTAATCGAGATCCTGCAATATTCGATTTAAACAATTTAATCTGTGTCTCTCATGAAACGCATGAGGCAATTCATTACGGAGATGGCAGCAGATTAATACCATCTACACCAACAGAGAGAAAACCTGGTGATACAAAACTATGGTAGAAAGGAGGAAGCATGAACGATAGTATTTTAAATTCCGTTAAATTACAACTTGGAATCCTTCCGGAATATACAGTATTCGATCAACAATTAATTCTTGCTATTAATACGGCTTTCTCCATTCTTCATCAACTTGGAGTGGGCCCGAAAGATGGATATGCAATAGAAGATGAGAGTAATAGATGGGATGAAGTCGTAACAAAGCAGTCACTGAATATGGTCAAGTCTTATGTCTTTCTAAAAGTTAAACTTCTTTTCGATCCACCGGCAACTTCTTTCGTTCTAGATGCATACAACAAGCAGCTCGCTGAAATGGAATGGCGAATTAATAGTGAGGTGGAAATTAATGGGTGACTATTTAATTCATCATGGAATTCCAGGGCAAAAATGGGGCGTAAAGAACGGTCCTCCCTATCCACTTGGAGCTGAGAATCATTCCAAAGCACAGATTGCAGCTGCAAAAAGAGCTGGTGTTAGGGTTGGAAAGTCTACTGGGAGATACGTGAAAACAAGATCTTCAAAAGTAGCGACAGCAACCAGTGCTAGCAAACCAGGAAGAGGTCAGAATGCATATATCAACTCTCTTATCAAATCTGGAAAAGCAAAGGTTGATGACTTAAAAGATTACCAGGTTGGGAGTCTTACCAAATTCACAAGAAATGATCGTCTAGGAGAAGAATGGATCTCAGGTCTTATCAATGGTCATGACTTCGATTGGCAAGAGATGAGCAGTATGGTTGTGAATGGCACAGATCATGTGGATGAAAATGTTGCCAAATCCATTGCAAGAAATGATTCCAATTTCAGAACAAGCGATAATTTCTATGACATCGACAATGATGGAAACGTTGTAAGAGATCATTCCTTTGGTCAACTTCTTCAAAGAGATCTTGCCCTATGCAATCCTGGATTTGGTAATGCTGGAACAACGGAGAACTGTGCTAAGTGTTCTGCCGATCTAGAGATGAGACTTAGAGGATATGAGGTAAATGCTGGAAGACAATCCTATCCTTCAAGTGCAGATGCAATGGGCTACTGGTTTAAAGATGCTCAAAGAATCGATATGGATTCTGATGAAGCAGAAGATGGCTTAAAGTCATACGGACCAATGACCTCTGGCACAATAAGTATTAGATATCCTGGAGGTCATGGTGGCCATTCAATGCACTGGACAAATGACAAAGACGGAAACTTCGAGATTCAAGATGGACAAAATGGAAGACGTTTTGGATCTGTTAAAGAGATGATGGATGAATACGGTGCTGACAAGAATGCTAATGTCTCAACATATAGACTAGATAATTGCGAACCAAACTTAGATGCTATGGAACAAGATTCTGTTTTAAGACTTGCTGATGGTTCTGGATTTGTTAAGAACAAATGGAGTGGTAAGAAAGTTGATACTTGGTAAGGAGGTTTTCTATGAATGTTAATACTGCAAAGAATATTGTTGAAGATTATGTGAACAAGTCTTCTGGTGTTAGATCTCATGCAACTTGTGTTTTTGAAGTAAAAGATGGATATGTGTTCTCTCTAAGACCAGATAAGTGGCCGAAGGATGAAATTCTTATGGATCCTTTCTTCAAAGTATCTGCAAGTGGAAAGGTAACAGGGTATTCACCTGTAATGGATCCAAAAGAATTTAGAGAAGGCATGAAAAATAGAATGGAGTTTACAAGATGAAAACTTCATTAGAGCATTCTGGTATCCCAGGCCAGAAATGGCATGTTAGGCGTTTTCAGAATAAAGACGGTAGTTTAACACCTGAAGGACGAATTCGCTATGGCGTTGGGGAAAAGCGTGATTCTAGCGATGTTAAGAAGACAAATGCTCCAATATCTGGAAGTAATGCTTCTCCTTCAAAGCAATCTGCAGTAAGTGTTGAGTTTAAAAAACCTGAATCTTCTTCAACTGAACCACACAAAGAAACCGCTGAAGAGCATAGAGCAAAAGTTCAGAGAGCTATTAAGTCTGGAAATAGGGATGAAGTAAAAAAATATGCTATTGACATGACATCGAATGAACTTCGTGATGCAATGGCAAAAGTTGACCTTATGCAGCAGCTTAATAAATCAGCGCCCAAAAAGACCGTGCTTGATAGAATTGACACCACGATGAATACTCTTAATAGAATATCCAATTATTACACAACAGCTACCACCACATGGAATAACTTTGCAAGGCTTTATAATTCTCTCAACAAAGATGGGAATGATCTTAAGTTAATCGGACAAGATAATTCTGGCATAAAAACAGCCGAACAGAAATTAAGAGCTGCAAGAAACAGACAAGTTATTCAAAGCGGTAATGCTGCCTTGATTCAAAAATATGCCAATGAAATGTCTGGAACGGAACTCTCTGAAGCAACAAAGAGACTTAGAGATCTTGACGCTATTGCAAAGAAAAATTATTCAAAAGTTGGAAATGATTAATGGGCATTGTTGGAAGGAGTTGACATTTAATGCTTTCAAATACTGCAACTCCTAAATACTATGGGAAGTTTCGAGACCAAGTACTTCGAGGAGAAATTCCTGTATGTCGTGAAGTAGAAGCAGAGATGAATCGAATAGACCATCTTATTGCCTCTCCGGATTATTACTATGATGACAAAGCGGTCGAAGGATGGATTAAGTTTTGTGAAAACGAACTGGTACTAAGTGACGGATCAGATTTTCACATGCTTGATTCCTTCAAACTTTGGGGCGAAGAAATCTATGGATGGTATTACTTTGTAGAGCGTCCAGTTTGGAATCCTAATGGTCATGGTGGTGGCAGAGGATGTTATGAAAATAGGCGAGTACGAAAGCGCCTAATCACCAAGCAATATCTGATCGTTGGACGAGGCGCCGCTAAAACAATGTACTCGGAATGTAATCAAGCTTACTTCCTTGTTATTGAATCAAAAACAACCAAACAAGTCGTTGTTGCACCTACAATGCCACAAGCAGATGAAACTACAGGACCTTTCGTTACGGCAATCACCAGAGCGAGAGGTCCTTTATTTACGTTTATGACTCAGGGATCTATTAATAATACTTCTGGGTCAAAACGTAATAGACCAATGCTTGCGTCAACTAAGAAAGGTATTCAGAACTTCCTTACCAATTCTATTCTAGAAGTCAGACCAATGTCTATTGATAAACTTCAAGGTCGTCGAGATACATTATCCACCGTCGATGAGTTGTTTTCAGGAGACATAAGGGAAGATCCTGTAGAAGCGTTGGAACAGGGAGCGTCTAAAAACCTTGATAATTATTTGATTATTGTAACTTCATCGGAAGGTACAGTAAGAAACGGCATTGGAGATACAACAAAGATTACTCTTGCAAAGATTCTTAAGGGTGAGATAGAAGATCCGCATACTTCAATCTGGTGGTACAAGCTTGATGACATAAAAGAAGTCGGCAATCCAGAGATGTGGTTAAAAGCCAATCCAAACATTGGAAAGACTGTTACCTATGAAACCTATCAGCAAGAAGTTGAAAAAGCCGAAAGAGATCCTTCTCTGCGTAATGATATTCTTGCAAAAAGATTTGGGATTCCTTGTGAAGGCTTTACTTATTTCTTTACTTACGAAGAAACAAAGCCGTTTAAGAAACAGAACTACGACGGTATGGTTTGCAGTTTAGGTGCAGATCTTTCGCAAGGTGGAGACTTTTGTTCCTTTGTATTCTTCTTTCCATTACAAGATGGATCGTTTGGTATTAAAACTCTGAATTTCATTTCTGAATACACCTACTCACAATTACCAGCAGCAATGTCAATTAAATATGATGACTTCATTGCTGAGGGAACACTCATTGTAATGAATGGAACAATTCTAAATATTGATGAAGTCTACGACCTAGTGGATCAGCATATATTGCAACATGATTATGACATACGCTCATTTGGTTATGACCCATACAATGCTAAAGAGTTTGTTTCGCGATGGATTACTGAGAATTCTGAGTTTGGTGTAGAAAAAGTAATTCAGGGTGCAAAAACTGAATCTGTTCCATTGACGGAATTAAAGAAACTATCGGAGCAAAGGAAACTTATTTTCGATGAATCTTTATATTCTTACACAATGGGTAACTGTATTGTGATTCAGGATACCAACGGAAATAAGAAACTAATGAAGAAAAGCTATGAAGCAAAAATTGATGCTGTAGCAGCTTCTATGGATGCGTATATAGCATATAAGCTAAATAAAGATTCTTTTGAATAAGGAGCGAACGATGAAAATTAAATTTGGTAATAGCGGTAAGTTATTCGATTTAATCGGTTCCGTTATGACAGATTCTGTTCAGGGTTTGTTTATTACATTACCCTCTTCATCTGTAAAATTTGATGATTTATCTTCAGATCTGGTGGCTTACAATGGCGACATTTATCTCTACAATGACGAAAGTGTTGCCGTTAGTGAATACCATGGTTATGAAGATAAGCCAACAGTAAGAGCTGAATCTACTGAAGAAGGAATAGTCTTCAAGTTATATTTGCAGAAAATTAAACTTCAGGACATTGACTCTATTAATGACTCTCTGCAGTCGTTGAAGACAAATGCAACAAAAATGTCAGAAGATATCCAGACAAATAAAAATGATGTCGCATCTGCTCTTGATGCAATTGCCGCTCTATTTGAAGCAACGACAGCAGCTGCAGATACAACTACTCCGGAGGTAACAAATGGCTGATTATTCTGCAATGGTTAAAGTATATGTAATACTGATTCGAATGGGACGCAGAACAATTGCTTCTGTACCAGCCATTATTCGTCCGCAGGTTGAAGAAGCACTTAAGCACGAATAATGTATGTATTTCTAATTCTTGAAGGAGGATAAATAATGAGCTCATTAATTAATGGGACTACCATTTCTCTAACAAGAGGAGACACATTACTCTTAACAATTAAGTTAACGAAAGATGGTAAGCCATATACTCCTCAAGATGGAGATAAAATTCGGTTTGCTTTGAAGAAAAAATACACCGACGATGAAGTATTGATTCTTAAGCAAATTCCAATAGATTCTATGACTTTACGTATAGATCCAGAAGACACTAAAAACCTTAATTTTGGAACATATGTATATGATGTAGAGTTAACAACAAAAGATGGATTTGTAGACACATTCATTACTCCTTCCTCGTTCAAAATAACTGAGGAGGTGTACTAATGCCACAATCAGTTTCTTTGGAAAATGTAGAAACTATTGCTGGCGAATTGCAGTCTTCGCAAGAACTGACAAGTGATCTACATTCAAATCTAAACATTGAAGAATCATTATATATTCCACGTATCATAGATTCTACTTGTGTATTTTATGGAACGACAGAACATTGGAATAGTATGGACATCGTTCCGCGTGAAGGTACTATTTACATTTATAGCGATTACGATAAAGAAGGTAATACTTTCATTCCAGCCTTTAAGATTGGTGATGGCGACAGTCATTTAATTGATCTTCCATTTGCAACATCTAAAAAGAGTGTTTATTACTTCTCGACAGAAGAATGGAAAACAAAAGAAAACGCCATTTCTGCTAAAGGCTGTTTATATATTTATTCAGATTATTTTCACAAAGATTCTGGTGATATAATGCCTGGGATTAAAGTTGGAGACGGATCGACGTACATTGTTGATCTGCCTTTTTTATTTGAAGATACTTTGAATGAGATTAAATCGCATATTGCTAATAAAGAAATACACATCACATCAGAAGAACGACAGGATTGGAACAGTAAAGTAACAGCATCAGTAAATAATAATACTTTACGTTTTTCAATTTAATAAAAGGAGATCACCATATGGCAGCGTTTATGCAACGTATTCGTTCCGGATGGAACGCTTTTCTCGGACGAGATCCGACGGGACAAACAGCATTCTATGGGGAAATAGTTAATGGATCAAGCTATCGACCTGATATTTTAAGATATTCTAGAGGAACTGAAAGAACAGTCGTAGCTAAAGTCTATAACAAAATTTCTGTTAGCGTCGCGTCTATTGAATTTGTGCATGCAAGATTAGATGAAGAAGGACAGTATTCCGAGACAATACAATCTGGATTAAATAACTGTCTGACTTTAGAAGCGAACATAGACCAAACCGGTCGAGCTTTTATTCAAGATCTTGTAGAATCCATGTTTGATGAAGGCGTTATTGCTGTCGTTCCTACTGATACAGATTTTGACCCAACTACAGAAAGTGAAAAATTTGACGTTTTAGAACTTCGAGTTGGCAAGATTCTGATGTGGTATCCGTCTGAGGTTCTTGTTCATTTGTATAATGAGAGAACCGGTCGTTTCGAAGATGTGAAATTGCCTAAATCGGCAGTTGGCATTATTGCAAATCCGTTCTATTCAATTATGAACGAACCAAATTCCACGCTGCAAAGATTGGTTCGCACAATTAATAACTTGGAGCGAATGAACACCAACACATCAAGTGGAAAATTGAATTTGCTAATTGGTTTACCTTATACCATACATTCGGAAAGGAGACGCCAAGAAGCTGAGCTAAGACGTAAAGATATTGAAACGCAGCTATCTTCATCAAAGTATGGTGTTGCTTATGCAGATGCAGCAGAGCACATCACACAGTTAAATCGTCCACTTGAAAATAATTTGTGGGAACAGGTCAAAGACTTAACAGCTGAGCTATATAACGAACTTGGATTAACACAAGCTGTTATAGATGGAACTGCCGATGAAGCAGCAATGATTAATTTCTATAACACAACGATCACGCCTATCTGTAATGCTATTTGTGATGAGTTTAAAAGGAAATTCTTATCCAAGACAGCTCGTGCACAAAAGCAGTCGATTGTGTATTTTAGAGATCCGTTTAAGTTAGTTCCTGTTAGTCAGCTTGCTGATATTGCTGATAAGTTCAGAAGAAATGAAATTATGACGTCGAATGAACTTAGAGCAGAAATTGGTAAGAAGCCTTCGAAAGCAGAGAATGCAGATGAACTTCGTAATCCAAACTTAAATCAAGCGAAAGACGGATCCGACCAAGATCCCCAGACAAAAACTGACGATGCGACGAATAAAATTTTATCAAGTTTAAACAATGTAAGTGAAGGAGATGCTCAAAATGGCTAATTACGATTTTGCTGGTTGGGCAACAAAGAACGACATCCTTTGCTCCGACGGAAGAACAATTAGAAGAGATGCTTTTGCCGATCAGGATGGTACAAGAGTTCCGCTTGTGTGGAACCACATGCATGACTCGGTAGATGAAGTACTTGGTCATGCAGATCTTGAAAATCGTCCGGAAGGTGTCTATGCCTATTGCTCATTCAATAATACAGAAAGTGGAAAACGTGCAAAAGAAGTTGTTAAACACAATGATATTTGTGCGTTGTCTATTTATGCAAATCATTTGATTCAGCGAGGCGGAGATGTTGTTCATGGGATGATTAGGGAAGTCTCTCTTGTTCATGCCGGAGCAAATAAAGGAGCCATTATTGACTCTGTGATGGCACATGGTGATATGAGTGACGACGAAGCCGTTATTTCTTTTGTTGGTTATGGCGGTCTCGAAGTCTATCATTCCGATGAGGAAGGAGAAGAGATGGATACTAATTCCAATACCAATTCAGAAGAAACTGTAAAAGATGTTTATGACACTCTTACAGACAAACAGAAGAAAGCAGTTGCAATTCTTGTTGGTCAGATTCTTGAGGAAGAAAAGAAAAAGAATGGCGCTTCTGATGAGAAAACAGAAGACGAAAGTAAGGAATCTGTGAAGCATTCTGATTCTTTAAAAGATGAACTTAATACTAAATCTGAATCGGATGATAAGAAGGAATCCGAAGAAACTGTAAGAGATGTTTATAACACTCTTACAGACAAACAGAAGAAAGTTGTTGACTTTCTTGTTGGTCAGGCAATTGCTGATGCTAAAAATTCTAACAATGAAGGAGAAAAATCTATGAAGCACAATGTATTTGATGGCGATACCGAGCGTGATACGTATCTCTCCCACGGCGATCAGGCTGAAATCCTTGAGAACGCTAAGGACCCGACAGTTGGTACGTTTAAGAACGCGATGAAGATGTATGCAAATGAACACGATCTTGATCTGGCGCATGCCGACATCGCTCCGTCTAGTGGATTCCCGGCTGGGACCGTTGAGAAGCTGTTCCCCGATTACAAGGAGTTAAATCCTGGTGCTCCTGAACTTATTACTAACGATCAGGGTTGGGTAAACCGTGTTATTAATGGTGTAACGAAGTCCCCTATTGCTAGAGTTAGAACAACGCAGGTTGACATTCGTGATGCAGAAAATCTGATGGCAAAGGGCTATAAGAAGGGCAACAAGAAGACTCTTCCGGGCTCTCTTGCTCTGCTTAGAAGAACGACAGATCCTCAGACTGTTTACGTTAAGGATGCTCTGAACAGAGATGATGTTGTGGATATCACTGATTTCGATTATGTTCAGTATATGTACAACATCGATAAGCTTATGCTCAATGAGACAATTGCTCGTGCAATTATGATTGGTGATGGCCGCCTGGACGATGATCCGGATAAGATTTGGCCTACGCATATCCGTCCTATTTGGACTGATGATGATCTTTATACAATGCACGTTGACATTGATCTTGCTGGCATGAAGAAGTCTCTGCAGGGAACGAACACTTCTGCTAATTTTGGTGATGAATACGTTATGGCAGAAGCTATGGTTTCTACACTTCTTCATGGAACAGAAGAGTATAGAGGTACTGGCACTCCTGATTTCTACTGCACACCGAACACACTCAACACAATGCTGCTTGCAAGAGATATGAATGGTCGTCGTATCTACAATACTGAAGCTGAGCTTGCAACGGCTCTCGGCGTAAAGAACATTTATCGTGTCAAAGAGTTCGCTGGCAAGACAAGAACAACTTCGGATAATAAGAAGAAGGAACTGCTTGGTATCTATGGCAACATTGCAGATTATGTTGTTGGTGCTGTAAAGGGTGGTCAGATCACGAAGTTTGATCAGTTTGATATCGACTTCAACCAGCTGAAGAGCCTGATTGAGACTAGATTCTCTGGTGCTCTTGCTCATGTCCTTTGCTTCATTGTTGTTGAAAAAGATGTGACAACTCCTAGTGGAGCTGGTGCTTGATCTGAGTGATCAAAATGGAGGTTAGCTATCCATGAAATGGTTTGGTAATATAGCGTTCAGCAATCAAGTTGAGACTGAACCAGGTATTTGGGAAGACAAGCCGGTAATAAGGCAGTATTTTGGAGACTTACTCCGTCTCTCTAAAAGAGACCAGCTATCTGATCAGATTAACAGAGATATTGCAGTAACGAACCAGTTGAGTGTGATTGCAGATCCTTACCTTCTGGATAGCTTTCAAAATATATTGTATGTCGAATTCATGGGATCAAAGTGGAGAGTTAGTTCTGTTGAAGTGGGTTACCCTAGGCTAACTCTCACCTTTGGTAACTTGTATAAGGGGGAAGAAGATGAGACCACGGACGGAACTCCATGATATTTTATGCGCTGTTCTTGGTTCGAAGAATTGCTATTTTCAACCTCCGACAGGAACACAAATTAAATATCCCGCTATTGTATATTCCTTTAATGGAGTTAAAACAAAAGCGGCTGACAATAAAAGTTACATGAAATATGGTAAATATACAATTACGCATTGCTATAAATCTCCGAAAGAGTCTTTGGTAGAAATCTTACCAGAGGCTCTTCCTTTTTGTTCATTTGATTCAAGTCATAAGGTCGATGGAATTTATAACGATACGTATGATTTATCTTTTTAAGAAAGTGAGGAAAATTTAAATGCCTGATACTTTTAAGAGACTTACTTGGGACGCTGTTGGTGAGAAGCTGTATGAAACAGGTACTGACAGAGGTGTGTTTTACCCACAGGTTAACGGTGCTTATCCGAAGGGTGTTGCATGGAATGGTATTACTGGCGTAACTCTTTCTCCATCTGGAGCAGATGAGAATAAGTTCTATGCCGATAATATTAAGTATGGTTCCATTCGTGGTGCAGAAGACTTCGGCGGTACGATTAAGTGCTATACCTATCCGGATGAATTCGCTCTTTGCGATGGTGCTGCACAGGGTGGTGCTGCTGGCGTTATTATTGGGCAGCAGAAGAGAAATCCGTTCGGTTTCTGCTATCGTTCGAAGATTGGTAATGACGCTGATGGTATGGATCATGGATACAAGCTTCATCTGATCTATAACGCAACGGTATCTCCTTCTGAAAGAGATTACCAGACCGTTAATGATAGTCCGGAAGGAATCGAATTCTCTTACGAGTTCACGACAACTCCTGTTCCGGTTACAGCTATTGAGAATGCGAAGCCTACAGCTCTGCTTGAGATCGATTCTACAAAGGTTGATGCGGAGAAGCTGACAGCACTTGAGGATGTTCTTTATGGTTCTGCTACTGCAGCAGCTAGACTTCCTCTTCCGGATGAAGTTATTACAATGATGAAGACAGCGTAATTAGAAGAATTAGATTGGCCTGGTATGAGTAATTGTATCAGGCCACACTTATATTTTATGGAGGACTAAAACTTATGCATAAGATTACTGAAACATATACTGACTTTGATGGAAATACAAGAACAGAGGATTTCTATTTCAACTTTACAGAAGCAGAAATTACAAAGATGCAGTTCGGCACTGAAGGCGGCCTTTCTGCAATGATTAATCGAATTGTTGCTGCTCAGGATACACCAAGACTGATTGAGATCTTCGAAGATCTGATTAAGAAAGCTTATGGTGTTAAGTCTCCTGATGGTAGGAGATTCATTAAGAACGACGAAATTACAAAAGAATTTACAGAGACAAATGCTTATTCGCAGATTTATATGAGGCTTGCAACAGATGCTGATGCTGCTACTAAATTTGTGAATGATGTTGTTCCTAAGAAAAAAGAAGAAGCAAAGGATAAAGTAATTCCTGCTGATTTTAAAGGATAATATCGGAGGAGGGTAGAGAATGCTTGAGATACATATTCCAGCGCATGAATATTGGGATGCACGAAAGGAAGAGTTCTTTACAACCAAAGAAACCACTCTTCGTCTTGAGCATTCTCTAATTTCTCTTACCAAATGGGAACAAAAATATAAGAGACCTTATTTAGGCCTTCATAAAGGTCCAAATACAACAGAAGAAAGTTTGTATTATATTCGCTGTATGTGCATTGATAAAAACGTCGATCCTTATGTTATCTCTTCCATACAGTATGAACCAGAAATTTTAAAGAAAATAACTGATTACATTCATGATCCAATGACTGCTACAACGATTAGTAATAATTCAAAAAGAGGCGGTGGTGGATTACAAGAAACTTTAACAAGTGAATTAATTTATTATTATATGACAGCTTTAAACATTCCTTTCGAATGTGAAAAATGGCACTTGAATAACTTGCTTATGCTTATCCAAGTAGCCAATGCTAAAAACAATCCTAAGAAAATGTCTCGCTCTGATATCATGCGTCAGAACGATGAAATTAATAGAGCAAGAAGAGCGAAATTCCACACTTCAGGTTAAAGGAAGCGTGCTATTAGCATCCAAATTATTAAAATTGCGAACTCAAAAGGCACTCGTTTTTATAAAGATAGAGGCCTCAAGGCCATAACAGATTTATTGAGGTGATCATAATGGCAAAAACTATAACGATTCGAATGCAACAAAAAGGCAGTTTTGAAAAGACGTTTAAGTTTTTGCGTGCAATGAAAGAGAAGAGATTCTTAAGAAACCTTGATAAATTCGGTCAGTCTGGGGTTGAAGCCCTCAGCAAAGCAACACCAAAAGATACTGGATTAACTGCAAATTCTTGGGAATATGAAATTAATGATGACGGTGAAAGACTATCATTAACTTGGTATAACACCAATGTCAAAAAAGATTATTTCAATGTAGCAATTATGATTCAGTACGGTCATGGGACTGGAACTGGCGGCTGGGTTGAAGGTATAGATTATATAAATCCGGCTCTTAGACCAGTTTTTGACAAAATCGAGAAAGATATTTGGGAGGAGGTGCAGAACTCTTGAGCAGTACAACCGAACAACGTGTCGTGCAGATGCAATTTGATAATGCACAGTTTGAAGCAGGCGTTCAGCAAACTCTTCTATCATTAAATAAATTAAATAATTCTATTGAGCAAAACACAAAAGCAAACGCTGGTCTTTCTTTTCGTGGTCTCGAAAATGCTTTAGGGTCGGCAGATTCTAAACTTTCTTCTATAAGCAGAAGTGCTGCTAATTTAAAGAATGCGTTTTCTGTTGCTGGCGTCGCAAGTCAGCGAGTAGTAAACAATATTACCGATTCCCTGTATCGAATGGGTGTTAATTGTGCCAAAACACTTACCGGTATTAACAGTATGACGGATGGCTTTGACAAATTTGGTCAAAAGACAAAAGCCGTTTCTACTCTAATGACAACTACTGGCGCATCGTTTAAAGACGTGCAAAAAGCTGTTGATGATCTTGCTTGGTTCTCTGATCAGACTTCGTATAACTTTACGGATATGATCGATAGTATGGCAAAGCTTACTGCCTCTGGTGATAAGAATCTTAGTCATCTTACAACTACTGTTAAAGGCTTTGCCCTTGCAGGTGCTAGAGCTGGTGTTGGTGCTAGAGAAGTATCAGCTGGTATGTATCAGTTAACGCAGGCAGCATCCAGAGGATATCTTATGTACCAAGACTGGGCGCAAGCACTTGGTACAAGAAATATTGCATCTGCTCAACTTAAACAGCAAATGATTGAAGCTGCTGGTGCAACTGCTATTGCTGCTGGAGCCAACAAAGATTTTAACGATTCACTTAAAAAGGGCTGGCTTACAATGGATGTCTTCCGTAAGGTTATGGGAGAATATACAGCCGGTATTAATAAAGCCAACTGGAGCGAAGACGAATACACTTTTAAGAACGACAAAGCTACAAATTCTACAACGGAATTCTCAAAGGCTGCTTTTCAGGCAGCACAGGAATGCCGTACTTGGAGCGATGTTGTTGATGCCGTTAAAGACGCAATTAGTTCGGGCTGGGCTACAAGTTATGAAATGATCTTCGGTAATGTTAATGAAGTAAGAAAGCTTTGGACGGGCATTTGTAATTTTGCTATAGAAATCTCTGATAAGTTTACTTCTGCTAGAAATAATCTTCTTGAAGAATGGAGAAATGCTGGTGGAAGAGACGCATTAATTAAGAGTTTTGTTAATGTAATAAATGGAATTCATCGAGTTATTGAACCGATCAAAGAAGCGTTCGAAGAAGTGTTTGGGACGCTAGATGGAAATAAATTAGCTGGAGCAACAAATTCTCTAGAAGGCTTTACAAAGAAACTCGAACTTACTAGAGAGCAGATGATCCATGTAAAAGAAGTATTTCTTACAGTATTTGGAACTATTAAGAACGTCTTTGATGCTCTTAGACCTTATGCTAAACAAATTATTTCTTTTCTTACTATTATTACGGTTTTAAAATCTGTTCGATCTATTATGGCAGGTGGGCTTGGATTTGGCTCATTGGCCTCTATTCTCAAAATCATTATTGGAATTGGTATTTTAAAACATTTCATGAATCTCAATTCCACAGCTTCTAAGACGTCCGGAATTATTAAAGGCATTGTTACTGCTATAAAGGCATTAGGTACCAAACTAACTTCTCTCGTAAGTAAGATCTCTTCTTCAAAAATATTCCAAGCTATTACTACTGGCCTAAAATTAGTAGCAGCTATAGCAGTATGGGCAATTAAAGAAATTATTAACGGCGTTCAATTTCTTATTTCAAAGATTCAAAGTTCTAATATTATTCCAATTCTTGTTGCCAAATTATCTGAATTTAAGAATTTTGTTGTATCAATTATTAATGCTGTTGCTGAAAAGGTTACTGGCCTCAAGGGGATTCGTCTAAATAGTTTCGCCAATCTTTTAATATTTGTTGAAGCAATCGGTAAGAAAATCTTTGGTGTAATCACATTAATTGGTAAGGGCATTACCGGTATATTTAAGTTTAAATCTCCATTTCATACCGTACTTGATCTTTTAAAGACTGGTAAAGAGTCTTTAGAGGAGACAAATAAAAATATTAAAGACACCAGAACTAATATTCAGGGTATTAGTGGTGACTTTAATGCAATGTCTGCAAGTGTTATTGGTGCAGGAAATGCCACATCATCTGTTGGCCACAATATTAATACTTTCTTTAAGAATCTTGGGACAGCTATCAATAATTTTAAAGACTCTGATAGCCCACTTGCTAAGGTTTTTAATACGATTACGCACATTGATTGGCAACGCGCTCTAGCTGTAGGATCGTTGGTCGCGTATGTTTTGCAAGTTCGAGCTTTGAATAAAGCTGTTACAGCAGCAGGAGCAACACTTGATAAGTTTGGTAATGCATTTATGGGTGTTGGAAGTTCGATTAAAATGATGGCATCTTCCATATCCGGAACAGCGGGTTCAATTACTGCTTTTTTCAACTCTCTTACAAAAGAAAATAATGCTAAGCGTTTTAGAGATATTGCTATCGGTATTGGATTAATTGCTGGATCTCTTGCTCTTCTATCAGTTGTTGCTACTTATAATGCTGACGGTCTTACAAACGCTGTAGTATTACTTGGTCTTATTGCAAGTGGATTAATAGGTGTTACGTTCGCTATCTCTAAAATTTCTAATAGCATTAATCCAGCTGGTGTTGCAGCAATTGGATTGGCTCTATTAGAGTTTGGAGCTATTTTGCTTGAAGTTTCTGCAATCCTTGGAGTTATCACCATCGTTACATCGCATTTTATTAAGACTTCTGCGACAGCTTATGATGCATTCTTTAAAATGTTTTCACCAGTTGTAGTTCTAATATCGTTGTTTGTAGCTTTAGTCGGTGTGCTTGAAATTATAGCTGGTTTATCTGGTTCAATGACAATAGCAGCTCTAACTTTAATAAAACTTGGGGCTGGTTTTGCGGCGTTTGGTGGCGGATTAATTGCATTAAACATTGCTATTAGTATGAGCATTGGGCTATTTAAAATTATTACGGCTCAATTTACTTTATTTGGCGCACAATTAGTTGCGGCATTTACAGCGCTAATGAATCTTCCCAAAAAAGCCAAAATAACAGCCATTGCAAGTCTTATAGCAGGGCTAGTTGTTGCTATTGGCGGCTTAGTTGCTGTTGTAGCGTTTGGAAAAGCAATTACAGATGCACTTTCTCGCATGACGCTCAAAATGGCATTATCTATTGGTACATTAGCAGTATCATTGCTTGTTCTGAGTAAGGCTATTGTGAAACTCGGGAAGTTTTCTGGCGATGTTCTGCCAGATCTTGTCATGCTTTGCGGTGGTCTTATGGGATTATATACCGTCCTTCAAATCTTATCTAATAGTAAGCTGCAAACTGGTGTCGAGAATTTAAAAACAATAGGCTCTGCAATGCTAAAGTTCTCAATTGGCGTTCTTGCCATAGTTGGAGCCATTGCTTTACTTGGTAAGATCGATCCAGAACAATTTATGCGAGGTCTTCTGGGCGTGATGGCTACAATTGCAATATTCACGCATGCATTGCGTCTGCTTGACAAGGTTGATGTTGGAAAGATTGCAGGAGCTATTCTTGCTCTTGTTGCGGCAATGTACTTACTTGTTCCAATTCTTGCGTTATTTGGCGTTGCATGGAGGCCAATTGCTATTGGTATTGGTTTAGTAGCTGGAATGATGCTAGCATTAGCCGGATCTGTCAAAATGATGGACAAAGCGAATCCGAAAGCTGTTATTCCTATAGTGAGTACCATGATCGTTGCACTTCTTGCAATGAATTACATTTGCCAAGAATTAGCTGCGATGCCAATTGAAAAATCTGTTGCAGTAACTGCCGAATTAGTTGCAATGCTTTTATCGCTTGGCATTGCTGGAAGATTAATTGGTAGTGTGTTTACATCTATTTCGAAAGCAAATGGAAATAAAGGCCCATTAAAAGTTATTGGAAATATTTCCGCTATGGTTGTAACAATGGCAGCTATGGCTGGTGCAATTTATGTATGCGGACAAGTTGCAAATGAATTAGCAAATCATCCTTGGGAACAGGCCGCGGCTGGTGCTGGCGGTGTTGCTGCTATGGCAATCGGATTAGGTACCGCTGTTCAAATTATTGGTAAATCCTTATCTAAATTTGCTTCTGTTAAAGTTGGGGCTGGAACGATTCTTAAGACAATAGCAGTAATGGTTGCTCTTAGTGGATCTGTTGCACTACTCGGACAGGTTGCATCTGCATTAGCAGTTCAACCTTGGGATCAGGCATTAGCAGCTTCTGCTAGTATGGCATTAATGGCAGTTGGGCTTGGCTTAGCTATTAATCTTATTGCTCCAGCCGTTAAAAAGATGACTGGAATGGACATATTAGGATTTGTTGCATCTGTTGTGTCATTAGGAGTAGCGGTTTCAATGCTTGGGCTGGTGGCGACGAATTTGGCAGCAATACCGGCCGATCAGTTACTTGGCGTTACATTGTCATTACTGGCGTCAATGGGTACTTTAGCAGTTTGTGTTGGGATTTTAGCAACAGTATCACAAGCTGCCAATGCTATTAATCTGTTATCCATGTCGGTTATGATTGTTGCATTTGCTGGTAGTTTAACAATTCTATCACTTGCTCTTGGTCAGTTGGATTTAAAGAGTGCTCTAAACATTATTCTTGTAATGGGTGTGTTTACAGCTTGTATTGCGGCTTTAACAGCTGTTATTAGTATATTCTCAGCTGGTCTTCTTGTGGCGGCCCCTGCTATTGCAGCTGTGGGTGGTGCGTTCCTTGCGTTTGCTGCTGTTGTTGGCGCTGTAGCATCGGCTCAGTTAGCATTTGCGGCCGCTATTGCAATTGTAACGACTGCTTTGGGAGAATTCTTACCAAAAGTTCAATCGTTCATTGCATTCCTTGCGGAGATGACGCAATACGCAAATGCATTCAATGCCTTAGCCGGACCTCTTGCGAAAGTTGGCGCAGCATTAATTCCGCTTGGACTTGGCCTTGCGGCTATTGGTGTTGGCGGATTAGCAGCTGGTGCTGGATTAACTGCTTTTGGTCAAGGATTAACAATTGCCGCTGCAGGCTTAATGGCTATTTCTGCTGGCTTTAATGCATTCAAAGAATCTTTTGCTGTTGTGGCTGATCTTGCTAAAGAAGCTACATCCTGGGGCGGAGATTTAGCGCATAACTTAGCTTCTGGACTGGCAAGCGGCATTCCAAAGGTTGGAGCCGCAGCTTACAGTGTTGCTAGAGAAATTTGGAGTTACTTGCATCAAACAACGGCCGAAAAAGGACCTCTTGCATTCACTGATATTTGGGGCGGACATCTAGATCTGAATATTGCCAAGGATATGATAGCAAATAAAGATCTTGTTGGAAACGCCGCAGAATTGGTAGGCGGTACCCTTAAAGATTCCTTTGTGTCTTCTGTTGCTGGTGCAGGTGATGCTGGTGCAAATAATATTTTAACTGAATTATCGTCTTATAGCGGCGAGTTTAAAAATAGCGGTGGCATACTTGGCCAGATGTTCAATAGTGGATTTGCGAATACGGTAAAGGGATTCTTGTCTAGTATTGGCGGCAAGCTAGATGGTGCTATAACGTGGTTTACTGGTAAGAGCTTTAATGGTAAAAAGAATGCTGCAACAGCCGCAAAAGCTGCTAAGGATCTTTCCACGGCCAACGCCTTAAGCGAAAAATTTGCTAAAAAGAAATCGAATGCTAAGAAGACGGACATTACCGGTGATATGGACATAGTTAATCCTAATGATTTTCTTGGTTCAATTCAGCAGTTAACAGGCGGCAATGATGATCTTGCAAAATCTTTTGGTGGCGTTGGAGATGCTGCTGGTAAAGCTGGTAAAGGAGTAGGTGGAGCTGGAGATGCATCTAAAAAAGCTGCCCAATCCCAAAAAGAATTAGCAGACTTTATGAAGTATTCTTCACAGGTTATTGGAGAATACGCGCAGACTTATGGCGGTGCTATGGGTCTTGTTGCGAACGTATCACCAATGCTTGCAGCTCAGGGTGCATTTGGAGAACTTTGTGAGGAGATTTATCAGGATTCAAAAGACGCTTCTGATAGTACGCAAGATGCAACAGATGATGCTGCTGAGAATGCTCAGGATCGTATCGCTGAAGTACAGAAGGCATTTGTACAGGCGTTTACTAAGATCAAAGAGCAGGTATCGAGCGGAATGGATTTCTTCACGAAATTTGATAGTAAAGTCTCTGAAGCAATGACACCTGACGAAATCTTACGTAATGCCGATTCACAGGTAAAAGGTTATTCTCGTTTCTATACCCGTGTTATGAATCTTGGACTGAAAGGCTTCAACAAGCAAGTCGTTCAGTCAATTCTTGATGAAGGCGTAGCCGCTTATCCTAAAGTTGCTGGTATGCTCAAAATGACGGCGGATCAAGTTGAAAAGTTGAATACAGCATTCGCCAATAAAGAAGCATATGCTACACAAGCAGCCACAATGGGTATGATGGCTCGTATGAACGTCATTCTGATCAACAAGTTAAAAGCAAGACTGAATGCTGAAAAAGATGTTGACGTTGAGATTCTGAAAGAAGCACAAGCTTACCATGATTTACAAGCAAGTGGTACGGCATCTGCGGAAGATATTCAGAATCAGTTTAATAAGTTAACGAAGACTTGTACCAATCATGGTACAACTTTGGATGCTGTTATTAAGAAACTTCAGAATAGCCATAAACAGGTGAATCAGGAGATTCTTACAGCAATGTCCAATTATACAGAGCTGAAAATAAGTGGAACCGCATCGGCAGAAGAAATTGACGAAGCGTTCCAAGTATTAAATCAGACTTGTATTGCACATGGAACGACAGTTGAAGAAGCAACGTTGTCGGTACAAAAGTATGGTGCTGTTTCTGCAGAAGCAATCCAGGGCGCTATTGATAAAATGCAACACGCATTCACAGTTATGTCTGAGTTTGAAGATTATGCTGAAATGATTGGAGATAGCGTAAGTGCAGCGATGGAACGTGCATTTGATCCATTTGGCGAATGGCCTGATAAGTTTGAATTAACAGGCGAACAGTTAATGGAGCGAGTGCAGAAGTCATTTGCTGGTATGCAGACGTATGCTGCTCAGTTAACTCGTGTTGGAATAAGTGGTGGTCAGGATCTGATTGCTTATTTTGGTGATAAGTTTACTCCTGAAATTGCTAATGCATTTTCACAGTTAAGCGATGGACAAATTGCTCAGATTAATAGCATGGTTATGTCCATGAAGAACCTTGTTCAGACAGCTGGAGTTAGTGCATCACAGCAATGGATGACACAAGGTAAACTTGACGGTATGACTTATCAGCAGGCATTTGCTGAATATACTTCGCAGGCGGCATTCTTAAACACTGCTGTTCAGAATATGGGGCTTCAGTTCTCAACTGCTATTCAGCCGGTTATGACAGAATCTGCAACGCAGTCTGTTAATACTTATATAACTGCAATGAGCGAAGGATTCGATGCTAATGCTGAAGTTGTGCAGGAAGATGGCTTAAAGAATGCTTCTCTTTTAACAGATGCAATGGCAACTGGTATTAATGATCAGTCTGGTATTGTTATGAATTCTGGTAGTGCGTTATCGCATGCCGTTGATAGTGCTGTTCGTAATGTCCTTTCGCCAGCCGCTGGACATTCTATTGGTTCTAACTGGGTTCAAGGCATTATTGATGGTATTCGTAGTAAAATTGCTGAAGCTAGGGCAGCAGCTGCTGAATTGGCGTCTGCTATATCTGCGGCCACAGCTGGAGGATTGGATGAGCATTCTCCTTCAAAACTGTCTTATAAGTTTGGACGTTTCTGGGACGAAGGCTTAGTGAACGGTATGGATTCCGGTATTGGAATTATCGAACGTTCAACTTCTTCTGTTGCCAACACAGTTGTTGATAACATGCGTGAAGCGCTTACAACAGCTAGAGATATTCTATCTGATGACATTACTACAAGTCCTGTTATTACTCCTGTTATTGATCTCTCGGATGCTCAAAATGGCATTTCGAATTTGGGATCTATGCTTAATGCTAATAACTTCAAGATCAATGCAAACCTTGGTCGTATCACAACAAATGCCGACAGGCTTAATGCTTTACAGGCATCGTTGCAGACCGGCAATGCAGGTAATGGAGTTAACATTAATTTCGAACAAAATAACTACTCGCCTACTGAGCTTTCTCGACTTGATATTTATCGTCAGACCAGGAACCAGTTGGCAATGCTGAAAGGGATGGTTGATGGTATATGATTAAATCAGTCAAGGTAACGAACTTTAAAGGCGAGTCAACTGATCTGGTATTAGGGAGCCCGGGTAACTCTGGGCTCTATATTACCAGTATTACTGGATTGGGTGCGGCCGATGCAAATATAAATATGACAGATCTTGTAACAACCGATGGCAAGTTATTTAACTCTGCAAGATTGGATTCAAGACAAATTGTTATTTCATTTTTGTATCGGTCCGAAACCAATAACCAAGAACGAGCTAGACGTAACTCTTATAAGTATTTTCCGATCAAACGCAAGTTGGAATTGGAATTTACGACAGATATTCAAAAGGCTTCAATCATTGGATATGTTGAAAAGAATGAAGCCAATATTTTCAATGAAAATTCAGGATGTCAGATAACCATTGATTGCCCTGATCCTTATTTCTATGATGCTGGTGCCAAAAAAGAATTAGTTACATACTTTGCAGGCATTCAGCCAGCCTTTGAGTTTCCTTTCAGTAACGAATCCACAACAGATAACTTAATTAACTTTGGCGAATATAAACGGGCCGATAAAGCATTCATCCTCTATGAAGGCGATGCTTCAATTGGTGTTCAAATGTATATGCATGCTATTCAAGACATTAGTGATACGGGTTACGTTCGAGTCTTTAATGTTGATACAGATGAACGATTTGAATTAAATTGCGCCAAGTTAAAGCAAGTTACAGGTAAAGGATTTATTAAAGGAGACGACATTCTATTCTCAAGTGAAAGAGGTAATAAACATGTATGGTTACTTCGAGATGGAAAACAGCGTAACATTCTGAATTGTATTAACTTGGATGTTAGCTGGTTTCAGATCTCTAGAGGAACGAATACGTTTGCATTTACTTCTGATAAGAATTGGGAATATATACAGTTCTTTATTAAATCAAAAACAATTTATGAGGGTATTTAATTCATGACACCATTAATTCTGGATCGAAATTTCGAAGCTATTGGATTATGTGATGAGTTTAAATCTTTCATATGGACCGATAGATATAACAAAGCAGGCGACTTTGAAATTGTTACAAGCAGTCCAATTGTAGGAACAGAATTTGCTTTTCAAATTGGTAATTATGTTTATGAAAAAGAATCCGATCGTTTGATGATTATTGAAGGATTGGAATTAAAAACTAATTATAATAAGGGAAATGATTTCATTGTAACTGGTAGATCCTTAGACAGCTTATTGCAGCGAAGAATTATTTGGGGCCAGAGAACTTTAAAAGGTAACCTTCAAGATAATATTGAAGCATTATTAAACGAAAATATTATTAATCCTTCTGATGCTAATAGACGCATACCTGATTTTATATTTGAACGTTCTGCAGATCCTAAGATCACATCTTTAACCGTCGACACACAATACACAGGCGAAAACTTATATAAAGCAATTCAGTCACTTTGTGATACGAATGCAATAGGTTTCAAGGTAACAAGAAAAAACAACAAGTTTGTATTTCATTTATATGCCGGAACAGATCGTACATATGATCAGACAGAAAATCTTTATGTAGAGTTTTCACCAAGATACGATAATTTAAATGAATCTGATTATATTCAGACTTCAGAAAAGAAGCGTAATGTGACACTTGTTGGCGGAGAAGGAGAAGGTAACGAACGCAAGTATTTTACAGCTGGAGAATCTAATGCTAATGGATTAGAGCGGTATGAGCTATTTACAGATGCTCGTGGAACATCTTCCAAAGTTACGGATGACGAAGGAAATCAGAAAGAGCTGTCAACAGAAGAATACAATAATCTTCTCAAACAAAAAGGAGAAGAGAATCTTGCTAAAAAAGAGAATCAGGCAACTAAGAAATTAACTGGCAAAATGAACACAAATCAAATGTTCGTTTTAAATAAAGATTTCTTTTTAGGCGACATTGTACAAGTTGTTGATCAGTATCACATCTCAGGAACTTCTCGCATCGTTGAAATTATATATTCTCAAGATAACAAAGGCATAAATATCTATCCTTCTTTTGACGACACACTTGTATCTACAAATCAAACGTCTGTGTATAGCTGGGTAGATGATGACGGGCAGTGGCATTCTATTAAGAATAATAATTCGTCATCAAGTACACTATGAGGTAAATCATGGCTATAACATATGGATTTTATGATTCCTTGAATGGGGATCGAAAGTATAACGCTACACAGATGAGTTCTATCTTTGACGGAATCATTGAAGATGGCGTGTACATGCAAATCGGTAATCGTTTCAATGTTGCTGCATCTGATGGGATGTCTGTATCTGTTGATACAGGTCGAGCTTGGTTTAATCATACATGGACATTGAACGATGCCAAAATTATATTGCCGATTGATAAGCAAGGCGCTCCATTGCATCGAATTGACTCAGTTGTATTGGAAGTCAACCATGCAATGGATTATCGTCGCAATGAAATTAAAATCGTTAAAGGCTATGCTGAAGCAAATCCTACTGCTCCAAAATTGACTAGATCTTTGGAAGTCAATCAGTATAGATTAGCTGATATTTACGTTCGAAATACAGATGAAACAACTGGTATTAGTAATTCTGATATTACAAATAAAGTTGGCACATCTGAATGCCCGTATGTTACAGCTCCGCTAAAAACGATAAATGCTGATCAGTTGCTACAGCAATGGAACGCGCAGTGGAATGAAGAGCTTGCTAATCAAAACAAAAAATTCAATTCCAAATATGACGAGCTTTCAAGTTATATTAGTGGATCACAGACACAATTTAATAATTGGTTTGGAAACATACAATATGTTTTAAGTGGTGACGCAGCGGGAAAACTTCAGACAGAGATTGATAAATTAAATCTTTCGTCTCAAGTTATGCTAGACAAAAATAAATGGACTGCTGCTGATAATAAATTCAGTCAGTCTGTATCTCTTGCCGGCGTTACTACAGCAACAAACTTAGAGGTTTGGGCGAATGTTGTTTCTTCCATGGATGCTGCGGCACAGAAAGCATATTTGAAAGCGTATGCAATTGTTAGTAGTGGTTATGCTGTTCTTGGTACAGATACAATTACATTTTATGTTTATAAGAAACCAGCTACCACAATCACAATCAAAATTAAAGGAGGGATAATGGATAGTTATGAAATAGAGGATGGGAGCGAGGTGAGCTACTGATGGGAAACCAGCTACCACAATCACAACCAAAATTAAAGGAGTTTAATTAGATGAGTACTATTTCTCAGATTGAATTACCTAGCGGAAGTGTATATGATCTTGAAGATTCTGCAGCACGTGCTGACATTGAAAATCTTAAAACTACAACTATTGGCGGTGTTCATTACAGAGGCAATGTAAAAGAAGCACTGACAGATGGAGCCACAACATCTCCCGTTACAATCGTTTCCACAAATGCAGAAGGCTCTTCCATAGAGACCAGTTTAACGCCTGCTGCTGGCGATATTGTTAACGTCGCAGCAAATAATAAAGCATATGCTTGGAATGGAAAACAGTGGGATCTTTGGGGAACTGCTGGTGAATATAAAGCCCTTGCTTACAAGGATAATGCATCTGGTTCTCTCACACCTTCAGGCTCTGTATCACAGCCGACGTTTGCTGGAACGAAAGCGACGATTTCTGCAACTTATACACCTGCTGGTAGCGTTGCTGTTACTCCGAATGTTCAGTTAAATACAACTCCTATAACACCTATGAATAGTGCAGGAACTCTTCCCAGTTTTACTACAACGGTTACAAATAAAAAGCTCACGCTTGGCTGGAATGCTGGAAGTCTTGCCACAAAGGGTGCTGCGGTCACAGTAGCCACTTCAATTAAGAGCCAGACTGCATCTGCTACATTCACTGGAACAAGTGGAACTGCTGTTGCAGACTACACACCTACGGGAACAGTATCAAAGCCTACATTTACAGGCTCGTCTGCAACTGTAACAGTAAAATAAAGGAGCTATAAATGAGCACAATAAATCAAATACAATTACCAAATGGCTCCATATATGATTTCGAGGACACAGCCGCTAGAGAAGCGGCATCTAGTAAAGCCGACAAGACACTCGCTACCATCTCCGCTAACGGTCTCATGAGTGCTGCTGATAAAGCCAAGCTGGATGGGATCACCGGACAGGTGACAGCAGATAAGGTCAACGCCCCGGACCACACCACGGATTTGGTGCAGTATGGCGCATTTCAGATCGCAGCTCAGCAAATCATTTCGCAGATCCCAACCGTCCCCACGGCGCTGAAAAATCCCAACGCACTGACTATCAAGATCGGCAGCACCACAGTCACCTATGATGGCAGCACGGCGCAGACCATGACGATCGAGGATGGGAGCGAGGTGAGCTACTGATGGCGAAGAAGCTGTATGAAGAAGCGTCTGTGCGGGACATTGCAGTAGCCATCCGCGAAAAGACTGGAGGAGCGGAAACGTATAAAGTCGCGCAGATGGGCAACGCTGTGAGAGGCATCGTGGGTGCGGAGGCGATAGAGTGGCATCAGTGCCCGGAGGCTGTGCGCAATTATCTGGCCAACGTGACCTATGACCCAAGCGACTACAGTACATCTCAAATCGCCAATTATGCCCCCGCGGAAGCGGCTGTGGCCAATTACAAGCCCATCGGGCAGACGGTAGGCGGTGTAACGTACTACAACGAAGTGCCAAATGTGCTCACGCCATTTGCCTCTGGTGGGAAAGCGGGCACGCTCAAACCGCTGGATGCCTTGCGTTGGATACGCACATCGGCTGGGGCAACTGCTTGGAACGTGCGTGATCTCGGCGGTTGGCCTTGCGACGGTGGCACGGTAAAGTATGGCTTGCTCTTTCGAGGCGGCAAACTGGCTGCGGCAGACCGCGCTGTGCTCGTTGGAGAACTTGGCATTCAGCATGACCTTGATCTGCGGGGTCGGGAGGGCGGCGGTCCGGATGATGAGCCGGATATGATGTCCTCTCCGCTTGGGAGTGATGTGTGGTATACCCGGACGCAGAAATACGCGTGGTACGCTCTGACACCGGTAGCGACATGGCAGGCTTACCTCCGCTGCGTGATCTACGCAGTGACGCATCGTGAGCCGGTATATTTTCACTGCACCGCAGGGGCAGATCGTACCGGTACGCTGGCCTGCGTGTTGGAGGGGCTGCTCGGTATGAGCCAGTCGGACATCGACAAGGACTATGAGCTGACAACCTTCTACAGCGGTTCCGGGTCGGACGCGGCGGCGCGGCGAAGGAATGAATCGGACTGGAAGGGACTTATCAATGCGATTAACGCCGTTTCCGGCGACACGTTCCGCGACAAATGCGTCCACTTCGCGGTAGGAACGTGCGGAATGTCGATGGCCGATATCAACGCGTTTCGGGCGGCTATGATTGACGGAACGCCTGAAACCTTACACTGGTACCAAACCATTACCAAAAATCTCACAGGCTGCACTATCAGCAACGCCGCGTCTCAAGTGGAATATGGCGAGGCGTATACAGCTGTTATCGCTGCGGACAGCGGAAAGGCGCTCGACTCGGTAGTAATCAAAATGGGTGGCGTGGATATCACGGCCACTGCTTACTCGGCTGGAAGCGGCGAAATCAACATCGCCAAGGTGACGGGAGCGGTCACGATCACTGCTGTTGCCTCTGCTCCGTCTGTGACTTACAACATCACTCGCAATCTCACCAATTGCACATCGTCCAACACGGCAAATACCATTGCAGAGGGCGCATCTTATACAACAACGCTCTCACCGACTGGAACATATAAAAAGCTCGGTGCGATCACCGTCACGATGGGCGGTACGGATATCTCTGCATCGGCGGTGTCCGGAAGCACAGTGAGCATCGCAAGCGTAACAGGCGATATCGTGATTGCCTGCTCTGCGGTTATCACAAACATCATTGACACCATCGGCATTTCTGCAAACACCAGAATCAGCACTTCAAGCGGCGAGAACCGGACGCAGATCGGGTATGCGGCGATCGGGGCAAACAAAGACGCGGCAAGCCTGATTCATCTCACGGCTGGTGATACACTCCGTGTCAAAGGCGTAAGTTTGCCCGCATCAAACGATAGTTACAGCGCAATCGCAATGCACAACGCAAGCGGCGCATTTTTCACATCGACTTATCTGCACAACGGACTAACTTGGAATGGCTTGACGTTTAACAATGCTGATGGCGGCGTTACCATAACAAGTGTCGCAGAACATTATTTCCGTGTCTCTTTGATTTGCACAGACGTATCTGCAGTTATCGCTACCATCAACGAACCGATTACGTAAAAGGAGGCGCAAGATGAACATCATCGAAGCATACGCAACACAAAACAAGTGCTACCAGATTGGTATGCTTCGGCCTTATTCGCCAAACTCAGATTTAACGAAACCATAATAAAATAGGAGAAAAGAAGATGAATGACTGAATGGGATTTTTATTCCAGCGTCTTAAAAGGCATCATAGACGGGCCAGTTCTCGGAGGTATTATTTTGCGAGTAATTATTATATGCCTGTGCGTGATGGTTGTGCTAGAGAGGAAAACGAAGATCAAGCCGTTCACTTCTTTTCTCCACTCTATAGGACGCGTAATTAATGAAGAGATGATCCAAGAACAAAAGGATCTCAAAGATCAACTCCAATTGTTACATGAGGAGATTGATCAAAATCACAAGGAAATGCAAGACTCGGATCAAAAGCTTAATGCAAAAATTGAACAGTTTGAGCTGAGAAATGCAGAGAATTTAAAAACGGTAGAAGAAGCAAGAATGGAGTCTGATGCTGAAAATCGTAGAACGCAGATTGTACAGTTCGCAGATGAGATTCGACGAAAAGATAAATTTTCTGAAGAGCATTTCAATCAAATCTTACATACGATCACACTATATAATAATTATTGTGAACAGCATCCAAATTTTATTAATGACCGCGCTGTAAGTTCGATTAATGTAATTAAGGAAAAATATGAATACTATCTGAAGAATAACTTGTTCTTATGAAAAATCTAGATAAATACCTGATTTTGGCAATGCTCTATATCTTCGGATGGAGTGTTGCCTTTTTCATTAGTTGGATTGTATTTCAGAATGAGCCATCTGTTTTGGAAGGGTGTATCTTATCCCCGGGTGTTGTTGAATTAATCTGCTGTGCCTGGATTAAACAGAAAAAAACAGAGGAGAAACCAACAGATGACGACGGCATAGAATGGGAGGATATGAATAGCGATGGGTGAAGTTTTAATGCAGCCAATGGGCGGCGGAATCGGATCTGATGATGTTACCGCTGCTAAGGCACATGTTTTAGCTGGACATAACACTGTAACCACCGATAGCGATGATGAAGTCGTAGAAGGCACAATGCCGGATAGAGGGCAATGGCAATATGGACAATCGTTGGTTCATGCGAATGGTTATTATGCTATGAATCAGCTACCTGAGGGGTATTATCATTCTGATGGAGCTGCTTGGGCGCCTGAGATTAGAATGGAAGACGCGGTTGCCAAGCAGTCTCAGATGTGGTCTGATGCCTATTCTGCTGGTGTTTCCGACGCAGACTCCAGAGTAAATACGAACTCTGCGTCGTATAAGTCAAAATATCTGCGCTATATTGGTTCTGGTGGAAATGGAAATTATAGCGCGACTGGAATATTAGGATGGCAAGGATTAACAAAAGATAACTTTGTATTTGTGCCAACAAAAGTCCATTACGAAGGAAGCACATACAATAACGACGATGCCAGTTATATTGTTTTAGGCAATGGCGTCACCGGAGATGTTTATCCATCTATTTCTTATAATTCATGGAATGGTATTGTTACTGTATCTGGTTGCTATGGACAATTATATTCGAAGAGCGCAAATTCACATGGTGTACAAGCTAATGTTACCATTACAGGCAATGTATATTGCTTAGTTTAATCTGGTATAAACACAATAAACACATCACAAGCCATTCTGCCATTATCACCAGTTACACTTGCTGTGATGTTATTGTTGGCGTAATATCTTACGAAGTTAGTTGAGAATGAACTGTATCCCGGAGGGTTATCACCAAAGTTATCCTCTGTAGTGGCACTATATTGTGCAATGACACCACCATTTAATGTGACTGTACAGGTAGCTGTCTTGCCGCTATATACCTGTTTACCACTATTATACGATGCAGAGTTCACGGTTATCATTGTAAAATTTTATAAAAATCTGGGCGACTAGCCTGCACCCGGTTTTTAATTTTTTAAAATATTGTGCCCAAAAACCAATATTTTACTCAGGCAGCCATCCCAGCGCCCTCTTCAAAATATATAGGCTGTCTTTCTTAACGCAACTCATAAATTTCTCACAAAAAAAATCCTAAATTATTTAGGTGAAAGGACAAATTATATGGCAGATGGAAATTTCTCACCAGCTGATCTTGCAGCAGTTACTGGGAATGGTGGATTCGGTGGCAATGATGGCCTTGGCTGGCTTATTCTGATTTTTCTTATGCTTGGTTGGGGTGGATACG